>JAEEGG010009381.1_pt1 | contig 21925 bp, 26 predicted proteins | sample 9134161 | NCBI WGS metagenome assembly JAEEGG01 (sample SAMN16246543, study PRJNA631951) | gut metagenome | biome: gut microbiome; feature: rumen; material: CR-attached | host: Bos | place: Iran: Karaj | collected 2018-10
TGGGCGTGATTGTCGTCGGTTTCACACGATACAAAGCCTGTTAAGCCACCCAGCACAAAGGCGAGCAGCAACAACCAGTTTAGAATTCTTTTGTTCACCAAATCTTTCATTATTTTATGATAATTCGTTTGATTTTGCAAAGATACTAATGTTTATTTATTTAAAACGAATTAACTTAGTTAATAATTGTAAACAATACAAAAGCCCGCCTAATTATTTGGAGAGAAAGAAAAATGTCAGTATCTTTGCACCGGAATTTGAATGCGCATTTGATTTAAAGAAGATGAAGAAGAGTTTCTTATGGATGCTAACCGCCATCCTGACCTGCGGTCTGATGCTGACATCGTGTAGCAAAGACGACGATGGTCCGACTCCCACACCCAAGCCGATCGTGTTGGATTGTATCAAGCCCGACTATCTGAAAGCTGGCGATAAGGTGGCGCTGATCTCACCGTCATATTATACACCGATGGAGAACGTAGATAAGACTGCGGAGCTGCTACGCTCGTGGGGTTTTGAGCCTGTTATCGGACCGAATGTGGGTAAGGTGGTTGACGGCAAGTATGCTGGCACGGTAGCCGAGCGCGTGAGTGATATCCGCTGGGCATTGAGCGATCCGACTATCAAGGCAATCATCTGCAATCGCGGTGGTTATGGTACCATCCAGCTTATCGACCAGCTGTCACTTGATGAGATTAGGAACTCGGCGAAGTGGATGGTAGGTTTCAGCGATATCTCTACCCTTCACGGACTATGGACGCGTGCTGGCGTTATGAGTGTTCATGGCACCATGAGCTCGTTCCTGGCTAAGGGCGGCACCGATGCCACCAGTACTCTGATGCGCGACCTGCTGTTGGGGCAGGTGCCACGCTATGAGGTGCCAGCACATTCGGAGAACATCCAGGGAAAGGCCAGTGGTGTGCTTGTGGGTGGTAACATCTGTACTTTTGCGCCTAACCTCGGTTCGCAGGCTGATGCCACCATGGGAAAGGACTTGATTCTTTTTGTGGAGGAGGTTGAGGAGTCGATGCATAATATCGATCGTCAGATGCGTATCCTCCAGATGAATGGTGTGTTCGATCGCTGCAAGGGTGTCATCCTTGGTGAGTTTACCGATTGTGGTACAGAGTTCAAGGATGCCGATGGTAAGACGATGAGTGTTGAAGCCATGCTGCGTCCCCTGCTGGCACAGTATAATATCCCTGTGCTTTGCGGCTTCCCTGGAGGTCATGGTGATGTCAACCTGCCTCTTGTGATGGGTGCACCCGTTACCATCGATGTGCGTCTGGATGGAGCCACGCTGCAGTTCGATATCGAAGGCCGGCAGCATGAGGTGCGTACCGCTGACGTAACTATCCCTGTTGCAACACCAACTGCCGTCCGTATGCGTATGGCAGGAAAGATAGAGTAATTAAAAACTAAATTTATTGTCAATTATGAAGAAGCTTTTTTTATCGGCGATGATGATCGCTATGAGTGTGGGGCTGATGGATGCCCAGACAGTTCAGAAACAAGTCGTTGAGGAAGGCGGTACTGGTCCGTTTAAGTCAGAGGTGGTAGGCGATGCTTCCTGCCCTGGTTTCACGGTGTATCGTCCGCAGAACCTGAAAGATGTGGTGGCTAAGCAGGGTGCCTTGCCTGTGATCGTATATGCTAACGGTGCCTGCTTTAATAACAACGTGGAGATGCGCCTGTTGCTGAGCGAGGTGGCCTCGTATGGTTATGTGGCTGCTGCCATCGGTCCGTATGATGAGGCTGATGTGATGGCCCAGTGGCGTGGTGTGCTTAAGTCGGCCTATCCAGAAACGAAAGGTGAGGTGGTGATGGCTAATGGTGAAAAGATCCTGCCGATGACGGCCGAGGAGAAGAAAGCCCAGCAGGAACAGCAGGCCAAGGCGAGGGAAGAGGCTGCCAAGAAAGCCAAGAAGAATAAGAACCAGCCCGCAATGCCCCAGTTCAGTACCTATCCGAAAATGCTGTTGGAAGTGCTCGACTGGTTGACGGAGCAGAATGCTGCGCAGGGTTCGGAGTACTATCATTGTCTCGATCTGCAGCGTGTGGCTGCCATGGGACAGTCGTGTGGCGGTGCCCAGGTGCTGGCTATAGCCTACGATCCACGTATTAAAACTTGTGTGATGCTGAATACCGGTATTGGTGATATGGAGATGATGGGTGCCACCAAGGAGTGCCTGAAGAACCTGCACCAGCCTATGTTCTACATGATTGGCGGTCCTGCTGACATCGCCTTTGCCAATGCACAGAAAGATTACGAACGTATAGCCGACAATATCCCTGTGGTGATGCTCAACTCGAAGGACGGACATAGCGGCACCTATTACGAGAAGTATGGCGGCAACTATGCCAAGGCAGTCGTCAAATGGCTCGACTGGCAGTTGAAGGGTCAGGTGGGACAATCAGCCCTCTTCCTCGACGATGAGTATCTGAAGATGAAATTCCCCGAGTGGCAAGGCGTCAGAAAGAACTTCTGATGAGTCTTTATGAGTTCATGCCCACGATTTGCGTGGCGGGACGTTCTTTGTTGCGACGGTTGACAACGGTGACAACAGCCTGGGCGAGGTTGATGAAAGCTAAGCCTGTGGCTGTGTCGCTGCTGAGGGCAGCAGGGGTGCCTGCATCGCCATTGTCGCAGATGCTCTGTACCAGGGGAATCTGGGCGAGTAGGGGTACATTCATCTCCTCGGCCAGTTGCTTACAACCTTCCTTGCCAAAGATGTAGTATTTGTTCTGAGGGAGCTCGGCGGGGGTGAACCACGCCATGTTCTCTATCAAACCAAGGATGGGCACATTTACCTTTTCGTTGCGATACATGTCGATGCCTTTGCGGGCATCGGCTAAGGCTACCTGTTGCGGGGTAGAGACGATGACGGCACCTGTAATGGGGAGCGTCTGCAGGAGCGTCAGATGGATATCGCTGGTGCCTGGAGGGGTGTCGAGGATAAAGTAATCGAGCTCACCCCAGTCGGCATCGGCAATGAGTTGCTTCAGCGCACTCGTAGCCATGCCGCCGCGCCAGAGCGTAGCAGTGGTGGGGGAGACGAAGAAGCCGATGCTCAGTAGTTTGACACCGTATTTCTCGACGGGCATAATCAGGTCGCGACCGTCTTTCTTGATGGCGTAGGGACGCTCGTCTTCTACATCGAACATCTTAGGCATCGAGGGGCCGAAGATATCAGTATCGAGCAGACCTACCTTATATCCCAGACGGGCGAGGGCGATGGCGAGGTTGGCAGAGACGGTGCTCTTGCCAACACCTCCCTTGCCAGAGCTGACGGCGATGATGTTCTTCACACCAGGCAGCATCTGACCTACCTCAGGACGGGGCGCGGTTTTGAACTCTGTAGCAATTTCGACCTCAATGTCCTTACCGCAGTGGTAGAGAATAGCTGCCTCGGCAGCTTTGACGGTAGACTTCAGGAACGGATCGGTATCACGTGGGAATTCGAGGACAACCTTCACGCTCCAGTTCTTCCCATCCTTGGAGGGATTGAGGGGAGCTACTACTGGCTGGTCGGCCACCATCTGACTTTCTACGAGGTTCTTCTTCGTGCCGGCATAGGTTACTGTGGCCAGCGCATCCATAATCATCTTGGGATAGAGAGGCATTGTAAATGAAAAATGAAAAAATGATATATTATTTGGCGGTGTCTTTTGAGCTGCGCTTGGAGCGATGGTAGGAACGATAGTCGTCGAGCTCAATCTCTACGTCGGGCTCTTGCAGATCACCGAGGCGCGGCAGTTGCCATTTCATGTATTTGATGTTCAGACCGCGGGCTATCCACATCGACTCGTAATAGGTTTGGATTTTTAAGAGGTGAGAGGTGAGCGGTGAGAGGTGAGAATCGTGGTACAGATCCTCTGTGCGCTCAATGATAGGCAGATGATTCTTCTCCACCATATAGGTGGTGTAGGTGAAGAGAAAGTTCGAGTCGGTCTTGAGGTGGATGATGCCGCCGTCGACGAGGAACTTGCGATAACGCTCCATAAACCAAGTCGATGTCAGGCGTTTGCGGGGGTTCTTCATCTGGGGATCGCTGAAGGTAAGCCAGATCTCATGCACCTCGTCTTCTGCAAAGAAACGTTCGATAATCTCAATGTTGGTGCGGAGGAAGGCCACGTTCTCTAGTCCCTCGTTAAGGGCTTGGGTGGCTCCAGTCCACATACGTGCTCCCTTGATGTCAACGCCAATGAAGTTGATGTCAGGGCACAACTTCGCCAGCTCCACCGTGTACTCACCCTTACCACAGCCCAGTTCGAGCACGATTGGGTGATCGTTGTGGAAGTACTGTTCGTGCCAGTGCCCCTGCATCTCAAATGGAACGTGTTCCACTACCGAGTAGGGGTATTGGAACACGTTCTTATATGTTGCCATGTCGGCGAACTTCGCCAATTTTCCTTTGCCCATATAATCCTGTTTAGTGGATAGGATTAGCGGACAAATGAGAGTGCCTGCAGTATTTTCTCACCGTTCTTCTTACGGGTAGCGTCCATGATCATAAAGAGGTCGATGAGCCACCAGATACCGCAACCGCCACCGGTGAGCAACTTACCAACGCCGAGGCCGATGTCGCCGATGTAGAAACGGTCGATGCCCAGCTCTCCAACGATGATAGAGAGGATGATGGCGATTGTAGGATCCTTGACATCGCTGAATGCTGCCATGGCTGCACCATAATCCATGCCCTCAAGGCGTTCACGGATGGTAGGAATGTACTCGGGAGCAATCTTCGACGAGTACTGCATGATCAGTTGATTGACTTGATTCTGTTCCATATTTTTTTAGGGTATTAAAGAACGCACACCATCATAGGGAAGATGTGCGTTCTTGGTTTGATAACTGCTACAGATTAAATCTGAGACAGAATCTTCTCTGCATTGAACTTCTTGGTCTTGTCGCTGATGCTGAACCAGTCGATGATAGCCCAAATACCGCAACCACCGCAGGTGAGCAGCTTAGCTACGCCCATACCAGTCTCGCCGAGCATAAAACGGTCGATACCATAACCACCCAGAAGGATAGAGATGATGAGCATGGTGGTGGGGCTCTTCAGGTTTGCAAATACACCCTGAGCAATACCCTCGTCTGCATTGAGCAGGCGCTCACGGATAGTCTCAATGAACTCTGGGCTGATCTTGTCAGCATTGATCTGGATAAGCTGATTAACTTGTTCCTGTGTCATAATGTTTAATTGTTTAAAGGGTTAAAAACTAATGTTATTTATTAAAATTATATATGAAATATATTCCTTACGATAAACCAGGCAGGTGCCAGGATCACCATGGTGAGTGTAACGGCGCGGCCTTCGAGTATGTACTTCCAGCGCTTCTGCGTTTCGCCTGTCAACACCAACTCTCCAAAACCATACAGGATGATGTAGGGGATGAAGATGATCAGCAGGTAGTTGTAACTGATGGCTTCGGCAAACCGGCCGTGCAAGAAAGCATGAAGAAATCGCTGCATGCCGCATCCTGGGCAACTCAAACCTGTGAGGGAGTGGAAGATGCACTTAGGTGCAAAAGCAGATTCTGTCGGGTTAATCCAGTAAAGGAGTACCAGTATGACGATGACCGCCAGGCCGATAAGTAGCCTCTTCCTTTTCACTTGTTAGAAACTGTTGCCATCTGCCATAGCCAGCATAATCATCACGACATAGAATACCAGATAGAGAGCTATGAGCACACCACTGGTGCACATACCAATGATACTCCACTTCTTGGCCTCGGCTGCTGATTTCTCGGCTGCTGCATATTGTTGCATGTTGTACTGGGTATTCACGTCGTTAGCCTTGATGATGGCATAGATGCCAAGAGGCATACAACAGAATGCCGTACAGATGATAGCCAGAACAAGGTGATTGTCTGGCTTTGGATAATACTGTCCTTGATTTCCTTGGTTCAGATAGTCCATGTTATTTTATCTATTAAATGATTACTCAATGACTACGGTCGTCCAACCGTGCTTGTCCTCAATCTCACCATACTGGATTCCACGCAAGGTGTCGAAGAGCTTCTTAGACATCGGACCGGGCTTGTCGCCAAACGAGTAGCGCTTGCCTGTGTCGAGGTCGTCTATATATGAAATAGGTGAAATCACGGCTGCTGTTCCACAAGCGCCTGCCTCCTCGAAGGTCTCAAGTTCCTCCTCAGGGATGGGGCGACGCTCTACCTTCATGCCCAGATCCTCAGCTACCTGCATCAGTGACTTGTTAGTGATAGAAGGCAGGATAGAGGTAGACTTCGGCGTTACATAGGTATTGTCCTTGATACCAAAGAAGTTGGCAGCACCACACTCGTCCATGTATTTCTTCTCCTTGGCGTCGAGATAGAACTCGCAAGCGTAGCCCTTCTCATGTGCCAGGTTATTGGCGAAGAGCGATGCAGCATAGTTTCCACCTACCTTATATTTACCAGTGCCAAGAGGTGCACTGCGGTCGTAGTCGCGGATAATGACATAAGGATTAGCAGCGAAGCCGCCCTTGAAGTACGGTCCTACGGGTGTCACGAAGATCAGGAAGCAGTACTCTTTAGAGGGATGAACACCCACCTGAGCACTGGTACCGATGAGCAACGGACGGATATAGAGCGTAGCACCACTCTCGTAGGTGGGGATCCACTCCTGATTCAGACGAACCACCTTCTTCACCATTTCCGTAAACAGTTCTGTAGATACCTCGGGCATCATGATACCACGACAAGTGCTCTGCAAACGGGCTGCGTTCTCGTCGACACGGAAGACGCGCACCTTACCATCAGGGCAACGATAGGCCTTCAGACCCTCAAATGCCTCCTGACCATAGTGCAGACAGGTGGCTGCCATGTGCAGTTTCAGATACTCGTCGGAGCATACTTCGATCTCTCCCCATTTGCCGTCGCGATAGTAGCAACGCACGTTGTAGTCGGTCTTCATATAACCGAAGGACAAACTTGCCCAATCTAAATTTTTCATTCTTTCAATCCTTAGTTGATTCAAATTCTCGGCAAAATTACACATTTTTAATTAATCCTGCAACAATTTGAAAGAAAAATTTATTTTTCTGCTAAGATTTTTTTGATTTCCTCATCTGTTTTTGTCAATTTGTCCTTACAGAGCTTGATGAGTTCCTGGGCACGTTTGAGCTGTTCTGACATCTGATCGATGTCGAGTTCGTCGTTTTCCATCTTATTGACGATGGTCTGTAATTCGGCTAATGCCGCCTCGTATTTGATCTCTTTCATTTGATGATTGATTTGATGGTTCCTTTTTCTAGTCGTGTTTCGATTTCATCGCCAGTTTTCAGAGTTGTGGCGTCTTTCACAGCACGGCCATTGTGGAGCGTGATGCTATAACCGCGCTTCAGAAGCAGTTGGGGATCGAGGGCCTTCAACTTCTCCTCCATTAGTTGCAGACGATGGTTCTCAGCCAGCAATCGGCGTTCCAGAAGCATGGGGATACGCTGCTGGAGCGTATCGATCTTGGCCTCCTGACGGGTTTTGACTATCGAGAACAGTCGTGGGATAGCCTCGGAGAGTGTTGAGAGTTGAGTGTTGAGCGTTAGGAGTTTCTGTTGGGCGTAGCGGGTGATGAGCGTCTGAGCGCTCTCAACCACATCGAGCACCTCTTTCAGATGGTCTATCAGGAAAGTGGCTGCCGCTGTGGGCGTCTTAACCCGAGTATGCGACACCATATCGAGGATACTCTCATCACGCTCATGACCGATACCTGTGATAATCGGTAATGGGAAGTTGGCAACATTCTCGGCAAGGGCGAGTGTATCGAAGCCAGACATGTCACTTGTGGCTCCGCCACCGCGGATGATGACGACTGCGTCAAATTGACAATTATAAATGCGCTCGAGCGCATTGATGATGCTTTGCTCCACGCCCTCGCCTTGCATGATGGCAGGGAAGAGCTGGGTTTGAAACTGAAAACCATAGGGATTATTGGCGAGTTGGTTGCAGAAGTCGCCATAGCCAGCAGCTGTCTCACTCGATATGACAGCTATCCGTTGACAGAAGACGGGCAACTCCAGTTCCTTCTGCAAATCGAACACACCTTCGGCTTTCAATTGTTGGATAATTTCCTGTCGTTTACGGGCCATATCGCCCAACGTATAGGTGGGGTCAATGTCTGTGACGATCCAGGAGAATCCGTATGTTTCGTGGAATTGGGGATAAACCTTCAGAAGTACCTTTAATCCTGAATGAAGCTGTTGTCCTGTGGTGCGTTCGAAGTAAGGACGGACAAGCATCCATTTCTGTGCCCAGCACTTGGCAGAGGCCTTAGCAATGGGAGTGGCTGTTTTGTCATCTTTCTGTACTAGCTCCATATAGCAGTGCCCTCTCGTCTCGCGGCACTCGGACAACTCTGCCTCTACCCAATATTCATCAGGCATCTCGCACTCAATGGCCTCACGAACGAGACTGTTGAGCTCAAACAGCGATATGTACTTTTCACTTTTCATTTTTCACTTCTTACTTCTCACTTGCCTTTCCCACCATATACGCTCGCCAGAAGTTGGGCGTACCATATCCATAGATATTATCGGGCTTCTGGTTGTTGCTGCTAGTCTGTCTGATAAGATTGATGATCTCTGTGGCGGATTGCTGGGGGAGTGCTTGCCACAGACAGGCTACCAGACCTGCTACAATGGGCGTGGAAAACGATGTGCCCATATCTCTGACAATGGATCCACGCCCAGAAATCAGGTTGGCTGGGCTCCCCAGTGCCATCACGTCAGGTTTCACGCGTCCGTCTTGTGTAGGCCCCACGCCACTGAATGGCGCGTTCTTCTTGTCTGGATTGAGGGCTCCAACGGTGATGATGTCGTTGGCATCGGCAGGAAAAGATATCTTCTTCCAGGGACCCATGCCACTGTTGCCAGCTGAGTTGACGAGGATGATGCCTTTGCTGGCCAGCATTGATGCAGAGTGGGAGATGAATGCCGTTTGTCCGTCGAGGTCGTGCTGGTGGTAGTAGTTGGCATTGTTGTCGTATTCGTTATACCCCAGACTGCTACTGATGATATCAGCTCCGACGGAATCGGCAAATTCTGCAGCCATCGTCCAATAATCCTCTTCAACGGGCTGCTCGGTCTGCTGGTCTTCGCATCGGAGCAGCCAGTAGCGGGCTTCAGGTGCCGTACCTACCAGTACCTCGGGCTCATTGGCTGCCATCGCCGACAGAACTTTTGTGCCGTGATCGGTCTCTTGGTAGAAATGTGTGCTATTGGGGTAAACGAAATCTTTGAAACCTACCATATTAATATGCTGGATGGCAGGTATGACGTCGCAGTTCTGGAAACCGCCGTCGAGAACGGCGATGGTAATACCTTTACCCTTACAACCGATGTTATGCAACCGCTGACCTGCCAGCATCTCTATCTGGTCTTTGCCGTGGCCATAGTATGTACCTTTGATGCTGTCCCATGCATTGAATGCCTCGTGGGCCTTCGTCTTGATATAACGGTTAATACTGTCGGGTGATACCCATACCTGTTCGGCTTTCCCTACACAGTCGAGGGTTGAAAGACGTCTGAGGAGCGTCGTGTCGTTGGCTCGCACAAGTACGGTGTTGTTCCAACGACTAGTGCCGATAATAGTCCATTCCGAAGGCTTCTTCCTTCCTTCTCTTGCAGATTCGTTAGAGGTCTTCTCGATAAGTCTGAGGTATTTACTGCTGACGGGCAGGTCGGTGGAGTCGACGGACAGTCCCTGCCGTTTCCTGCGCTCCAAGGATTTATGGGAGAGCCATCGGCCTGGGTGCTCAATGGAGTAGGGGGATCCCTGCTTGTCTTTCAGTGTGTAGCGCCAGATATAGAATTTTCCCCCAGGATATTTGATCTTGGGACTGTTACCTGCGCTTGTCGTGATGGGACTAACGAGCGTCAGGAGCAAGATGGATATCGTTATCAAAAGCCTGCTCTGTCGCATTACGCCTGCAAAGGTACAAACTTTTTTTGAATAATTTGCAAGTCTCGAAAATAAATGCTACCTTTGCACCGTATTTTAGGATTAGATATATATGGCAGATAATAAACAAGCCGCTTTGGCGTTAGGAACGAAGCCTGTAGGGCAGTTGCTCTGGCAATATGCCTTGCCTGCTATTGTGGCCATGTCGGCTTCGAGCCTCTATAACATCATCGACCGTGCGATGATCGGACAGATCGTGGGTCCAGAAGCCATTGCGGGCTTAGGCATCACTTTTCCCTTTATGAACCTGAGTGCCGCTTTCGGAGCTGCAGTAGGTGTAGGATCCTCGGCATGTATCAGTGTGAAACTCGGACAACAAGACTATCAGGTAGCAGAGAACCTATTGGGTAATACGGTGACGTTGAACCTGATTATCGGTTTCCTGTTTATGGTAATCAGTCTGATATTCCTCGATCCGATTCTGCGCTTCTTTGGTGCTTCTGATGCGACACTGCCCTATGCCCGGGAGTTCATGATTATTATCCTGCTCGGCAACATGGTAACCCACATGTATTTCGGTATGAATGCCGTGCTTCGTGCAGCAGGAAAACCACGTCATGCGATGTATGCCACGTTGTTTACCGTGGGAATGAATATCCTGCTGGTGTTTGCTTTCGTATGGTGGTTCCGCTGGGGTATCCGTGGTGCGGCCTTAGCTACGATCACCTCTCAGACATTGGCACTCTGTTGGCAGTTGTGGATCTTCTCGGACAAGAAGGAACTGCTCCATTTCAAACGGGGTATCTATAAACTGAAGAAAGATCTGGTGCAGAATATCATCAGCATTGGTATCTCTCCTTTTCTGATGAATGCCACCTCGTGTCTGATTGTGATCTTCATGAACAATCAATTCGTGCATTATGGCGGTGACATGGCTGTGGGAGCTTATTCGATAGCCAACTCGGTGGTGATGGTGTTCTTTATGTTTGTGATGGGTGTGAACCAAGGTATGCAGCCGATTGTAGGTTATAACTACGGTGCTGAGAAATATGACCGTATGCTTCGTTGCTTGTGGTTGACGATAGCCTGTGCTACGGCCTTCCTCCTTGTTGGTTGGACACTCTCAATGCTTTTCCCACGACAGATTGCCCGTATCTTTACGACAGATCCCACACTGATAGAACTCTCTGCAAAGGGTATCAAACTCGATATGCTGGTGTTCTTCGTAGTAGGATCCCAGGCAGCCATCACCCACTTTTTCCAGAGTATCGGCAAGGTGAAGGTGTCGATATTCCTGTCGCTGTCGCGTCAGTTGTTCCTGTTGTTGCCGATGGCATTTGTGTTCCCGCTTTTCTGGGGGCTCGATGGGGTGTGGTACTCGATGCCTGCCAGTGACTTTGGTTCGTTTGCGATGACTATTCCGATGCTATTGTGGTATATGAAAAAATTCAAGAAGTATGGAACAGAAGATAATCATTAATGTAGGACGGCAGTTGGGTAGCGGCGGTCACGATATTGGCCGTATGCTCGCCCTTGACTTCAAAGCCAAGTATTATGACCGTGAGATTCTGAACTTGGCTGCCAAGGAAAGTGGTTTCTCGGAGAAGATCTTCGAACAGAACGATGAGAAGAAGGGTTTCTTCAGGGGACTCTTTAATTTGCAGGCGACACCCCATGTGAGTGATGGCAGTATGTATAAATCGAACTTCTCGCAGGAAAGTCTGTTCCAGTTTCAGAGCGATGCTATCAAGAAGGCAGCTAATGAGGGTAGCTGTGTGTTTGTCGGCCGTTGTGCCGATTATATTCTCAGAGACTATCCCAACGTAGTGAATATCTTCATTACGGCATCGATGTCATACCGTATAGAACAGATTATGAATAAACAGCGCTTGGATCGTGAAAAGGCACGGAGGTTCATTGAAGAGAAGGAATCAAAGCGCGCAGCCTACTACAATTACTATACAGGAAAGAAATGGGGACATGCGGAGAGCTATGATCTCTGTATCGATTCGAGTGTGCTGGGCATGATGGAAACGGAGAGGTTGATAGCAGAGTTTATCCGTAGAAGGTTTAAAAAATGAAGAAGATCGGTATATTGAGCGATACGCACAGTTATTGGGACGATAAGTACCTGCACTACTTTGAGCCCTGTGATGAAATCTGGCATGCTGGCGATATAGGCAGTGTGGAGGTGGCAGAGAGATTAGCTGCCTTCCGTCCGCTTAGAGCTGTCTGTGGTAATTGCGACGGAGGAGACTTGCGACTGATGTATCGCGAACTAAACCGTTTTAAGTGCGAGGATGTCGATGTGCTCATCAAACATATCGGTGGCTATCCTGGCAATTACGACTTCAGCGTACGCTCAACGCTCTTTGCCAATCCGCCGCAGTTATTTGTGGCAGGACATTCGCACATCCTGAAAGTGAAATACGACAAGACTTTAGGATTATTGCACATCAACCCTGGTGCTGCAGGCATTCAGGGCTGGCATAAGGACAGGACTCTGATTCGCCTGACCATCGACGGGAAAGAATTCAAGGATTTAGAAGTGATCACTTTAGGAGATAATAGATGATGGAGTTTATACAGACACTCTGTAAAGGAGTCGCACAAGGCTTCAGTCAGTTCATCACCGATGATCTGCATAATTATGTGCCTCTATTTATCTTTGCAGCGGTGGTTCTAATAGGCTCTTTCTTGTGGAAAATGATTAAGAAATACATTATAAAATAGAACAATGAAAAGAACAATCGTAATTACTGGTGGCGCTGGCTTTATTGGTAGTCATGTGGTGCGCCTGTTTGTGAACAAGTATCCCGAGTATCACATTATTAACCTCGACAAACTGACCTATGCAGGTAATCTGGCTAATCTCAAGGATATTGAAAATAAACCCAACTACGAGTTTGTGAAGATGGATATCTGCGACTTCGATGCCTTCTATCAGCTGATGCAGGACAAGAAGGTGGATGGTATTATCCATCTCGCTGCTGAGAGTCATGTAGATCGCTCGATTAAGGATCCCTTTACTTTCGCCAAGACGAATGTGATGGGTACGCTCTCGTTGTTACAGGCTGCCAAGCTCTATTGGGAGAGTCTACCTGAGAAGTATGAGGGTAAGCGTTTCTATCACATCTCTACCGATGAGGTGTATGGCGCACTCGAACTGACTCACCCCGAGGGTATCGAGCCTCCTTTTACCACGACAGCTTCGAGCTCAGAGCATCATCTCGCTTATGGCGACAAGTTCTTCCTGGAAACGACGAAGTATAATCCCCATTCACCATATTCAGCAGCTAAGGCTTCGTCAGACCACTTCGTTCGCGCTTACCACGATACTTATGGTATGCCCGTAGTTGTAACCAACTGCTCGAATAACTATGGGCCTTATCAGTTCCCTGAGAAGCTGATACCTCTGTTTATCAATAACATCCGCCATCGTAAGCCTCTGCCTGTTTATGGAAAGGGTGAGAACGTGCGCGACTGGTTGTATGTAGAGGACCACGCCCGTGCCATCGATGTGATCTTCCACGAAGGAAAGATTGCCGATACCTATAATATCGGTGGCTTTAATGAGTGGAAGAATATCGATATCATCAAGGTGGTGATTAAGACGGTGGATCGTCTGCTGGGCAGGAAGGAAGGCGAGGACATGGATCTGATTACTTTCGTGACAGACCGTGCTGGTCATGACCTGCGCTATGCCATCGATAGCACTAAGTTGCAGAAAGAACTCGGTTGGGAGCCAAGCCTCCAGTTTGAGGAAGGCATCGAGAAGACTGTGCGCTGGTATCTCGACAATCAGGAGTGGTTGGATAATGTAACCTCTGGCGATTACCAGAAATATTACGATAATATGTATGCCAACAGATAATCTGTCAAGAGAACTCCACTCATATCTGGTGCGCATTGGGCTGAATCCTACCAGCATCTCCCCTCAGATGGAGCACTATCTGGAGCATCTGCTCTATTTGCTGCCACCAGAGGAAGAGGAGGCTGTAACACATTACTACGGACTCTTCGGTTGTGAGCGCAAGTCGCTACAGGAGATAGCCAAGGAATTAGGAATGGGGCAGGAGGATGCGATGGCACGCATCGATCAGTGTATCCGTAAACTCGCTGTGACCCCAGAATGGCAAATGATGAAACAAACCATAGAGAAATGAAGAAGATATTGCTTTTAGGCTCAGGAGAACTCGGTAAAGAGTTCGTGATAGCCGCTATGCGTGCAGGACAGTATGTGATTGCCTGCGACCGTTATGACAATGCGCCAGCCATGCAGGTGGCTGATGAGCGCGAAGTGTTCTCAATGCTTGATGGCGATGCCCTGGAGGCTGTAGTCAACAAGCACAAGCCCGACATCATCGTGCCTGAGATCGAGGCCATCCGTACGGAGCGCCTCTTTAAGTTCGAGGAGCAGGGCATCCAGGTGGTGCCTTCTGCCCGTGCCGTGAACTTCACGATGAATCGTCGTGCCATCCGTGACTTGGCTGCCAAGGAGTTAGGACTGCGTACGGCCAAGTATTTCTATGCCAAGACCTTTGAGGAGTTCAAGGCTGCTGCTGATGAGATCGGCTTCCCTTGTGTGGTAAAACCCCTGATGTCTTCAAGTGGTCATGGTCAGAGCTATGTGCATAACGATAGCGAACTTGAACAGGCTTTCCGTGAGGCGATGGAAGGTAGTCGTGGTGATGTGAAGGAGGTGATCATTGAGGAGTTTATTGACTTCGATTCAGAGTTTACCCTCCTGACCGTTACCCAGCAGCATGGTTGGCCTACGATCTTCTGTCCGCCTATCGGTCATGTGCAGAAGAGTGGCGACTATCGTGAGTCATGGCAACCGTATCAGATTAGCGATGAGGCTCTGAAACAGGCTCAGATGATGGCTGATAAGGTGACTAAGGCCCTGACAGGTGCTGGTATCTGGGGGGTAGAGTTCTTCCTGACCAAACAGGGAGAGGTAATTTTCTCCGAGTTGAGTCCACGTCCACACGATACAGGTATGGTGACATTGGGTCATACCACGAACCTCTCTGAGTTCGAGTTGCACTTCCGTGCAGTGATGGGCTTGCCTATCCCTGCCATCCATCTGGAGCATGCTGGCGCATCGGCTGTGATCCTTTCTCCGACAGAGGCATCAAGTCCAGTAGACCGTTCACTGTTGCCATACAACTTTGATGAGGCTTTGAAAGAGGATCGTACGCGTATCCGTATCTTTGGAAAGCCTGAGGCTCACAAGGGTCGTCGTATGGGTGTTGTGCTTTGTTATGGTGAAGTAGGCGATGATGTAGAAGCACTCCGCGACAAGGCTAAGCGCTTGGCAAAGACCGTCTTAGGCACTGATCCGTATGCGAAGCTAAGGTAAAAAGCGAAGAGCCATGGATATTACGCTCATAGACCTGCCGAAGATTGCTGATCCTCGTGGTAACCTGACTGTTGCAGAGGGGCTGGATGTGGTACCGTTTGAGATTAAACGTGCCTATTGGGTCTATGATGTTCCTGGTGGTGAGAGTCGTGGGGGGCATGCCCACAAGCGGCTTCAGCAGTTTATCGTTGCACTCAGCGGCTCTTTCCAGGTAACGCTCGATAATGGCTATGAGCAAAAGACCGTTCTGATGAATCATCCATACCAGGGTTTGCTGATTGATACGAATATCTGGCGAACCCTGGATGATTTCTCTTCTGGTGCCGTATGCCTCGTCTTGGCATCTGAGCATTATGATGAGGATGATTACATCTACGACTACGACGAGTTCCTGAGATACATCGGATGTTCGAAGTAAGGCGCTATACTCCTGATAAAGCTGACGAATGGAATCAGTTTGTAGCGTGTTCGAAGAATGGCACGTTCCTCTTTGATCGTGCTTTCATGGATTATCATGCGGACAGGTTTACGGATTGTTCTTTGATGGTTTATCGGAAGAAATCCTTGTATGCTATATTACCTGCCAATATCAAAGGCGATATTCTGATCAGTCATGAGGGCTTGACTTATGGCGGATTAGTGCTGAGCAACCAATGTTCTGCCAAAGGCGTACAAGAGACTTTTACTTCGATCAATGCTTTCTTACGGACGTTGGGTGTCCATCGTGTCATCTATAAGGCCGTGCCATGGATCTATCATCAGCTGCCATCTGAGGAAGACCTGTATGCCCTGACAAGTATCTGTCATGCCCGATTGTCCATCCGCGACATCTCTTCTGCTATTGTAGGAAATCGGAAAATGAGGTTCTCTGAATCACGACGATCTGGCATTCGTAAGGCAATCCGTCAGGGTCTGATGGTGAGGGAAAGCACAGACTTCCTTGCTTTCTGGCAGATTCTGCATGATAACCTGGTGTCGAAGTATGGTGTGCGCCCTGTCCATACGGTTGAAGAACTGGAACTCCTGAAGAGCCGCTTCCCTGAACAGATACGCCTCTTTATGGTTTACGACGGAGTAACACCCTTGGGAGGCACGCTCCTCTTCCTGACGCCACAGGTTCTGCATACGCAGTATATCTCTGCTAATGCTCAGGGAAGGGCAAACGGGGCTATCGATCTGTTGTTTGATGTGTTGATCAATGAGGTCTATCCCGACTATCCGTATATCGACTTTGGCAAGTCAACGGTGAGTGATAGTGCAGACCTGAACGAGTGTCTGATCTTCCAGAAGGAAGGCTTTGGTGCAAGAGCCGTCTGTTACGATACCTACGAATACAGCCTATGATTAAGTATCTTGACTTGAAAGCCATTAACGATCTGCACGATGCCGAACTACGTGCAGCTGTTCATAGTGTGCTGGATAGCGGCTGGTATCTCAAGGGCGAGGCTACCCGTCAGTTCGAGGCGCATTATGCTGGGTATATCGGAACGCGCTTTTGCGTAGGTTGTGGCAATGGACTGGATGCGCTGAGGCTGATCATGCAAGCCTACATCGAGCTGGGCGTCATGCAGCAAGGCGATGAAGTCATCGTGCCAGCCAATACTTATATCGCCTCGATACTCGCTATTACCCAGTGTGGCTTGACCCCTGTATTGGTTGAGCCAGACATCAATACCCTCCAGATCGACGATACGAAGATAGAGGCTGCTATCACCCCGCGCACCAAAGCCCTGATGATTGTCCATCTCTATGGTCGTTGCGCCTATACACAGATGATGGCTGATATCTGCAGGAAGCATGGACTCAAGCTTATTGAGGACAATGCCCAAGCCCATGGGTGCATTTTCGAAGGACAAAAGACGGGCTCGTTGGGCGATGCAGCAGCTCATAGTTTCTACCCAGGAAAGAATCTGGGTGCCTTAGGCGATGCTGGTGCCATCACTACCAATGACGAACAACTGGCTTCGTTGGTAAGATCCTTAGGCAACTATGGCTCCAGCGAGAAGTACGTCCATGACTATCAAGGTTGCAACTCGCGTATTGATGAGCTGCAAGCTGCCATGCTCGACGTGAAGCTGAAGTATCTCGATGCGGAGAACCTTCGTCGAAAGGAGATCGCTTCTATATATATAAATAAGGTGAAGAATCCGCTGATCCATATTCCTCCATCCGAACGTGATTGCGTTTGGCACATCTTCCCCGTTCTCTGCGAACAGCGCGATGCCTTGAAGCAGTATCTGCTGGAGCATGGCGTGGAGACGCAGATCCATTATCCCATACCACCTCATCATCAGAAATGCTATCGTGAGTGGAGTCATCTAAGCCTTCCCCTGACGGAGCGGATTCACCAGCAGGAGCTTAGCATCCCCAGTCATCAGGCCCTTACTAATGAAGATGCTAACCATATTGCTGATTTGTTGAATGCTTTTCTGGGATAAGTACTGTCAGAAAAATATTCCAAAATTTAACACTTCTGAGTGGGGCAATCTGGAGAAACAAGAAGCCTCAAATAAGGCGATTTAGGGTTACATGACGACTAACTGGAAGTTAGTAGTAAGTAAAGTATAGGTTTAGTCCGACTAAACTCCCACTTTAGTCGGACTAAACTTATGGTTTTAAAGGCCAAAATAGTATCAAAAATCGTTGTTTTCAGGGGCTTTTTGAGTATGAAATATTGACATAACCTTGTAACTTCCATTCAATCAACAACTTACAAAATGGCACTAAAATCGCGTATTTGCGAGCGTTGTTCCGAAAAATTACAAAGCGGCCCTTAATTTGAGCCGCTTTGTCGTGATAATTCCTTCATATTAACATAGCTATTCTGGCAGCAGCAGGATAGTGGCTGAGCGTGCTGCCTGGGCTCCCATCACTAAGACCTGGGCGATGTCAGCCGTCTTCGAAGGGCCGCTGATAAACGTGCCGTAGCCATCGTACTCCTTATCGAACTCGATACGCTTATAGGCCTCGTGCATGTTGTTCACAATCTGCGACTTGGGCAACAGGATGATCAGATGCTCTGAGATGAAGCAGATGGCCTTTTCCTTCATCGTCTGGGGAATCCATACGCATGCGTTCTCTGCCACACCAAACTGACCTCGGATAATGCCAACGTCTGTTCCGTTCAGATCGCGAGCACGGCCAACAGTATCAGGATTCCTCGTGGCAATGGTAATCTCTGGCAGATTCGACGCAAATTCCTTGGCTTCAGGAAACAGCTCTTTGATCAGAACGTTGATATCGCGCCCAGGATCCACCTCTATGGCTTGTCCGCCCACCATCTCTGTCATCTTGACAAACTGTACCAATGGTTCAGGGTAGGTGATGGCCTTGATGTCACTCAAATCGGGCATGTCAAACTTCTCCTTGACATTCGCCCTGTATTTCTTCAGTATATCGTCTTTGTTACTCATAACTTTCTCACTTTTCACTATTCACTTTTCACTTCTACCTTACTTTTCCTTTCTTCCACATCGAATGGAAGGTCTCCTTGGGGAATTCCATCATCTGATGGCCCTCTGCCCATGGATTCAGCTTCATGTTCATCAGTGGCGATGGGATGTAGTTTGCCCAGCGGGCCAGGGCTGTACCAAAGTTGTAGATGCCCTCGCTACCATATACCGTACTCATGCCCTTACACATCAGCTTCTTCTCTTTATTGGCTGTGCCGAAGCTATCCAGTTGCTGGCGCCAGAGATAGATCTGATCGCCCAGATTCACCTTGGCAGGACAGACGGTCTGGCAAGAGTTGCAGAGTGTGCAAGCGCTGACATTGCCTGAGTGTCTAAAAGGATCGCGCAACATGCCGAGGTTGATGCCGATAGGACCAGGGATGAAGTAGCTGTATGAATAGCCACCACTGCGACGATACACAGGACAGGTGTTCATGCACGATCCACAGCGGATGCACTTCAATGACTCCCAGTGCTTCTGGTTGCCTATCCACTCCGAGCGCCCATTATCTACCAAGACGATGTGCATGGGATTAGCTGTTGGTCGGGCTTTACGGAAATGGGAGGTAAACGTGGTGGTGGGCTGACCAGTACCAGCCCTACAGAGCATTCTCTGGAATACTGCCAGACAGTCGTAGTTGGGGATGATCTTCTCCAATCCGATGGCAGCAATATGGAGTTTGGGGCATGAGGTCGACATGTCAGCATTACCCTCATTGGTGCAAACCACGATATCTCCCGTTTCTGCGATGCCGAAGTTTCCTCCCGTCATACCTGCATCGGCAGTAAGGAACTCATTCCTCAGGCTCAGTCGTGCTACGTAAGTCAGATAGGTGGGGTCGTGGTTACCCTTCTCACTGCCTAACTTCTCCTCGAACAACTCACCTACATCGTCGTGGTTGAGGTGAATGGCTGGCATCACGATATGACTGGGGGCCTGACCCTTCAGCTGGATGATGCGTTCGCCTAGGTCTGTCTCTACTACCTCGATGCCATGCTTCTCCAGATAGGGATTCATGCCACACTCCTCTGTCAGCATCGACTTCGACTTGACGAGTTTCTTCACGTTGTGGTTCTTCAGGATACCATACACGATCTCATTAAACTCGTGGGCATCCTTGGCCCAGTGCACGATACATCCGTTCTCCTCGGCTTTCGTGGCAAACTGGTCCAGATATTCGTCGAGGTGAGTAATGGTGTGGCGCTTGATCTGTGAAGCCTTCTCGCGCAACTGCTCCCACTCCTCAAGTCCGTATGCCATATTGTCACGTTTCGTGCGTACTGCCCAGAAAGTGGCATCGTGCCACTTGGCGTATGTCTGGTTCTTTAAGAACTCTTTCGCTGCTATGCTATGTCCTGTACTCATAACCTTTTCACTTTTCACTATTCACTTTTCACTTCTTACAGTCCTGCGGCCAAAATCTCAACCACATGCTTGAACTCCACGTTCAGACCTTGTTTCTTAGCAATACCAGCCATATGCATCAGGCAGGAACAGTCTGGGCCTGTGATGAATCTGGCGCCTGTCTTCATGTGGCGTTGTACCTTGTCAATACCCATCTGCTCGCTGATGGCTGTCTCTTCTACAGAGAACATGCCTCCAAAACCACAGCACTCATCCGGCCTCTCAGGTTCTAACACCTGAATGCCCTCTACCAGATTCAGCAAGTCTTTGATCTTATTGAACTTTGGAATGTTCTCCTCGCTTGGCGAGCTCAGGCCCAACTCTCTCACACCATGACAAGAGTTGTGCAGACTGACCTTATGCGGGAAGGTTCCTAAAGGATGATTCACCTTAATCACATCATGCAGGAACTCCACCACATCCATGGCTTTCTTGGCTGTCTCACACTCCGTCTTGCCTTTCAGTAGACGCGGATAGTTCAGTTTGATAAAGGCAGTGCAACTCACAGAGGGCGCTACCACATAGTCGAATCTCTTGAATTTCGCTTCGAATTTCTCCGCAAGAGGAATGGCCTGACTCTCAAAGCCGGCATTGGCCATCGGCTGTCCGCAACAGGTTTGATTCAATGGATAGTCCACGTCCAGTCCTAAATGTTTCAGTAGTTTGTATGTGGCAACACCCACTTGCGGGTATACCACATCAACATAACAGGGAATAAATAGTCCAATCTTCATATTGTAAGTGTATTATTTATAGTTCGTTATTCGGCACAAATATAGTGAAAAAGATTCAAAAATACTAATTATTAGGTATTTTATCTTTCAGTTTTATGTTTTATTAAAAGTATTTGCTTACCTTTGTGGCATCATTTTTGCAGTTCGTGCAATGTATAACAGTAAAAACAGTGAGTATGAATTATAATGAGTTGAATTTCGATGCCATGAGTCGTGAGCGGGAGCTTTCGATGTCGGCTGCCTTTCCTGTCTTGATGAGGAAAGTGTATGTGTGGATGACGTTGGCACTGGTGCTGACAGGTATAACGGCCTATGGAGTGGCAAATACCCCAGGTATAAGGGAGACGTTGATGACGAATACTTTCCTGTATTGGGGACTGATTATTGCAGAGTTCGGTCTGGTGATTGGTATCAGTGCAGGAATTAATAAGTTGTCGCTGACCACAGCCACCTTGATGTTTGTCCTTTATTCAATCATCAATGGTGCGATGCTGTCGTCTATCTTTGTCGTTTATACAGAGGCCAGTATCGCGAGCGTGTTCTTTATCACTGCAGGTACCTTTGCGGTAATGGCATTTATCGGATATACTACGAAGAAGGATCTGACTTCCATGGGAAAGATTCTCTTTATGGCATTGATAGGTATTATCATTGCCACAATTGTGAATATCTTCCTTAAAAGTTCTGGTTTGCAGATGATCGTTAGCTACTTGGGTGTTCTGATCTTCGTAGGCTTGACGGCTTATGACTCCCAGAAAATCAAGAATATGTTGCAGATGGCCCCTGATGCAGGAGAGGGCGCACAGAAGTTGGCACTCTTGGGTGCGCTGACCCTCTATCTCGACTTCATTAACCTCTTTATTTATCTGCTTCGTATCTTCGGACGTCGAGATTAGTCTCGCGTACCTTATATATAATATTAATAGGATAGGCCTATTTTGTAACGATTCCCGAAAACTTTGAGTTATTCGGGAATTTTTTTGCTTTAAAATTTGGATGGTATTGTAATTTGTTGTACCTTTGCACTCGCTTTCGCCCAAAAATCTGGGTTGATAGCAAAAGA
>JAEEGG010009383.1_pt1 | contig 21919 bp, 29 predicted proteins | sample 9134161 | NCBI WGS metagenome assembly JAEEGG01 (sample SAMN16246543, study PRJNA631951) | gut metagenome | biome: gut microbiome; feature: rumen; material: CR-attached | host: Bos | place: Iran: Karaj | collected 2018-10
GGCAAATGCCCACACCTTATTGTTATAGGGCGTGGACTGCTTTTCCTCATTTTTTGATACGGTTTACCAGAGCCATCCAGCGGAATGAGAAAGGTTGGGACGCGCTCTTTTGTTTTTGTCTTGGCTACCGAAGTGGAAAAATGGAGAAAAAGGGAAGAATTATCGAAATAATCCCTAACTTTGTAAGGTGAAAATAAAGAAGAATATATGTAATAGATTAAAAATAAACGTATTATGCTATACAGAATCACAGTAAAGAACTCGAAACTGACCAGTGGCATCCGTGTTGAAAAAGGGATGTCCGTTGATGTAGTAAGCAACAGCATGAGCAACCCCGTGACGACCAATGGCGGCCAAGCCGTGGTGGATGCTTTCATGCGGATTTACGGAATTGACATCAGAAAGGCTGGTGCTTTGAATATGGCTTGGTTGGATGTGGAGAGGATTAGATAAGTAATAATCAATATAATATAAAAAAATATGGATAATTATAAAAATTTTCAATTAAAAGGTACAAACAAGCAAAAAGCGGAACAATTAATAAATCAAATTAAGGAGCGACATCTTTCAAAAGAAGTACTAGATGCAATTCTTCCATTTGAAAAAGACTTTTATAAGAGTTTGGTTGAAATGTTTCGTGTTCAATTAGATAAAGAATCACAAGATAACAAGGTATATGTGGAAACAATTGATAATATTATATGCAATCTATCTTCAATTATTCCTAATGACAAATTGGATTCTGAAACAAGAATGCAAATCATAAATTTGATATATAAAATGACTGATGATTTGAAAGATAATCAAAACAACAAAACTAAAGAAGCAGAAAAGACGAAACGAACCATGATAGTGTCAACTATTGTTGCTGCTGCATTAGGCATAGCAATTTGGTTAGGTTTTGGTTACAATAATGGCAATGGTGGTAATACTATTAAAATAAAGAAATCATGACCTACGACGAAATAATGGCAGCACTGCTGCAAGCCTATGAAGCCCATCCTGAAATGGATGTGGAAGAAATCATAGCACAAGTGGCCCGTGAAATGGGCGCAAGCGAAAAGAGTTTGGAAAACATCAAAGCAACATCGGCAATGCTTGACAAGTTCCAAGAAAAGAAAACGGCTCTTGAAGCTGCGCACGAAGATGGTGAGACCACAAAAAAATGGATTCTTGCCGAAACCGCCCGCATGACCGAAAATCGGACAGACGAAGAAAAAGCGATTATCGCCGACACTATCGTGGAAACGGTCAGCCGTGGTGTCGAACAAAGTTTGACTGAAGGACAAAATAACAAGGAGGGATAACTATGGAAAACGAATACATATATTCCGAAGATTTTCAGTCCTACGGTGACCAACTGAAAAATTACCTGACTGATTATGTCACATTAGAATCGACCGTACTCGATGGCAATTCTGTCGAAGGTGAGGACAAAGCGACTCCAATGGGTTGTATGCAAGAGTTTTTTGATGCTTCCTTGGTGTGCGACAAAGATACTGCAATGAAGAAACTTTTTGCCGCAGGTGTTGTAATGGCCAATGATGCTGGTGTATTGCCTTTTGATTTACCCGATGACTCGCCATCAGGTGTAGCCTCATTGGTTGATGATAGTCTGACTCGCGTAAAAGTGGCCTACGAGGTGGCAACTGGTGCAATCCCGCTTGAAGAAGTGGCAGACACTTTGATTGATGCGGCAGCCTCTCGCGCAATGGCCATTGCGGATACAGTGCTTGACAATCCAGAGATGAGTGTGGAAATTGTGTGTAACACTGTTTCAGCGGCTTTCCCACCTATAGCCGAAGTGGTGCAATTCGTAAAGCCAGTTATAAAACAAGTAGTAACCAGAATCGCACCAAAGGTTAAAGAATTTGTATGCTCGGGGATAAACCGAGTTTCGCAATATGCCAAAGAAGTGGCAAGACCTATAATCGCCAAGGCTCGTGAGATAGGGTTGAAGGTGAAAAACCACATTCTTAAAGCTCTTTTCGGATAAATAAAGTATACAATCATGAAACTTGAACCCAAAGCAAAACCTGTAAGAATCAGAATCAAATCAGGCGGAGAAGAACATTTTAACCTTGAATCACTGAAACGGAGTTTTTCGGTGCAGGATTTGTGGGAGTCTGTAACCAGGGGTAGCCTGTCCCGTTGGTTGAGGCAACAAAACGAATCTGAATTGGCCAAACAAGTCGAGGAGTTTTGCCAAATAGAGAAGCCTTCTATTGAGGACTATATTAAATTCAGTAGTATATTCTTTGAAAAAGAAATGGAAGGTGTGCCAAATGATGCAAACGCTCTTGTCAAGTTCTACAAAGAAAGAAACTTGAAGAAAAATTTCCATTTTGCTTTTTCATATTTGTTGCGTTTCTTGGATTATCAGACTGGGAAAGTTTGGTATGATGAGTACAAAGGAACGAAAAACGCCGAAGATTGGATAGCCTTTTTTGAAGCGAAAATACCCCAATTACATGGTGAGGATGAAATAGAGTGTTGCCTATTCCTTTATAAATTGCATAGTGTCAACAATGATTTGGCAAAAATGGAATATTGTCAATCAAAAGCGAAGGACGCTATCATCAGTCTCGCCAAGAAAGATAACGGCAGGTTGGATAAATGGTTGGCTTCTGGTAATTACTTTTATGCCAAATTGTTGTTTGAGGATGAAATAATACGAGGGTTAAAGAGTAATAGTGATTGGATTGGCGTTTTTGAGCGTTGTAAAAGTCAACTCTTGGCGACACAGCAAGCCGAATGTTTCTATTCTCTTTATTTGTTATATAAAGCAAGTGGAGAAGAAACCAAGGCCAAAGAGCACTTGGAAAAATCAGCGAATCTTGGATGTGCAGAAGCAAAAAAGAAAGTTCAGTATAGTTATCCAAAACTAACAGAAATCTTTAACCATTATAGAAGTGGCAATAAAGAGATTGATTTTTCAGATCTGCAAAGTATTATTGAAGATCACAATCTCTTTGAAATCGAAAAAGAGGATAAATATTACACCCTATGCAGGTACTTATTAATGCAGCTTAGGAATTCTAGATTACGTCGTTTTGGAGGTGTCAATGCTATAAATGATATATTTGAGTCTGTATGTTTTTCGATTGACGAAAAGACCCATAGCTTCCCTCAATACGAATCATTAATAATTCTCATTGGGGCGCTTTGCGGTGAAAACATTATTAAATTGGCATACGGAAGTGGTTATAATTCAAAAGAATTGTATGCGAAATTAGATGGTAGAATAAAGGATGACTCTCCTTATAAACCAATATTTCAGCTAAAGATGACAAGACAAAAAGTGATCATTACCGCAGAAAAAGGTTTGAAATACGATTTAAGAACTCCTATTACTGCTTCAATTGTTGAACAGGTGATTTTCTTTTTGGAAACGCATGGTGAGTCATATAGTATTATGAAGTGATAATGATTAATTAAGAAGATGAACAATAATATAATCAATAGTTTTAGGAAAATGATAGATGTAAACACACCTATCATTTGCATTCAGGATTACGACTTTGCCCGAATTGACGAACTTATAAAAGAAGTGGTAGGCACAAAGAATGTGTACGAGTGGAATCCAGCAATAGGAACAACGGATTTTAGGACAAAAGAGGCCAAGCGTCAATCTTCAGCGGAAGAAGCATTGGAAAGTTTTCTTGCCAGATTTGCCGAGTGTGAGGATTTGAAAACTATCGACAAATACCTTGTCTTGAAAGATGTTCAGGATTATGTGAATGAGTCGCCGGGAAGTTCAGGTTACCTCGATCCTGTAAAAACAAGAATCAAATCCCAACTTCAATTGATTGCCCAACGCAGACTTTACGACCGCTCGTTTAGCACCACGATTATCTTGGTTTCTTCTTATTTGCGGCTACCGCAAGAACTTGAAAAATACGCTTCTTATCTCGACATTGCTTTTCCAAGCGAAGATGAGATAAAGGAACTCATCGATTGGCATGTTGAAGTCAACGAATACAAGGAAAACTTCAAGTCGGGCGACACCGACAAACTCATGCCTTCGCTGAAAGGATTGACCCGATTCGAGATTGACCGCATGTTGGATATGGCCATGAGCAGCAACGGAACGCTTACGGCAGAGGACCAAAGCATGATTTTGCAGCACAAGAAACAAATGGTCAAAAAATCGGGCTTGCTTGAACTGGTTGACACTCCCGCAAGCCTTGACAGCATAGGCGGCATGGATGCGTTGAAGTCATATCTGCAACGGAAAGAAAAGGTTATCAAGAATTTGGGCGAAGCAATGAGCAAAGGAGTTGCTGTGCCTAAAGGCATTTTCATTGTGGGAATGCCGGGTTGCGGAAAATCGTTGTGTGCCAAAGCTTCAGCGGCACTGTTCAACACACCTTTGTTGAAAATGGACATGGGAAGCATGATGGGAAAATATGTTGGAGAAAGTGAGGGCAATCTTCGTCGTGCCATTCAAATTGCTGAGGCTGCTGCCCCGTGTGTTTTATGGATAGACGAGATTGAGAAGGCTTTTTCAGGCGTTGGCGGCAATAACGACATCATGACGCGAATGTTCGGCTATTTCCTTTCATGGATGCAAGACAAGACCAGTAGCGTTTATGTAATCGCCACAGCCAACAATGCTGATAATCTGCCACCTGAATTGAAGCGCAAAGGTCGTTTTGATGAAATTTTCTGCGTAAACTTGCCCACCGCCGAGGAACGCAAAGCCATTTTTGAAGTTCATTTGAAGAAAAAGAAAAAGGGTAACTTGAAACCATCGGACAAACTGATTAAAGACACAGACGGATTCAACGGTGCTGATATTGAAGCCGTTGTGAATGAAGCGATGGAAGAAGGTTTTATTGAGAAAAAGGAGTTGAATATGGATGTTCTTGAAAAGATAGCATCACAAACCATCAGCATTTCAAAGTCGTGCAAGAAGCAAATTGAGAACATGAAGAAAGTCTTTGAGGAAAGCAGTTTCAAGGATGCCACTACAGGAAGCATAACGAAAGCGAAGTAAATCAGGGCTTTGCCTTGCAGCGATGAGGAAATCAAACTAAACCCTCAAAAATGAAAATACCATAAGCGAGCCATCACTTTTCCGTGGTGGCTTGTTTTTTGTGCCAAATTCATTATTTCTGATTCATTTGTGGGTGGTTCGAGAGAATCCTTGTGAAAATCCTACTATCTTTCACTATAGTTTACTACATTCCATTGTGCATTGGCGGCGGTGCTGTAGTTTTGCCCCCGTAATCAAAACTAACGCACTATGGAAAGCACTTTTGAAGACGCGAAAATCGAGATGATCAAGGCACAAGATGTTGAGAATGTTGGTAACTTGGGGGAATATTTGGACAAGCACATTGCGCCTGGGCATCTGTATATTATCGAACAGCACCCTAACTTAATGGCTTCCTGCCTATACAACATCAGGAAAACCATGCTTGTTTTCTCTTCAAAAGCAAACGGCGCACAGCTACTTATGGAAGCGGCGGAAAATGAACTCGGAGCAAATTCTTCAAAATCAAGGAAAAACAAGCCTAACAGTTTGTCAAATGACTTGATGGTTGCTGAAAAGATACTTGAATTGGAGAAGAAACCAATTTGGATTGATGATAGCGAGAAACTTATGGCCATCAATTTGTATGCCCGCTGCGAAAAACTTAAAGCGGAGCATGACATACTAGTTGTTTTGATGGACGATTATCGGCTTCTGGTTGACGACTACTTTCATGAGATTCCTGATAAGCTGAAGCTAACCATGCTACAGGGGCTTGCTGAAAAGATGGGCATCGTCGTGATTGCGCAACAATGTCCAACAGAAGAAACCCAAGAAGAAGGAAGCAAGGACAACAATTCAGAGCTGGTTTTCCATAACAAGTGGTGGGATGATACACCAAAACGCGAACAAAGCAATTCAATCTTTGATTATTGGGAACCATGAAAAACAAACACCCCATCTGGACAAAACTCGATTGGCGTGGTCCTCGTCTGCTCACGCTCCGTTTGAGCAAGAGGTTATTATTGAAAATCCGTGGCAAATTGGTGGTGATTCATGTTTTCTAAAAACAGACCTCTGCCGTTTTTAGGAAAATGTGTATTTTTGCGGCTGTAACAAATCCTTGTCCGATGAGCAAGTACCAAATCCCATATACCAACGCCTGCATCCGCGCCTTCGGGCGGCGGTTTCAACTGCCTACCAAGGAAGCGTTTATGTATCTGTTGCGTTTCAGGGGCATAGCTTTTCTTGTGGATTTCTACGAGATTGAGCATTTGCAGTCCATTGAGGATGCGGTGGATGACCTCATCGTCTGCTGCCAAAACAACGGAGGGTATCTGGCATGATTCTTTACCACGGCACAAATATGGATTTCGATGTCATCGACCTTTCAAAGTCGTCGCCATACAAAGACTTCGGCAGAGGCTTCTATCTGACTGACATCAGGCATCAGGCAGAGGAGATGGCTTCCAAGAAAACTTCGCTTTTCCGAGGTTCGGCTGTCGTGCAAGAATACGAATTTGATGAAACTTGGCTTGAATCATCGGAATTGAAAGTGATGATGTTTCAGTCGGCCACCCGCGAATGGGCTGAGTTCATCTTTAACAACCGCAACAGAAAGACGCATTTCCAGCATGATTACGACATTGTGTTTGGACCAATAGCCAATGACGGAGTGGCCTATCTCTTGGGCCGATATGAAGAAGGCACGATGACCATTGAAGAACTGGCTGAAGAGTTGGAATATAGGGATTTGAACAACCAGTATTATTTCGGTACAGAACGGGCTGTCAAACTATTGAAAAGGCTATGAATGAGAAGCAAATACAGGATTATTTGGTGAATCGAATCGTTGACCAGTTGACCACCTTCCTTATTGAGGACAAAGGGATGGGCATCAGTGAGGCTTTGGAAACGGTATATTCCTCACATGTCTATGACCTGCTTCAAATCAAGGAAGGGGATTTGTTTTCGCAAAGCCCTTCGTATGTCTATGAGTTGCTGAAGAAAGAACTTCCAACAAAAGCCTCTTAATCGGATGCCTTTTGTTCCCTTTACTATATTCCATATTCCATGGCGCATCGGCAAAGGTGCGATGGCTAACCCCTCGAAGACTATATCCGAAACGAGGTGTATAAGCTTTGCAGCGATGAGGAAATCAAGTTGCGGCGGTGAGGATTTTATCTTTTTGTAATTAAGTGTATTCCATAAAAATCGCTATTTTTTCGGAATCAATTCCGAAAAAAACATAATATTTTCGGAATTTATGTGTAAACGCCTATCCCGAAGCGTTCTTTTCGGTGATTAACCGCGACAATGTCGAGGAATTCTTACTATAATTCACTATATTCCATGGCGCATTTGCGGAGGTGCGATAGTTTTGCAGCCTTTATCAGAAAAACATTGTTGGAATGAAAAACAAACACCCCTTCTGGACAAAACTCGATTGGCGTGGCCCTCGTCCGCTCACGCTCCGCGAACTCATCATGAAAAGCAACTTCGACACCATGATGGAACTCATCATCGAGTTTCATTCCAAAATGGCCAACCAAGGAGGGGCATTTCTGAAAGCCTGCTATTGCATTAGGGACATGAAGGTGAAGGCGCATAGCGAGGATTACATATTGGCAGAATATGACTCCGAATATAATGTGCCATACATCGGCGTTCTGGAGGGAATGAATTGGCACGAGTGTTTAGGCTATCCCGTGAAGAGAGCCAAAGACCTGCATTGCACCGATACAAAACTGGCCGCCATTTGCCTTTGGCATCTTACTTTCTACGGTTTTACGCCAAAGGAGCAGAAAGAAGAAGCAGAACGCTATTTTGAGAGGGCGGAAAGGGAACGTCGCAACGACGAGATTTACTTGGCCGACGATTTGTATGACGATGAGTACGTCAAGGAAGCGGCTTGGAGTGGCAGGACGAGGATTTGTGATGAAACGTTGGAAAGGCTGTTTACCCAGAAGAAATCGTCGAAATCAAGCGAATCCGCAAGGAAAAGCTGGATGAAGAAAACGCGAGCTATGATGCGTCAGAAGTGGAAGAGAGAAAACAACTGGAGCAAGAAGCGGCCTTGAAATTGGAATTGAGGAAGAAGACCGAGCAAGAGAAGCGGGAAGAATGGTATCGCAAACGGAGACAAAGCAGATGGAAGAATCGTGGAAAGAAACGCCGCAGATGATATGTTTAACACGAATGCCCATTAATTATTCACGAATTGTTCAGAAATTATTTTTGAAAAATTCGTGGCAAATTGGTGGTAATTCGTGTTTAATACTTTTTTTTCAACACGAATGTCCATAAATGATTCTTTACTCGCCCAAATAAGCATTCAGGAACCTTTCAGCCAGACTGTTTGGGCGGATGTTCTTTCGTGCCTCATCCAGTGTGAACCATTGATAGGAGTCAATCTCTTGGTTCGGTGAGAGTTCGCTGTCGTCTTTCACAAAGGCAGTGAAGTTACACATCAGCGTGTTCGAAGGCTCAAAGAAACTGGTGCGGTTGAACTTGATGCGGCTGACGGTCATTCCCGTCTCTTCCTTGATTTCACGGCCAACTGCATGTTCCACCTGCTCGCCACGGTTCACATAGCCAGCCACAAGGACAAACCACGGCCTGCCATATTGCTTAATCAGTAGGATTTCCCCGGTCTGCTCGTTGATTACAATCATGCTCACAGCCACGTTATACATGGGGAAACGATATTGTTCACATTTTGGGCAATATGGTACAATTCCTTCGCCTTCAAGATCCTTCTCGATGAGTGATGTTCCGCACTCGAAGCAATGTTTCTGTATCATAGCAATCTTTTCAAATTGTTTTTATCTGCTTGTTTTCATATTCAAAATCCTCGCTGCTATCTCTTCCGGATGGTCAATCAGCAGTTGCCCATGATTCATTTTGGGGAAGACCTCGATGTGAGCGTCAGGGAAGAGCTTAAGCAAATGCTCTGCTTGAGGCTTGGCTACAAACGCTTCCTTTGTGCCGTACCAGTAGTAGATATGCGCTCCTTGGATGGATTCCAACTTGTTGGCATAAACATCCTTATAGCCGTCACGTACTGCTTTACCCTTTCCGTATGGCCACACTTTCTTGCATTCGTCCAAAAGCACATCGAAATAGTGCGAATGGAAGACAAATTTCCAGAAGCCTGTCCAATGGTAGCAGGTCCATACATTTAGGCTCTGGTAGTATCGCAGCGGATCCACACTCCATTTGGGTAAGGGCAATAACGGCGCTGCATCCATAATGGCGTGGTCAACCACAATCTCGTTACGTTCCATGATTCGGGACAGTATCTTTCCACCCAAGGAGAGACCATAGGCGACATCCAGATGCCCGTTTAAATCCCTTTGAACATAGCTGATAATCTGCCCGGCTTGGTCGTTAACGGATGTAAAATGAGACTCCTTACCAATCAAAAATCCATCGATGCCAACGGCAACGATATAATATTTGTCCTTCATCAGTTCAATCAGAGGCAGGAATATCTCGAAGGACACCCCCAGCCCAGGAATCAGCAGCAAGCTTGGATTCTCTTTCTTTCCGTATGTGTTGAATGTCATAATAAGTCAATGGATTATGAGTGTATTACCGAACACTCCCCCTGATTATTTTCATAGTTAAGAATGATTGCATTCCATGTCGCAAAAGTACAAAAAAGCTTCTCGATTGCGGGCTGATGGATGTTGGTTTTCGAGATTATTACGTATTTTTACCGCTGAAAACAAATAAATGCTACTATGCCATCACCCTTCATCAAATACATCCAAAACGAGCAGCACTACATCGAAGTTATTTCAAGAGTAGCCGCGGTGAAACGCTCGTTATGGATTGGCACGGCTGATATAAAGGATTTGTATGTGATGAAGGGTAAGGAGACTGTTCCATTCCTTTCTTCATTGGCTGAATTACTGAAGAAAGGAGTTGAGGTGAGGTTGATTCATGCCAAAGAACCAGGAACGACGTTTTTTTTCAGTAATGTTTCAGTTGATGGACTTGACTATGTTTATACCTTTAATGAAAAAATCCTATCTTTGCGGCATGATTTTAAAACGCAAAGAAAATGGACAAACAACAGAATTTCAGCACTTTAGAGAATTTAAACGGGAAAAGTTGCATTTTATATTCCCGTGTCAGTAGTAAAGAACAATCAAACAGGGCGCAAATCAAACAATTGAAAGAGTTTTGTAATAGAAACGGAATCAATGTTTTACAGATATTTTCAGAGAATATCAGCGGCGCAGCGGAACACCGTGAAGAACTTGAAAAAATACTTGATTCTGAACCTATGGCGGATTTATTGATTATCCGTGAAATTTCAAGGTTAAGCCGTGAAGATGATTATAATGATAGTTATTACAAACTTCAAAGACTAATAAAGAAATATTCCGTTTATATTTTGCTTGATAATATCCTAATTGAAAAGGGTAAAAATGATTTGGCAAATGATATAACTTTAATGGTGAAATTGTACGGTGCAGCAGATGAAAGAAAAAAAATCCGTGATAGAACCCAAAACGCTAAAAAGAAATATTCCCAAAGTTCCGTAATAAATGCCGCTTATGGTGAAAGATATAAAAGATATGGACTAATTAAAACACCTAACCCCAATTATAAAAGCGGCTTAGGAACTAAAAAGATATGGATTAAAGACCCCCAAGAATGGCCAAATGTAGAGCGGATTTTTGAATTAAAAAGTAATGGTTTATCTTATATCAAAATTTCAAATATTTTAGGTTTAACTCCTGAAACGGTTGTGAATGTTATTAAATCAGATACAATTAGATATTATATTAGCCTGGATAATCCTACTATATTGGAAAAGGTAGATTCTGAAACGCTGAAAAACAACTCAAATCCAACACCAACCAAACACCAAAACAAATACAAAAACAAAATTTTCTATGCAGATACTAATTTAGCAATGGTTCACGGTAATAATTCAAAAAGTGGCTCAGTTTATGAAAGAAAAGGCGGTGGAATTAGTGGCGGTTTAATCATTGAGGAAATAATAGATAAAATTGTAATAATGGTTATAAATTTTGCCTTAGATGTAAAGGGTGAAAAACTCCAAATTATCAAGGAAAGAAATAAGGAAAAAATTGATAACTTGAATAATATTATAAACGGTCTGAATAATACAATAAACCAAAAAAATGATGAATTGGAAAAACTCAGAAAAAAAGTAAAATTATTTGATGATGATGAACTTTTGAAAGAATTGAATAATCAAATCAATCAAACCAAAAAGGAAATTGAAAACTTGAAAAATGAAATAATAAACTACACCATTCAATTAGACCGTTTAGAATCCATTGAATTTAATAAGGATGTTATACAAGTCAATGAATCCAACTTTGAACCGTTTATTGAAAAATATATAGATTCAATTAGGTGTTATCATGTGAAAAGGTGTGTCCATAGAATTGATGTGAAAACGCTGAATCTTTGGGAAGATTTTACTTTTAGTTTTGAAGTGAAACACCATATAGGCCACACAATAACCCCGCTGAATATCTTTGACCCATCTTTAAGGGAAAATCTTAAACACTGACAAAATGACAACAAATTTTTGACAATCTGACAATATTTCAGTTTTGGCACAATTTATGATATTTGGCACGGCGCTTTAATCAATAAAATTAGTTTTTATGAGTAAAAAAACCTTAGAAGAAATCATTAAAGAGTCAATCATCCAAAGCGGTGAATTTGTTAGTATTGAAGAACTCAAAAATTTCTGCAATCTCAATGTTGAAGTTGATGCAGATGGTAAGATTAAAAAGGCTTATTTTGGAGAGAAGAAAACACGCAAACCAAGAAAGAAGAAATCAGAGACTCCAGTAGAACCTAAGACAGAAAAAATTGAAGAAGTAGAAGCGGAAGAAGTAAAACCTAAAGCAAAAGGAAAGAAGTAAGTTTTTATTCAGATTAGACAGATTAGATTTAAGTTTTGGCCGTTTTTGATACAAACGGCCTTTTTTGTAAAGTTAAGGTCTGAAAATAGGCAATAGTGAACAAAATTATATCAAAAACACCCACTTTCTAAGCCTTAATTTTACAACTTTCCTTATTTATGAGAAGGAAATAAAAATGATTCTGAAATGCAAAAAACGCGCTTCAAATCCCGTCAAATCCTCATAAATAATAAATGAAAATGTAGGGCAAAAAATTATGCCAAACTTTTGAAAATTCATATATTTTTACGGAATTTTTAGGAAGTTGAAAGTATGCAGATATGAGTAGAAATATATGAGTAATTTCTCATTTAGATTAATTCTTGTTTGGGGAAAATTGATTTATATTGATTTTCCCTTTATGATGAAATTTTGTGTGAAAATGCAATATTTAAAGTAGGGATAAAAACATCACCTAAAATAATAAATTATCCCTACTTTTAAAAATGATTACTTTCTTTGGTATAGATATTTTATCATTCTATTTGGGGTAAAGTAGAATTTTCCTAATACTTTGCCCCTTTTCATAATGGAACGGTTTAATATCAAAAGAAAGTAAATTTATAGATGGTTTAATATTGAGTTTTGCCTACCATCTTACACCAACAATAAAGAGCAAAACGGGAAAAATAGAATGATAAATACAGAAATCAAAGAATTAGCGGAAAACGGGGATTTAATGACTATATCCCCAAACATTAAAGACAAAAACAATTTCTATTATCTTAGTTTAGAAAATGTCTTAGAATCAATAAAACGGGGTTCTATAAGGGATTTTTCAGATAATCCATTTACAATAATAGAAATCAAACCCATTATTGATGAAATACGGAATGAAAAAGACCATAATAGACAAAATGAATTAAAAATAAAAAAATTACCCGTCTTTTATCATGGTGGTTTATTAAATGGAAAAGTTGAAATCCTATCTAATACAATCTTTATTGATATAGATAATTATGATTATTCCAAATATGATTATATTATTGAAACCCTTAAATCATTCCCACAAGTTTACACCATATTTTCAACACCATCAAATAAATATAGGCTGAAAGTAGGAATTAAACACAATTTGAAAGACCCTAAATTATTCACTGATTTATATAAGGATATTTCTGAAAAACTTAATGATTACTTTTCAGGTTATAATTTAAAAGTGGATTCATTATGTTGTAATCCTGACAAACCTATATTTTTCAGTTATGACCCTGAAATATGGATTAACTATGATTTTGAAGTATATAATTTCAAAAAACCACAAAAGGAATTGAAAGTAGAAAAAGCAGTTAAGGAAATAGATTTAGCAGAAAAAGAAACAAAAGTAATTGATGAAAATGATTATTGGGTTTATAGTGAGAAATTAGGAAACGGAAAAACAAAATTCAATACTTCAAAGGGTTATTTCAGTACGGGGAACATAGATAAAGCAATATTTGATTCATTTAGATTCAACTATTGGAATAATGATGATTTTGGAAGATTTGAAGAAGGAAATAGGGGAAATTGGATTTATAAAGTAAGTAGGGAATTATTCCAATATATAGATGATTATGATAAAGTAGTTGAATTATTGGAAAACTTCAATTCAAACCAAATAAACAGATTAGATGATACGGAAATTGAAAGTGTATGCAATAATTCATTTAAGGCATATAAAAACAAATCAACCTACAATGAATTAGGGTGTAGGAGAAATTACGCTATTACAAAAGTAGCAGGATTTAAAAGGAATGAAAATATCAATAAAAGGAAAGGGAATAAAAGATGATAACTTTGGCTATAGTTTTAATTATTGATTTCCTTATGGTGGGAATTTGTTTATTCCTGAATGATAAAGACACAAAGGAATATTTTTCAAATAGAAATGCAGATAGATATTGGAATAGGGAAATAAAGAAGTATTTTAAAGATATATGAAATTATGAGTTGGATTTATACTTTATTATTTGGCTTAATAGGTTTATTTGCTTTAATATTATCAATGAAAGATGATTGGGGAGATTGGTTTAAATGACTCTAAACCAATCTATTAGGTAATATTTTTGTATTGATATTTTCTGATAAATAATAATCATCTTCATTCTGAAGATTTCCACAGCGTTTTTTTATAGGTGGAACAAAAATTTATCTTTCAGGGGCTATCTTGCATTATACTAAGGAATCACCCTCTCAATGATATAAAAATGTTCCAGTGCTATAATAAAAAAAAAACGCCATAGAAAAATGAAGCGTTAGCGGATTAGATATTAGCCGCTGACCCATTAAAGGGCAGCAGCGGCGGACTAATATAGAAAATGAAAGATTAGCGTATGCAGAGCGTATGCCAATAATTAACCTAAAAATCAAAATTACTATGATAATGATTGAAAAAAGTTTATATGAAGAATTAACTTCTACAGGTGTGCAATTTAATGAAAATGACCTTATAATTATCCCTGACCATAAATCAAAAAGGGGTTTAATAGAATTTAATCCACTTACAGAAACAAAAAGAAGGAAGAAACTAAGAGAAGAAGAAAAGAGAAAAGTAGATTCAATTCCATCACCATATTTAAAACCCCAAAATGATGAATATTTTAATATGAAATGGTTTTGTAGAAAGGATTGATTATGATAGAAGTTATAAATATACCAAAGGGAACAAGATATATTTCCCAATATCCTGAAATTGAAAAACAAATAATCAAACCATTTCCAATTTTAATCAATAAAGAAATTACGGGTTGCGGATTTAGTAGTTATTTCCTGAATAAAGATGTATTTAAAGAACCCGTTATTTTATGCAGTCCAAGAAAATTCATGATACGGTCAAAAACACATAATCCAAACTTTTCCTATCTGATTGAGTGGAGGCCTGAAAAAATGGAAAAATCATCTATTCAGAAACTAAAGGAAAGATTAAAAATGATAATTGAATCAAGACTTATTTTCAATGAGCCACCAAAAATTATCACTACTTATGATAGTTTCCATTATGTGAAAGAAGTATTACAAGAAATGGAAATGTTAGATGATTTCAGGATAATAGTAGATGAACAACAAAGCATTATAAAAGATAGTGCATTTAAAGGGAACACAATAAAAAATTTCCTGAAAGAACTAAACGGATTAAACAAAGTAATATATCTTTCAGCAACACCAACCCCAAAGATATTTAATGATAGAATCCCAATTTTGAAAGACATTTATACTATAGTCCTGAATTGGTGCAAGGATGATTTAAGAAAGATAAATTTTCGGATGATACCTTTAAAGCAAAAAGAAACTTTCACGGATATAGTTAGGAAATACAAAGATAAATATGATAAAGACGGATATTTCAAAAAGAAAACCGTTTCAGGAATTGAACATTTCAGCCGTGAATTATGTATATATGTTTCCAATATTGAAATCATCATACACATTATAAAAGCCTTGAATCTGACAAATGAAAATACTGATGTAATTTGTAGTGAAAATGAAAAGACGGTCAAAAAATTATATGACAAAACAAGAAAATCAGGTATCAGAAAAAGCGGATTCAAGCCAGCAAAACCAAAACAAATAAATGAGCCTCACAAAACATTTACATTTATTACACGGTGCAGTTATGAAGGCGCGGACTTTTATTCAACAAATGCCACCACAATAATATTATCAAATCCATCTATTGACTGTATGAGTGTAGATATTGGAATTGATTTAAATCAAATAATTGGCCGTGAAAGATTGGAAAGTAATGTTTTCAGGGATGATATTACACTATTTACCCAAGTTCAAGGAAAGTTTAAATCCTTTGAGGAAATGAGGAAATACAAACTAAATAATTCCCAAAAACTTCTACAATTTATAGATTCAAATTTAGTGGGTTCTTTGAAACTTGACTTTACCAATGATTATTTAGAATTAGATGAATTTACAAACAATCCCCAAATTTCTGAAATGAGGATGTTATGTGAGGATTATTCTGAATCTGTAAGGCTTGACCAATTCAAAGGGGATAAGTATGTATTTAAAACTTTCAATGAAGGGGATTATTATAATAACAAACTGAATGATTCTGATTTAGACCTTTTGAATAGGTTCTACTCTAATTTCAATATTCAGTTTTCATTTATGGGCAAGATGGAATTATTATGTAATTTCTTAGACCAAAACCCACAATTTAAATATATAATTCAAAACAATTCCAACCTACCACAAAATTACTATCAATATTATGAACTATTGGGAACAAAGATAATAAAGGCTTGTTTATTCCGTGAAGATATGATTTTAGAGAAAATAAATATCCTGAAATCTGAAAATTCAATTAAAAGTGAAATATACAAGGCTTTCAAAGTAGGTGATTCTATTGAAGTAGGTAGAGCAAAAGAGATTTTGAATGATATTTACAAACAACTGAATCTAAAGAAAAAGGCCAAATCCACAGACTTAAACCAATACTTTAATATTTCAGATTTTAGCAAAAGAATAAAATCCGTAAAAAAAAGATTGGTAAGGATTGACGGAATTAAGATGTAATAATGATTAAGACGGGGGCAGGGTTGAAAGTTTTTGTTATGCCGTTAAACCCCAACGCAACCCTTTTAAACACACACGGCAAATTTCAAACTTTTTCAAGATTATGAAAAAACAAAAAATTGAACGGCATTTTACAAATAATGCCCAAATGATTGAAACAACTGAAAACAGAAATTTCAGTATTAACACACAAACCAAAAACAAACCTTTAAAACTTAAAACAATGGAAAACAAGAATTTCAGCATTAAGAATTTTATTGAATCTTTAGAGAAAAGAGAATTAACCAAGGAACAGACTGAATATTTAGAAAACAACAGAAAGAATTTTGTTGAATTGGGTTATAATTGCATGGATTCAAACCTAATTGATAAAAGAACTATTTTGGCCGCTTCTATTGCAGGGGACAAAGAATTAAAAAGTGAAGGATTCCAAAAACCAAACAACATTTTAAACTTTTGCAAGAACTATGAAAATTTAGTGTGTTCCTGCAAGATTCCCGTAGTAGAAGAATTAAATCCTCAATGGTTAGGGGAAGCGTCAAATATTACCATTTCAGACCCTTCAATAAGTGGATTATATTTCACCCCTTCAAGATTAGGAACGGTTTTAAATGTTTCTAAAATGTTCTTTAATCAGTCTGAAAATATGGAAAATGAATTGATTTTGATGATGAATAATGAATTAGATAATAAACTAATTTCTACTATTTTCACAGACTACCAACAAGGAAATAATGACCCAATATTAAGCGGAATTTTCAATAATTCAAATGAAGTCAATTATACGGGTTTAGATGATATTATTGATTTACCCTATAATGTTCAGGTAAATAGTGGATTAGGATATTATGTTATAAGCCCAAAAGCAAAGAAAGAAATCCTAAAGTTAGATTCAACCGCTTTTTCAAATAATACGCTTTTTGGAGAATCTTATATAATTGAACCCTTAATGAAAGATGGTTTAATTGGATATATTGATTTATCAAAACTTATTGTTTGCAGTTGGTCTTATGTTGATATTACTATTGACAACCAAACAAAAGCGCATAAAGGGGAAAATCTTATTTACTTGACCGGTTATTATGATTTCAAGTTAGTTTCTAATGATTGCGCCCAATGGATTGATTTAGGAGATTAAGAAGATGACACAAACAGAATATAATACTGAATTATCCAAAATTTATGAAGATAGGCAACGCGGAATTGATGAAATTTACTCAATGTATAGCAAAGGACTAATCAATGAAAATGAAAAAGAATCATTACTTAGAAAAAATGATTTAGAATGTAAAAAGATGATAGTTAAACTTGAATATAATTGGTATTTCTCAAACAAAACCTATTGATTAAAATTTAGAATCTGTCAAAATTAAACTCTAAAGTGCTGATTTTCAATTTAAATAGTTTAAGGTATTTTTATAGTCAAATTCATGAAAATGAAAACCGCTGCAACTTCTTGATTTTATTTGAGCTGCAGCGGTTATTTTGTTGCCCAACCAGGATTCGAACCTAGACTAACTGATCCAGAGTCAGTTGTGCTGCCATTACACCATTGGGCATCGAAATCGGCTGCAAAAATACGCTTTTTTTGAATGCTGCAAGAAAAAACAAGGAAAATTTTCGGATTTTTTTTGAAGAATAACCCTTGCACACCGCAAAGGTTTCATTTTCAGTATTTATTGAACCTTGACCCCCAGTTGTACGACAACATGAAAGTGACAAACAATCTCTTGTTGCGTTCCGAATCCATGATGGAGATGCCTAATGGGAAGCATTCCGCCTTCACGTCGACATTGATGGATTGAGCCCGTGTGCGCGACTTGCCGACTTCGAAGCTGAGGCCTAACGAGGCGTGCGCACCAGGGGAGAACTTGGTCTCGCCTAAGCCTCTGGTGAACGATGAGCGTCCCAAGACATCCACCCATTGGTCCTTGTTGTCGAAGGTCTGTTCGTCGAAGGTCTCCCAATATGAGCCGTCGCTGAGTTGTTTGTAGACGGTGACATAATAGTAATAAGGCTTAAGCAGCGCCAGTGATGCCCCGAATTCGTAGGTCCAGCGTGTCTCGATGCCGCCCCAATAAGGCTTGCCGAAGATGCGGCGGTCTTCACCATAGCCGAAACGCAGGACGTAGGCGTAGTTCAGTTTGCCGTAGACAAAGGGGCGCATGTTATAGGTGGCCACGTTTAGGGTTTTGAGCTCTTTCAACGAGCGTAGCGAAACCACCTCGGCCTCCCAGTTTCTGGTCACGTGGATGCTCTTGATCCTGCCTATCTTAAAGCCTGCTCCAAACCCTCGGGTGTGGATGGCTAAATTGAAGGTGTTTTGGTGGTTGTAGACCAGCCTCTCTTCGATGGGCTTGTCGTCCTCGTCTTGAATGTCGATGTTTTGTGCCGACAATAAAAAAGGACACGCTCCAAAAAGCGTGAGCATGAGCAAACGCAACAAAGGTCGTCTGAGGGCAGTCATGGCCGTGCCTCCCAACACCTATTTTAATAACGCGTTTCTTTGATGTACTTTGACGATTCGCCGTAGGCCGGGCAGCTCTTGTTGGAGCCACATGAGGCCAAGAAAATACCTGAAACAAAGGCAATTAGCAGCGCAATGGCAAGTTTTCTCTTCATAGCTATGAAATTTGATTTGCAAAGTAACGCATTTTTTCCCGAATTATTACCATCTTTGCAGAGATTTTTCTGTGATGTGGAATGTTTCGACTCACGAAGTCCACTGAACAACTGAATAACTGAACAACTGACAACTGATAAAGATGGAAGTAAAAAAGCCCAATATCGACGAAAGCTGGTACCAAGTGCTGCGGCCACAGTTTGAGGCACCTTATTTTGCCGACCTGAAATCATTCTTGGTGAGCGAGAAACGCCAATATGCCGTCTATCCCCCTGGTCCTTTGATCTTTAATGCCTTCAACCTCACGCCCTTCGACAAGGTGAAGGTGGTCATCTTAGGCCAGGACCCGTACCACGGTCCGGGACAGGCGCACGGCCTTTCATTCTCGGTGCCCGATGGCGTGCCCTTCCCGCCTAGCCTGCAGAACATCTTCAAGGAGCTGCATGACGACCTCGGCGTGCCCATGGCGCGTTCGGGCAATCTCGAGAAGTGGGCGAGGGAAGGGGTGCTGCTGCTCAACGCCTCGCTGACGGTGCGTGCCGGACAGGCCGCCTCGCATTCGCGCCACGGCTGGGAACAGTTCACCGATGCCGCCATCCGGGCCCTCTCGGAATATCGCGAGCACCTCGTCTTCATCCTCTGGGGCAACTACGCCATCGCCAAACAGGCCTTGATAGACCCGTTCAAGCATCTGATACTGAAGTCGGTGCACCCGTCACCGCTCTCGGCCAGCCGTGGCTTCTTCGGCTGTCATCATTTCTCGCAAACGAATAATTACCTGATGCAACATGGCATCGAACCTATAGACTGGAGCCTATGAAACAGATAGGATTTGCCACCAACAATAAAAACAAACTGCGCGAGATGCGCGAAATCATGGAGGGCCTCTACGAGGTCCTGAGCCTTGAAGACATCGGCTGCCACGAGGACATCATTGAGGATGCCGACACCATCGAAGGCAATGCCAAAATCAAGGCGGACTTTGTCACTAACAAGTTCCATGTGGACTGCTTCGCTGACGACACGGGCCTCGAAGTGGAGGCCTTGGGCGGTGCGCCAGGCGTCTATTCGGCACGTTATGCTGGTGAGCATTGCAGCTACCAGGACAACGTCGACAAGATGCTCGCCGCCATGAAGGGACAGACCAACCGCAAAGCCGCTTTCCGCACCTGTATCGCGCTGAACCTTGACGGAAAATCCTATTACTTCGAAGGTCGCTGCGATGGACAGATTACTGAAGAACAGCGCGGCACCGAGGGTTTTGGCTACGATCCCATCTTCCAGCCCGACGGCTATGAGCAGACCTTCGCCGAGCTGGGTCACGAAGTGAAAAACGCCATCAGCCACCGAGGAAGAGCTACGCAGAAATTGATTGCGTTTTTGAAGGAGTTGAATTGAATTTCAATGTAAGAGAAGGCATCCGGCATTCATAGTCAACCGGTCGGTAGTGCGCCGTGCGGCCTAAGCCGTGCATTCGGGTGACAACGTGCTGAGCCTGCGCCGTGATGTTCAAGTGAACGGGTGCTGCCGGCTCCGGGCAACGGTCAAAGTGGGGGTTCGGTTCGCCCTACAAATGCGGATGCCTTGTGGTTCAGACCAGCTCGGTCTGGAAGTTCAGCGACTGTATCTCCATGTCGAGTTGGCGCAACTGGGCGGAGCATTCGTCCACCTTTTTGCCAATGGCTTTCACGTCGACCACGGTCACCGTCTTAATTTCAGAGCGCGAGTAGCGGTCTTGTCCCGCCGAGGCGGTGTCGAAGATACTGCGCAAGTTGCTGACGCGCATGGTCAGCACGTCCTTGCGGGCCATGAGTTGGGTGAGGGTGGTGCCCTCTGCGTTGGTGGTCTTCATGTTGGTGGCGTTGATGCGCCAGATGAGGTCTTCGAGCTGCGTGAGGCAGGCGTCGAGTTCCTTCATCAGCTCCTTGGGCTCTTCCGAAGGCGTGTCGCCCTCCTGCACCTTCACGTTGTTCTGTATGCGCTGTCCTAATTGTTGGATGCGCTTCTGCAGGTCTTTCCTGATGCTTAATGCTTCTGCGAGTTTCATAGTGGATGGATTTTGGCGCAAAGATAAGCATTTTAATTGATAATTGACAATTGATAGCCATGTCATTATCTCACTTCGTATCAATGAATCTTCGATTTCCTGCATTGGACTCAGCGGCCGTCTCATGCCAACGCGGGCTTGTGCGAAGGCGGGCACCTATGGCTGCGTCATTATTTCTTCATAAAGCGAAAGCCCTTTCGCCGTCAGCAGGTATTTTTGTCGGGGATGACGGGGCTTGTCGGGATATAGCAGCCGGACGAAACCTTCGGAAATGGCGGGATTTAAATGGTATTCAATGAAGTTCTTCCGGTCTTTAAGACCTTTGAACTCCATCATTTCTTTGATGCTTAATTCTTCAGACCCAATAACCCGTACGAGTTGAATGATGTTTTCGTTCTTTGTATAGATCTTACCATTTGGGTTTAATCGATTTACATGAGAGCTTGTGGGGGTACTTATGGGGGTACTTGTGGGGGTCGCTGGTTCTGCCAGATTAGGCTGTACACTCCATTCTTTAGCGGGGTGGACATGCAGATAACGGTTGCGGAGATCCCACTGCTCGCCGAGGAGCAGGTTGCGGAAGAAACGTTCCAAATAGACAGAGGAGTAGTCGATGCCTTTCACGGCGCTTTTGTAATTGGCGCGGACCAGAGCGTTACGGAAGTACCAGGAGTGTTTTGCAAACAGGTCGTTTTCCACGTCAAAGCCTATTGAGCGCAGATACTGAATGATAAACACTGCCGTGGTACGAGTGTTGCCTTCGCCGAAAGCATGGATTTGCCAAAGTCCGGAAACAAAGCTAGAAA
>JAEEGG010009384.1_pt1 | contig 21919 bp, 16 predicted proteins | sample 9134161 | NCBI WGS metagenome assembly JAEEGG01 (sample SAMN16246543, study PRJNA631951) | gut metagenome | biome: gut microbiome; feature: rumen; material: CR-attached | host: Bos | place: Iran: Karaj | collected 2018-10
ATAATCCGTAATTCTTTTTTCACTGCTTGCATTCGTTGGAATAAAAACTAACTCACACACCAAAATCATGAAACGATACAGATCGCTTATTTTGACTGGAACAATAACCTTGTTGCTACTCTCCTGTGGCCGGAACAGCAACGTGTCGTCCGGCTGGACCGACACCCTGTGGGTCGAGACGTTGACGGTGGGTGACGGCAGCATGCCCACGGAACGCAACTATGTGGGCGACATTGGGTCGGAACAAGAGGTGTCTCTCTCGTTCCCGTTGGGAGGAACGTTGACAAAGGTGGCTGTGAAGAATGGCGACTATGTTGTCAAAGGACAGCTCTTGGCCGAGGTGGATGCCACTTCGGCCACCAGCCTACATGCCACTGCTCTGGCCACTCTGCGTCAGGCAGAGGATGCCCACCGCCGTCTGGAGGCTGTGCATCGTGAAGGTGGCCTGAGCGAGGTGAAATGGGTGGAGATGGAAACCAATCTGGAGAAAGCCCGTCAGACAGAAGTGAGTGCACGCAAACACATGGAAGAGTGTTCCCTCCGTGCACCGTTCAGCGGAGTGGTGTCGTGCGGCACACCTTTGGTGGGTCAGGAGATGCGCCCCGGCGAGCCTTTCGCCCGTCTGCTGGATATGCGGCGTTTGCGGGTGCAGTTCTCCGTTCCCGAGCAGGAGATATCGCTCATCAGGGTGGGCGACGAGGCCTCGGCCGAGGTCTCGTCGATAGGGAGAGAAAAGCTGACTTTGCGTGTCAGCGACAAGAGCCTTAGCGCCAATCCGTTGGGACATACCTATAAAGTGTATGCCTCGATTGTGTCGGGCAATGTGAAGAACCTGTTGCCCGACATGGTGACCAAGGTGCACATGAAGCTGAACGACCAAGGAGGTATGGTAGTGCCTAGTGGATGTGTGCAGACGATGCCCGAGGGCACCGTGGTGTGGGTGGTGAAAAACGGCAAGGCGGAACATCGTTGGATTGAGGTGGGCGACTTTGTGCGGAACGGCGTAGTCGTCAAGTCGGGACTCGATGCCGGCGACACGGTGGTCGTGGAAGGCCAGCAGAAACTCTATTCCGGTGCAAAGGTGAAAACACGATAGGTTATGGCCCGGAGAAGAAACATGATAGAGGGTGCGATGCGGAGTTTCCCCATCCTCGCCTTCGCGGTGCTGATATCGATTCTGGCAGGAATCTACGCGCTGCCGCACCTGAACAAGAACGAATTTCCCGACGTGAAGGTCATGCAGGGGGTGGTGGCCGTGGTTTATCCCGGCGCCACCGCCGAGGAGATAGAGGAGCAGGTGGCCGGCAAGGTGGAGGAGTATCTGTTCACCTTCACCGATGTGGATAAAAACAACACCTACTCATACAGCCAGAACGGCATGCTGTATGTCTTTGTGTCGTTGGTGCATTCCGACGTCGACCCCAAAATCACGTGGTCGCGCATCCGTGAGGGTTTGGCCTTCTATCGCTTGACAAACCTGCCGCAAGGCGTGGTGGCGACGGCGGTCATAGACGATTTCGGCAACGCGTCGTCGCTGCTGTTGGCCATAGAGAGTGCCGAGCGTTCGCCGCGCGAACTGGAAGCCGTCGCCAAGCAATTGTCGGCCCGCCTGCGCGCCATCCCCGAGATGGGGCGCATCAGTGTGGTGGGCACCCAGAAAGAGGAAATCGCCGTCCACATGGACCCGATGAAGCTTACTCAATATGCCATCTCGCCCTCCATGGTGTCGGCCGAACTGGCAGCCCACGGCTTCAGGACCATCTCGGGCAAGGTGAGCAACAGCGAGGGGAGCGCCCTGGTGCATGTCGCCATCCCCTTCGATAATGTATATGACCTTAGCGAGATGGTCATCTTTTCCGACCCCGAAACCGGACAGGTGCTGCGCCTGCGCGACGTGGCCACCATCGAACCGCGATACGAGGAGTCGAAACCCCACATCAAATACAGCGACACCTCGGCGCAGGGCAACCGCTGCGTAATGCTCTCGATAGAGATGCGACCCGGCAACAACGTGGTGGATTTCGGCGCCAAGGTGGAAGACATCATCAAGGAATACGAAGCCACCATCACCCCCGACATCCACGTCCACCGCATCACCGACCAGCCCAGGGTGGTGGATAAATCGGTACGCTCTTTCCTTAAAGACCTCCTCGAAGCCATCCTCATCGTCATTTTTGTGATGCTTATGCTTTTCCCGCTGCGGACCGCCCTCATCAGCTCCACGTCGGTACCTATTTGCATCGCCGCCACGTTGGGCGTCATGTATTTTATAGGATTCGAGTTGAACACGGTGACGCTGGCAGCCCTTATCGCCGTGCTGGGAATGATAGTGGACGACTCGGTGGTGGTGATCGACGGCTACACCGACCTGCTGCGGGCGGGTCACTCGCGATGGTATGCCGCTGTGGTGTCGACCAGCAAACTGGCCAACTCAATGCTTTTCGCCACGGCCTCCATTGCCATGATGTTCTTCCCCGCGCTGGTCATCCTCAATGGCAGCATCATGGGCGATTTTATAGAACTCTTCCCGTGGACAATCCTGATTGCGTTGGTCTGCAGCTTCTTCTACGCCATCCAAGTCATCCCGTTCATCGCGTCGCGTTACATCAAACACTCGACGATGGAGCGGTCCAACATGCTGGACCGGCTGCAGGGCCGTTTCTTCGATTGGATGCAGCGGGGCTACCAGCGGCTGCTTGCCTTCTGTTTCCGTCATAAGGTGCTCACCCTTGCCGTCGGTGGGGCGATGACCCTGCTGGGAGCTTTCTTGTTTACACAGCTGAACATCCAGATATTGCCCAAGGCCGAGCGCGACAGTTTCGCTGTCGAGGTCCACATGGTGGCCAGCTCGTCGATCGAGGAGACCGAGGCGGTGACCGACTCGCTGTCGACCCTGTTGCTGCAGGACCCGCGGGTGAAGAGCGTCACCTCCTTTATCGGCATGTCGTCGCCTCGGTTCCACTTGACCTATGCTCCCCAGCTGGCGTCGGACCACTATGCCCAGTTTATCGTGAACACGACGGGCGACAAGGCCACCAAGGAGTTGATAGCCCAATGGGCACAGCGCTACGAGAATATCTTTCCTCAAGCCCAGATACGGTTCAAGCAGATGGACTACCAGGGAGTGCTGGCGCCGGTGGAGTTCTACCTGAAAGGCGACAACTACGGCGACATGGCCAGTGTGCGCGACACGTTGCTGCGCCTGATGAAGCAAAATCCCAACCTGTTCTACGTCCACTCCGACTACGACGAGACGGAGGAGGTGGTCGACGTGGTGCTGAAGACCGATGCCGCCAACCGGCTGGGCATCACGCAGTCGACCCTGTCGGTCTACCTCAACGGCGCTCTCTCCGGGACGGCCCTTTCCACCCTCTGGGAGGGCGACTACAATATTCCCATCGCCATCTATTCGGAGGGCAAGCAACATCTTGACTATGGCTCGTTGGGCGACCTGCTGGTTCCCTGCGCGCAGCCTGGGGCATGGGTGCCCCTGCGCCAGGTGGCCGACATCGTTCCGCGGTTCCATCACAGCAATATGCCGCATCGCAACGGGGTGCGTTGCATCACCGTGTCGGCCGACGTGATGCCTGGGGCCGGACAGATAAGAGAGTATTACAAGATTCAGCGGGAGCTGGACAAGATTGACCTCCCCGACGGGGTCACCGTGCAGCCTGGCGGCGCCTTTGCCGTCTCGGCCCGCCTGCTGCCTCGCCTGGTTATGGCCATCATCGCCGCCATCTGTGTGATGTTCCTGGTGCTTATCATCCACTATGGCAAACTCAACATCTCGCTGCTGTCCATTTCGATGGCGGTGCTCTGTGTGTTCGGCGCCGACATCGGACTCTGGCTTTTCAATCTCGACTTTTCCATCTCGGCGGTGCTGGGCCTCATCTCGCTGGTGGGCATCATTGTGCGCAATGCCATCATCATGTACGACTATGTGGCCGAGTTGAGAAACAAGGAGTTGATGTCGGTCACGGATGCCGCCTACCACGCGGGCCTGCGGCGCATGCGGCCCATCTTCCTCACCTCGGCGACGACAGCCATCGGCGTTGTGCCCATGATATTGGCCGGCACGACGTTGTGGATGCCCATGGGTGTGGTTATCTGTTTCGGCACGCTCTTCACCCTGCCGCTGGTTATCACCATCCTGCCCGTGGCCTACTGCGTGGCGTTCGAGAACAAGAAACGTCAGAATGTGCGTCCTATATTCACGTGGCTTGGTGGCAAGCACAAGAGCAGAATTGTGACCGTTGTCGTGTTTCTCTGCATGATACTGCTTCCCTCGCTCCACTCTTCGCTCTCGGCCCAGACGCTCACGCTCGACAGCTGCCTGAACCTTGCCAAGCGCAACAACGCAGAGATATGCGCCACGAGGTTGGAGGTGGAACGTGCCCGTGCTGTGAAGCAGCAGGTGTTTACCAAGTTTTTCCCACAGGTCAACCTGACAGGTCTGGGCTACTATTCGGCCAATCCATTCATCCATTTCGGGCTGGAGGATATCCAGTCGAACGATATGCGCGAGTTGCTTCAGGATGTCTACGATCTGGTGGCCACCGAGACAGACGTGCAGAAGGAAATCTCGCTGATGAAGAGGGGCGCTAGCGGCTCGGTGATTCTGGCCCAGCCGATTTTCGCCGGCGGTCGTATCGTCACCGGCAACAAGTTGGCCGACCTTGGCGTGAAGGCTGCTGAGCTGCAGGGTGAGGTGAAGGTGCGCGACGTGGTCGAGAACATCGAGTCGACCTATTTCCTCGTGGTGGGGTTGCAGCAGAAGGTGGCGACGGTGATGGCGGCGCTGAATCTCATTGACTCGCTCGACCGCGTGGTGCAGACGGCTCTGGACAATGGGCTCGTTACACGTGCCGACGCGTTGCAGCTGCAGTTGAAACGCAACGAGATGCTCGCCAACCAGCAGCAGCTTGCCAGCGGCATCCGCCTTGCGAAACGCCTGCTCTGCACCCAGATTGGCATCGAATTCAGCGACACTTTGCTGTTCGCCGATCCTCAGCTCCACGCTACAGACAACCCGCTCCTCGCCGATGGCTCGCAGCAGCAGGCCCTCCGTCCGGAGGTGCAGTTGCTGCAGCTGAATGTCGAGGCCGAACAGCTGCAGCGGAGGCTTACCCTCGGCGAGACACTGCCCCAGCTCACTTTTGTGGGCTCGGCCTACTATGGCAATATGGTCAAGAACGACCCTGCGGCCAATGCGGTGGCTTTGCTCTCGCTCTCCATCCCGCTGACGAGTTGGTGGGAAACATCACACAAGCTGCGGCAGCATGATGTCCGTATTGCCGAAGCCCGCCTGAAACAGGAGCACCTGGGCCGTATGATGTCGATCGAGGAGGATAAAGCCCTGAGCGATATGCTTGATGCGGCTGTGCTGCTCAAATCCGACTCGTCGGCACTGCAGATAGCGCAGGAAAACTACCGTCTGTCGGTCCTCAACTACGAGGCAGGTGTGGTCGCCATTGCCGATGTGCTGCAGGCCCAGACGCTGCTGCTAAAGGCCCAGGACGCCATTACCGACCGCCTCACCACCTATGCCGTGGCCCGCCGCCGGCTGCAGGACCTGAGAGGCGGCGCCGAATGAAAAGAACAGAAAGGTGAAGAGGAAGAAATGACAATAATAACAATATGATTTTGTAGAGATATGAAAAGATTGATTGTGCTTTTGATGGCACTTCTCTGTGCCGGTCCGATGGTAGCCCAGAATGTCCTTAATGACAAGGCCGACAATATCGTGGGCACCTACTCCGGCAAGCAGGGCGACGACCGGTTCCGGGCGAAGATTGTAAAGCTTTCCGATGGCACCTATCGTGGTCAGGTGATTTGGATGGAACGTGACAAGGATGCCAACGGGAACAAGATTCTTGACACGAAGAATCCCGACAAGAGCCTCCGCTCCAAGCCGGCCGACCAGGCGGTGCTCTTCTCGGGCTTGAAGTATGACCCCAAGAAGCGTTGCTGGAACGACACCAAGATCTATGACCCGCAACGCGGCCTGAAGGCCTCGATGACCGCCGAGTTTACCGCCGACGGACGCCTGCGCATCAAAGGCTCGGTGCTGGGCATCAGCGAGAGCGTGTATTGGAAAGTTGAAAGTTGAAAGTGGAAAATTGAAAGTTGAAATTATTATACCTACTACCTCGAAGCTCCCCGTTTTAATTTTCAATTTTCGGTTTTCACTTTTTTCACTATCTTTGCAGATTGTCTTTTGTATGATAATAACACAAAACTATGTATAGAACAAATACTTGCGGCGAGCTCCGCCTCGCCAATGTGGGACAGGAAGTGTCCCTCGCCGGCTGGGTGCAACGCTCGCGCGACCTCGGCGGCATGACTTTTGTCGACCTGCGCGACCGCTACGGCATCACGCAGCTGGCATTCAACATGGAGACCAACGCGCCGCTCTGCGAGCAGGCCCGTAAACTCGGCAGAGAGTATGTCGTCCAGGTGACTGGCAAGGTCATCGAGCGCAGCTCGAAGAACACCAAGATTCCCACCGGAGAAATCGAAATAGAGGTGACTGCCCTGAATATCCTCAACGAGGCCAAGGTGCCGCCTTTCACCATCGAGGACCAGAGCGACGGCGGCGATGACCTCCGCATGAAGTACCGCTACCTCGACATCCGACGCAACCCCGTGAAGAACAACCTCGTGATGCGCCACAAGATGGCCATGTTGGTGCGCAACTACCTCTCCGACCGCGACTTTTTGGAGATAGAGACCCCCATGCTCATCAAGAGTACCCCCGAGGGTGCCCGCGACTTCGTGGTGCCCAGCCGCATGAACCCCGGCGAGTTCTACGCCCTGCCGCAGAGCCCCCAGCAGTACAAGCAGCTGCTGATGGTGGCCGGCATGGACCGCTACTTCCAGATTGTGCGCTGCTTCCGCGACGAGGACCTGCGCGCCGACCGCCAGCCGGAGTTCACGCAGATTGACTGCGAGATGAGCTTCGTGGAGCAGGAGGATGTGCTCAATATGTTCGAAGGCTTGGCCAAGCATCTCTTCAAGGAGATGAAGGGCATCGAATTTGATAAATTCCCGCGCATGACCTGGCACGACGCCATGCGCCTCTACGGCTCCGACAAGCCCGACATCCGCTTCGGCATGGAGTTCAAGGAGGTGACCGACGTGGTCAAAGGTCACGGCTTCGGCCTCTTCGACAACAGCGAGCTGGTGGTGGGCATCGTGGCCGAAGGCTGCGCCGAATACACACGCAAGCAGCTCGACGCGCTGACCGACTTCGTGAAGCGTCCGCAGGTGGGCGCCGGCGGCATGGTGTACATCAAGTACAACGCCGACGGTAGCTTCAAGAGCTCGGTGGACAAATTCTACGACGCTGAAGCGCTGAAGGTTATCGCCGACAAGATGGGCGCCAAACAGGGCGACCTGATGCTGCTGCTCTGCGGCCCCGCCATGAAGACCCGCACGCAGCTCTGCGCCCTGCGTCTCGAGATGGGTCAGCAGCTCGGCCTGCGCGACCCGCAGAAGTTCGCTCCCCTCTGGGTCGTCGACTTCCCGCTGCTGGAGTGGGACGACGAGACGCAGCGCTACTACGCCATGCACCATCCCTTCACGGCGCCCAAGCCCGAGGACGAGGCTCTGCTGGACGACCCCAGCCGCTGGGGCGACATCCGTGCCAACGCCTACGACATCGTGATGAACGGCACCGAGGTGGGTGGCGGCAGTATCCGTATCCACGACCGCACGCTGCAGAACAAGATGTTCCACACCCTCGGCTTCACCGACGAGAGCGCCTACGCCCAGTTCGGCTTCCTGATGGATGCCTTCACCTACGGCGCACCGCCACACGCCGGTCTCGCCTTCGGCTTCGACCGCCTCTGCTCCATCTTCGCCGGCGCCGACTCCATCCGCGACTTCATCGCCTTCCCGAAGAACAACTCGGGCCGCGACGTGATGAGCCAGTCGCCTTCGCCCATCAGCCAGGAGCAGCTCGACGAGCTGTGCATCAAGGTGGATGTGAAATGAAGGTAAAGGCATTGATTCATTCCATGCGTCTCCGCACATTGCCCCTGTCGTTGGCAGGAGTGGTGTGCGGAGGTGTTATGGGGTATGCTGCCCCCGCATGCCGGCCGTGGACACACCTGTTTCTGGTGCTCACCACGGTATCGCTGCAGGTGCTCACCAACCTCAGCAACGAGATGGGCGACCACCTGAGCGGCGTGGACGGCGAGGGTAGGGAGGGCCCCAACTACGGGATGACAGACGGAGGACTCACCGTCAAGCAGATGTGGCATGCCATCAATGGTACGGTGGTAGCCTGCTGCGTGAGTGGTTTGGCAATGGTGCTTGTGTCGGGCTGTCCTTTGTGGACGCTGTTGGTGGGTGCTGCTGCGATATGGGCGGCCACGCACTATACGTTGGGGAAGACCCCCTATGGGTATAAAGGATTGGGAGACCTGTTCGTATTCATTTTCTTTGGTCTTGTGAGCGTTGTGGGGGGCTTTTTCGTTATCTCGCACATCATCGTTTGGAAGATATGGCTTCTGGCTTCCGCTGTAGGGGTGGGGCTGCTGAGTGTGGCGGTGTTGAACGTTAATAATATCCGTGATGTCCAAAGTGATGAAGGACTCCGCAAGACAGTACCTCTCCGCATCGGCTTACGCAATGCCCGCATATATCAGACGATATTGGTGGTGGCGGGAGTGGTGTTGATGAGCTTACAGGCATATCCCTGCTGGGTGATTGCACCTTTGTTTATATGGCATCTGGTTGGTGTTTGGCGACACAATGGACGGGCTCTCGACCCCATGTTGCCTCTATTAGTCATCAGTACTTTTCTGTTGGCTTTGTTGTATGCTTCTTCTTGGTATATGGAGTTTTGTCTGCAAGCGAAATATGGTTGATGTATGGCCTATGACTTCGACAAAATAGCACGCACCTACGACCGGCTGAACAGAGTGATGACCCTCGGCCTCGACTGCCGTTGGAGGAAGCACGCTGTAAGAGGATTGAAAGGAGAGGTGTTGGATGTGGCCTGCGGTACAGGCGATATGATGGTAGAGTTGACCAAACGAGGAGCCGTGGCAACGGGGGTGGATATTTCGGAAGAGATGCTGACCATTGCCAAGCGTAAGTTGCCACAGTCTACGTTTTTGTTTGCCAATGCAGAGAACCTGCCTTTTGAGGATGCCACCTTCGACGCTGTCACCTGTGCCTTCGGTGTCCGCAACTTTGTGAATCTTGAAAAAGGCCTCGGCGAGATGATGCGTGTCCTCAAACCGTCAGGATGTTTGGTTGTCCTCGAACTCGCCACACCTGACAATGCTTTGATAAAGCCTTTCTATAAGCTATACACCAAATTTATCATACCCTTGTTTGGGGAAAAGATAGCTGGCAACCGCGAGGCTTATACATACCTTCCCGAGAGTATGGAATCTTTCCCCAAAGGTGATGCCATGGTTGAAATACTGCGTTCTGTGGGAGCCGGAGATGCCTTTCATCACAAATTCTCCTTTGGTGTCTGCCGTATGTATACTGTTAAAAAAGGTTAAAGACACACCATCCCTGTAGAGATTTGGCGTTTTTGCTGTTATATATATGTTATATGAAAGTGAATCTAATAAACAGAAAAAAACAAAGAGGCCGCTGGCTTAAGCGACCTCAAAGTCATTAATCCTAAAACACTGGTGCAAAAGTACGACCTTTTCTAATATTAGAGACTAACCATAAATGGTGATATTCGTAAATTAATGATAATAAAACTGATATGAAGAAATTTCTGTTACTCATGATGCTTGCTGCCCCCATAATGGTAGGTGCGCAGCAGGTGGAGAAGTTGCAAAAGAAGGTCGCCAAGGGCGACACCGAGGCCATGCGCGAGCTGGCAGCACACTATGAGGCGGGCTACGGCCTGCCGGTGGACACGGCGAAGGCCCTCGAACTCTATCGCCAGGCCGATGCTGCAGGCAACAAGGATGCCAAGGGCGACCTCTCGCGCCTGACGCTCTACTATTCCTCCCTCGGGCACGACAGCACGGAGTGCTACCGCCTGGCCAAGGCCTCGGCCGACGCCGGCTCGCCCTACGGCACCTACCGCCTCGCCGTCTGCTATCAGCACGGCATAGGTGTGCAGAAAGACTTGAAACGTTTCAAGGAACTGAACGAGAAGGCCATCGCCATGGGCAATGAAGATGCCCTGACCCTCAAGGGGAGACTGCTCCTCTTCGGCAGCACGGCCTATCCGCACGATGTGCAACAGGCTTTCCAGTGCCTGAAGAAGGTGAAGGGTGGCACCTGCCACAGCTCCAAATACAGCCTGATGGCCGACTATTATCATTTGATGGTCGATGAAAAGAGCGCCTTGAAGATGTTGCGCAAGGGCGTTTCATACGGTGAACCACTCTCCGCCCTCGATCTTGCCCGCTACCAGGGCAACGGCTGGGGCATGCCGCAGGACGAACGGGCCGCTTTGGCGGAGTTCCGCAGGCTGAAAGAAAAGCATCATGGCGATGCCTTGTTCAAGATGTACGAAGCCCGCGTCCTGGCCTATGCCGCCGACACCACCCTCCACGACAAGGCCATGGCTCTGCGCCTGATGGAAGAGGTGGGCGACGAACCGGGATATGACAACTACGACTTTATCGCCACTTCGTACATCTATGGTGAGTTCACGCCTGTCGACACCGCTATGGCCGTCCGCTATTGGCATCGTGGTGTGCGCAAGAAAGATGTGTCGTCCATCGACAATATGTGCCGCTACTTCCAAATCAAGGGCAACGCCGACAGCGTGGACTACTATGCCCGCATGGCATACGAGCTGGAGAGCCCCCGTGCCGCCGGGCACCTGGCCACCATGGCCGCCGAGGCCGGCGACATGCAGGCGGCATTGCGCTATGCCCTGCAGGGTGCCGCCTGGGGCGACGAGGAACTGCGCGTGGCTGCCGGCCGCACCTATTTTGACATGGGCAACATCGACAGCACCCGCCAATGCTTCGAGATGGCTGTGGCCAACGGCAACAACGATGCCTACGTCTTCCTCTCGGGTATGGCCCGCCAGATTGACGGCAACGAGAAACAGGCCGTCAAATACCTCGAGGAGGGCGGCCGCAAAGGCTCGTCCGACTGCTGGCTGACCCTCGGCTCGTACTATGAATCCCTCGAAAAGCCCAACTACCGCAAAGCCGCCGAGTGCTACGAGAAGGCTGCCGTTCCGCAGGCCGACTACCAGCTGGGCCGTCTTTGCATCAACGGCTCGCTCGACACCCTTCCGGCTACCCTTGCCCGTGGTCACCAACTCCTTCTGCGTTCCGCACAGGCAGGCAGTCGTGACGGCATGTACGCCCTCGGCTACACCTACCAACAGGGTATTGCCTGCGAGCAGAACCTCGACAGCGCCCTCTACTGGTTCCGCCAGCTGGCCGACCAGAACGACGGCGTCGCCCTCATGCAACTCGCCATCGCCTATGAGCACGGTCGTGGTGTGGAACCCGACACCGCGCTGGCCATGCAGTACTATCTGCGTGCCGGCGAGGCAGGCATCAGCGACGGCTATGCCTATCTTGGCGACTTCTATCGCAACGGTACCTCTACCCTCAAGGCCGACTCCGCCCGTGCCTTTGAGCTCTATCAGATGGCTGCCGCTATCGAAGACGACAATGCCGCCGGACTCTACTATGTGGGCGACAGCTACCTTCGCGGTATCGGCGTGGCAAAGGACACTGTCACGGCTTTGCCCTATTTTAAGGAAGCGGCAACCAAAGGTTCCTATCGTTCTATGGGCGTCATCGGTGACTATTTCAACTATGGTTGGCCTGGCGTTACGATGGATGGAGACTCGGCTCTCTATTACTTTTTTGAGGCATCGAAAGGCGATGACCCGCGTGGTGATTATATGATTGGTACTTGGCTTTTCGACCAACAGGCCTATGAAAAGAGCCTTGAATATATTGTTTCGGCTGCCAACAACGGCAATCCGGATGCCTATGTTTCCTATGCTCTTGCCATGACCTTCGGGCTCGGCATGGAAGCCAAGCCCACAGAGGGCTATTCCTTGCTCGAGGCCCTGGCGTCCAACAATAAAGATGGCCGTGCCTATCGTCTCCTCGCTATCGCCCGGTTTAACGGTGTCGGCTGCGAGGCAGATACTGCCATGGCAGTGCGCTATCTTGATACAGCTGCCAGTTTAGGGAATGTCGATGCTATGATGGCTCTTGGAAATATGTATGCTTCGGGTGAAGGGGTAGCAGTTGACACGGTGAAGACACTTGAGTATTATAACCGTGCTGTCGCTGCTGGCTCCACAAAGGCTATGCTCCGTCTTGCTGGCAGCCATCAGAACGGAGAGGCTGTTCCTCTCGACAAGAAACGTGCCGCTGAACTGTATCAGATGGCAGCCGACCGTGGCAGCCTTGACGCTATGTGCCGTCTCGGCCTATGCTATGAGGAGGGCGAAGGTGTCATCCTCAATTCCCGCAAGGCCTATAATCTTTATATGCAGGCCGCGGAACGTGGCTCGGCCTATGGTATGTACCTTGTGGGTATGTGCTATGTCGAAGGAGTTTATGTCAAAGAAGATATGGAACAGGCTGCCCAATGGTTTCTCAAAGGTGCCGAGGCCGGCAGTGTACGCTGTTGCTATATCATTGGTCAAATGTATGCCAAAGGCGAAGGTGTGAAGAAAAGCAAGAAGGAAGCCAAGAAATGGCTCTCGGTTGCTGCAGAAAACGGTCTTGAAGCAGCCGAACAATTGCTCCGCGAGTTGTAAAAGGGTTATATAATGAAAAAGGGAGGTTCCAATCGGAACCTCCCTTTTTTTGTTTTCATGTACTCTCGGTTACTCCTCGGCGTTCTTTTCGATTGCGAGTTTGCCTCTGTAGTATCCGCATTCGGGACATACATGGTGGTACATTACTTGTGCGCCGCAATTGCTGCAAGTTGTCAGCTGAGCGCTCTCCAACGCATCGTGCGTTCTTCTCTTGGCCGTTCTGGTCTGCGAGAATCTGTGTTTTGGATGTGGCATATTATTACTTTTTTTTATTTATTTATTTCAGCTTCTTTAATGCTTCCCAGCGAGGGTCAATATCGTTGTCACTCTTCTCTTGCTCTTCCTTTTCCTCGATGATGTATTTGGTTACCTCGGGGTCGCATGCTCCGTCGGGATGGATGTGCTGCATCGGGATACGTACTGCCACGTATTCGTACAGCCATTGGCTGAGGTCGATTTCGAAAGCGTTCTCGGGCAGCACCACGACATCTTCGTCGTCGGTGGTCTCGGTGTCGCTGAATCGTACGCAGAGATGTTCTTCTCCATCCACTGGCACTGTCAGGTCGCCAAGGCAACGGTCGCACATCGTTGTTACCTCACCCTTGAGGGTGAAAGTAAACATCAACATGTGCTCAAATCGCTCCATTTCGACGTCAATTTTTACCTTTCCTCCACGGATTTCGTCATTTTTCCACTCGTCAAAGAACTCGTCGGTTAGGGTGTAATCATAGGTGTACTTGCCTGGTTTTAAACCACTAAACCTTATTATTCTATCTTCTTTCTGACTCATTTTCACGCTCCTATTGAGTTTGCAAAAATACGAACTTTTTTGAAACTGACAAAAAAAAGTTTATTCTTGACCACTTTTTTTCTTTTCCTCTTTGGGTTTGTCAGAGATGACTTTGGTTTCGTAGCCAATTTCTTTCATCGCCACTTGGATTTTTTCTACATTGGTTTTGGAAGCATTGTAGGTCACGGTGACTGTTTGCTCTTTGACGCTGGTTTCGATTTTCACTACTCCTTTCTCGAAACGGAGGTTCTTCTTGATTTTGTTCTCGCACTTTTCGCAGTGCATGTTGGGCGTGGGTGTCATCACCAGCACGCGCAAATCCTTGCCGCCCGCTATCAGCAGCAGGCTGGCCATAATCATCAAAAGGGTCTTTTCCATGTTGTTTTTTTTAATGTTCATGTTTGGGTAAAGCGAGGTTCATCCGAATGCCGGCATATGCCATAATTCCGTGGACGGGTCCCCATACAAGAGTGGGGTCGAATGTGGTAGCCCAAGGGTTCTCGGCGTTGATGACCGGGTTCTTCTGGCGATAGTTGGTGAGGTTTTCTCCGCCGATATAAAGTGAGAAATGACGGAATTCGCGCATCACCTGTAGGTTGATTTGTGGGTACATGGGGAATTCTTCTCCGCTCACCAGTACTCCGGTGGCATCGTAGTGGTCGGGGATGCGGCCACCACCGTTGAGTTGCACCGTCAGGTCCACTTGCCATAGCGCCAGCATGGGTTTCCAACTCAAGGTTACCAAGCCTTTGTATCGACTCTGCAGAGGTTTCTCCATCAGTTTGCCACCGTAGGTGCACATTACATGGTTGTAGCGGAAGGCGGCCAAAAGGTTGAGATCTTCCGTGAGGTCGTAGTTGGCATCCACCTGTATGGTGTGTGAGTATGACCGACCGTCGAGATTTCCAATGCTGATTGTGGTGGGATCGCTGTCATAGTCTACCACGGCTTGATTGACAAAGTCCGTATAGTAGTACTCGAAATTGACCGTTAGTGTGCGTTCCATTATCGGAAGGTAGAACACCAGGCAGGCCCCGCTGTTCCATGCTTCCTCCTGATTGAGGTCTGCCAGTACAAGATTCCGACCCGAGGTCAGCAGGTAGTGGTTTTCTGTGAGAGCATGGGGAGTGCGGTATCCTTTGCCTGTGGAGGCTCGGAGGGTGAACCAGTCGACGGGTATCCATTTCACATGCAGGCGCGGTGTAAGGTATGTGCGGCCGTAGAGCGAGCTGCGGTCGGCGCGAAGGCCTGCCATGGCGGTGAGTTTGTAGGTGGGCTTGTAAGTATATTGCGCATAGACTCCAGGGGTGTACTCTGTCGTCAGTTGTGTCGGCATGAGGGACTGCGACTCATCCAATCGGTCGGCGTTGAGGCTGAAACCGGTGGAGAGGTTGTGCTCGTCGCTGAAGTCGTGTTCCAATACCATCTGGGCGTTGAGGCTGCGCTGCCGGTCGCCGTATTCTTTGAGGCCGAAAGTTCCGTCGAGGTTGTAGAGGCTGCCTGTGGCCAAGAAAGCAAGGTTGGTGTTGTGTACGTGGTCGAGGAGGAGGGCGTGCTTCATGTAGCCGTCCAAACGATTGGCCTTGATGTAAATCGGGTATGGATTCGTTGAATAATCCTTCATCTGTCCGCCTTCACGTTTTTCGTGCAAATAGCCGACCCCGGCATGCATGATGTAGCGCCCCTTTTGGTATTTCCATCGGTTCTGTAGGTGCAGCTGTTCGAGCGCGGGCGAGTCCATCCAATGGTCTCCGTCCTCGTCCATGTGCATAAAGTCTTTCTCGTAGTGTCCTAAAATTTCTGTACTTAAATTATGGTTCAACTCGATGTTGCCCATGACGTTGAACTCGCCTTTAAGACGGCTGTCGGTATAGAGGTTGAGCTTCAGTTCTGGGTCGTCGTCAGGTTTGAGATATTCCACATTGATCTGGCCAGTGATGCTTTGTGAACCATTCTTGACGCTCGAAGCGCCCTTGCTTACCGAGATGCTCTTCATCCAGGCCCCAGGCACGTAGCCCAGCGAGTAGGGCATGGCGGCTCCAAGGGTGACGGGCAGGTTTTCAAGGAGCATCTGCACATACTGACCGCTGAGTCCCAGCAGCTTGATTTGTCGGGCGCCCACGGCGGCATCGTTGTAGTTCACGTCGACCGACGGATTGGTAACGAAGCTTTCGCCCAGGTTGCAGCAGGCGGCGCGGAAGAGCTCGCCTTGCCCAAGTTCGGTGCCGTTGACGGCACCGCCCATGCGCGACACGCCTTCAACTTTGCGTTGTTCGATGGATACTTCTCCCAAAGTGTGGGTTCGGGTGCTGGTGTCGGTTTGTGCCCCGGCACTTGCGGCTGCCAGCACCGTCAGTGCTGCAGCAATAAAATGTTTTATCATTGGTTTTGTTTGATTAATGTGTTATTGTTTGAATGAATCCGGTTGCAGACAAATTTATTCAAACTCTCAGCACATCAATCGTATGCGCCAACTCCCCCGGGGGGAATAGATCACACTTCTTGTAGGGACACAACGCGCTGTGTCCACGCAAAGCGGTGGAGACCACCGGTGGAAACACTGCAAATAGCACGGGCTGCACCGGGAGGTCGATACAGGCAGTTGTTGTCGGCATATAGTCCGACAGATGCATCGATTTCGTGGTCATACAGTCGCCTTCATCGGGACAGCAGTCGCTTTCTGTCGGCAATACCAGCGATATTTCCCCCGTACACGAACACTTCTCTACCGATACCCCCATTGTTCCTAAGAGTATCATTGTCAACAGAATGGTTGAGGATAATATGTTCGTTGCCTTTTTCATTTCCGATTGCAAAAATACAAAAAAAACGCCGTATTTCAAGCATTTTTGGGATGAAATATTGTTAATTTTTTTCTTATGTGATAAAAAAGTTGTAATTTTGCAATTTCAAAAAGGAGAAGATGGAATTTCTGATTGGCATCATCTGTGGCGTTCTGCTGTCGCTGTTTTTCAGCCTCGGCCCCGCGTTCTTCTCGCTGATTCAGAATAGTATACACCACGGGTTCCGCAAGGCCGTCTCCTTTGCGGCAGGTGTTAGTTTGAGCGATGTCATCATTGTCCTCTTGATGCTTACGGTGCTCTCAAATCTCGATTTGAACGCCCTCCTTCACAATGTTTACGTTTCTATTATCGGTGGCGCTGCCACTTGTATTTTCGGTATTCTTACCTATCGCAGCAAGGTGAAGTCGGCTGCCAACGGCAATAGCCGTCTCAAGTTCAGCACCGAAGGCGTCACCCATCGTTGGCAACTCATGCTCAAGGGATTCTTCCTCAATATTCTCAACCCCCTCATCTGGCTCTATTGGGTTTCTATCATCACCTTCCTCTCGGCCGAGATGAGCCTCTCTGTGCGCGACCGCTATTTCTTCTTCATAGGCATGCTGCTGGCAGTCTTCGGCACCGATGTGCTCAAATGCCGCCTCGCCGCCATGCTGCAGCACTGGTTCACCGCCCGCATCATGAATATCTTCAACAAAATTACGGGCATCATCCTCATTGCTTTCTCGCTCTATTTGGTCATCTCGATGATTCGCTATCAGACCGGCCATGTACAGAAAGAGCCCAATCTGCAGAAGACAGGTCTGGTTCAGAAAGTGCACAACATTGTGAAACGCGACACTGCCGAGAAACACTGCGATAGTATCAACGACAGTGTGGACGACAGCATAATCGAGAGTACCGTAGTCATGCCTATCGACGGGACTTCTCTCGATTCGGTCTCTTTCGATACAATTCAGTAAACCACCTTGACGGCTTTCATGCCGGGGGCGTTGACAAAGTAGATGCCATGCGACGGCAGCGCTACCCATCCGCCTTTGCTTTCTGCCACACGGCGTCCCATGGCGTCGCTGACGCAGAATGTCATTTCTTCGCTGCAAACAATTGCCAGGCCGCCATCAGTAGCGACGGCCGAAAATGTTGCTGCCGTAGTCTCTGCAATTCCTTGGACGTCGGGGCAGTTCTCCGCGATGTCGAGGCTGTTCCAGTTAGTGGTCGCCTGGTAACTCCCGGCGCTGTGGCATGGCACGTAGGCAACCACGCCGTTGACATTGGTGAAGGCATTGGCTGCAAGAGTCGGCGGATTGGTCCCGAGCAGTTCCACGGTGTCGAGCGACATGCAATCCTGGAAGGCATTCTCGCCGATGAAACGCAGCCCTGCCGGCAGGGTGACACGCTCCACATGGGTGCTGTAGAAAGCCATGTTCCCCAATCCCTGTACATGGTCGGGCACGGCGATGCTGCCTGTGATGCTGGAACGCGAGCCAATGAGGTAGTTGCCCGCTATGAGCAATCCGTCGTCGTTGAGGTGGCTGCTCGAGAAGAAGGAGGTGCCGGTGAAGGCCATAGTGCCTATCGATGTGAGTGTCGATGGCAGCGCCACGCTGTCGAGGGCGGTGCAGTAGGCAAAGGCCATGCGGCCGATGGACGTAACCCCCTCGGGGATGACCACCGTGGTGATGTCGGCGCAATACTCGAAAGCCTTGGTGTCGATGGCTGTCACGCTGAAGGTGGTGGCGCCGTTGATTACCGTGGCGGGGATGCGCAGCTCCCCTGAGGGTTGTGTGAATGAATCCCAATCGGGGTTCACCACCTTGACCTTGCTGTTGCCGTCATAGGAATAATACAGCCTTTTGCCGTCGGCATTGTCGGCCCAAAAATCGAATGCCCTCGCCGCGGTGGCGGCGAGGAGCATTACTATTATGAGATATTTTTTCATATGTGTGCCTATCAAGCTTTGTCGATGTCCACACCGCGGGCGGCGAAGAGCAGCTCCATCATGCGGATGGCCGAGGTGCTGACGGGCGTGCCGGGGCCGAAGACGGCGGCAACGCCGGCCTTGAAGAGGAAGTCGTAGTCCTGCGGCGGGATGACGCCGCCGGCAACCACCATGATGTCCTCGCGGCCCAGCTTCTTGAGCTCCTCGATGACCTGCGGCAGCAGCGTCTTGTGGCCGGCGGCCAAAGAGCTGGCACCGAAGATGTGCACGTCGTTCTCCACGGCCTGCTTGGCGGCCTCGGCGGGAGTCTGGAACAGCGGTCCCATGTCCACATCGAAGCCCATGTCGGCGTAACCTGTGGCCACCACTTTGGCGCCGCGGTCGTGGCCGTCCTGGCCCATCTTGGCCACCATCACGCGCGGACGGCGTCCTTCCATCTTGGCAAATTTGTCGGTGAGTTCCTGTGCGCGCTTGAAGGCGTCGCTCTCTTTGGTCTGACTGCTGTACACGTTGCTGATGAGGTTGATTTTGGCTTTATAGCGTCCGTAGACTTTTTCCAGTGCGTAGCTGATTTCGCCCAGTGAGGCACGCTTGCGGGCGGCGTCGATGGAGAGCTCCAGCAGGTTGCCCTCGCCGGTGCGGGCGCACTCGGTGAGGCGGTCCAGGGCAGCCTCCACGGCGGCGCTGTCGCGCTCGGCGCGCAGCTTCTTCAAACGCTCGATCTGGGCGTTGCGCACGGCGGTGTTGTCAATCTCGAGGGTCTCGATGGGATCCTCGTGGTCGAGGCGGTATTTGTTGATACCCACGATGGTGTCGACATTCGAGTCGATGCGGCTCTGCTTGCGGGCCGAGGCCTCCTCGATGCGCATCTTGGGCACGCCGCTCTCGATGGCTTTGGCCATGCCGCCCAGTTTCTCCACTTCCTGGATGTGGGCCCAGGCTTTGTGGGCTATCTCGTGGGTGAGGGTCTCGATATAGTAGGAACCGGCCCAGGGGTCTACCACGCGGCAGATGTTGGTCTCCTCCTGGAGGTAGATCTGGGTGTTACGGGCGATACGGGCGCTGAAGTCCGTCGGCAGGGCGATGGCCTCGTCGAGGGCGTTGGTGTGGAGGCTCTGGGTGTGTCCCAGGGCAGCGCCGAGGGCCTCGATGCAGGTGCGGGCCACATTGTTGAAGGGGTCCTGCTCCGTGAGGCTCCAGCCCGAGGTCTGCGTGTGGGTACGCAGGGCAAGGCTCTTGGGGTTCTTGGGGTTGAACTGGCTCACAATCTTGGCCCACAGCATACGTGCGGCACGCATCTTGGCAATCTCCATGAAGTGGTTCATGCCCGAGCCCCAGAAGAACGACAGGCGCGGTGCAAAGTCGTCGACGCTCATACCTGCCTGCACACCGGCACGCAAGTACTCAAGGCCGTCGGCCAGCGTGTAGGCCAGTTCGATGTCGGCGGTGGCTCCGGCTTCCTGCATGTGGTAGCCCGAGATGGAGATGCTGTTGAACTTCGGCATGTGTTTCGAGGTGTACTCGAAGATGTCGGCGATAATCTTCATCGACGGCAGGGGAGGGTAGATGTAGGTGTTGCGCACCATGAACTCCTTCAGGATGTCGTTCTGGATGGTACCCTGCAGCTGGTCCTGCGTCACGCCCTGCTCCTCGGCGGCGATGATGTAGAACGAGAGGATGGGCAGCACGGCGCCGTTCATGGTCATGGAGACGGACATCTTGCCCAGGTCGATCTGGTCGAACAGGATCTTCATGTCGAGGATGCTGTCGATAGCCACACCGGCCTTGCCCACGTCGCCCACCACGCGCTCGTGGTCCGAGTCGTAGCCGCGGTGCGTGGCCAGGTCGAAGGCGCAGCTCAATCCCTTCTGTCCGGCGGCAATGTTGCGGCGGTAGAAGGCGTTGCTCTCCTCGGCGGTGGAGAAGCCGGCATACTGGCGGATGGTCCACGGACGCATCACATACATCGTCGAGTAGGGTCCGCGCAGGAAAGGCGCGATACCGGCGGCATAGTTCAGGTGCTCCATGCCCTCGAGGTCTTTCTTGCCATAGGCGGGCTTCACATCGATCTGCTCTGGAGTCTTCCAGTTCTTCTCAATATGGTTCTCTTTTTCCCATTTCTCGAACGTTTCGCGCCCTTTTTCCACGGCGCGGATATCGACTTTTGAAAAATCAGGTCTCATTATCAACTATTTATTGTTTAATCAATCATTAACTTTAGATTGCAAATATAATAAATATTTTCAATATAGGAAAATCTTTTTTCAAAAGCCGACGAACCCGCCTTCGGGGCCACCTCCCTGTCAGGTCGCCGGCCGGCCGCCGGAACCCTGCTTCTCTGGGGCCGGAAGCCCCCTGGGGTCACAGCCCAATCCACCCCATCTGGCTACCATCGAATCGTTTTGCAAGTCATAGATGTCCAGATTGTTGGTGATGTCCCACTCGCTTGTGTCCAGGCCGCTGTCCGCATCGCCGTAGGCGGTGTTCGAGCAGTTGCCCTGCTCGTTCTGCGCGAAGGCGTAGACGTGCAGCTCCGTTCCCTCCAGATAGTCGGGGAGCACCGTGCTCAGCCGTTTCATGCGACGGTAGACGGGGTTGGTCAGGTAGCCCGCGCCCGCCTCCGGGCTCCACACCCAGACGTAGACGTTGTCGTGATTGTCGGCCGGCATGTGCAAGGGGTTCTTCTCGAACTTGACGGTCAGCACGTTGTGCTCGTCGCGCACCACCTCGGTGACGGCCACCGGCGCCACCGGCCCAGCGCTGACCTGCAGGTGGCGGTAGTCTACTGCGAAGTGGCCGTTCAGGGTCCTGAACGCCTGCTGGTTAGCCTTGACGAAGAGGTTCTGCGCCGTCATGTCCATCGCGTCGCTTAGCGTCTTGAAGCCGATGTTCACGGCCCACCGCATATTGCCCGCCAGACGCACCTCCTCGCGGAACATTGCACGGTGCTCCTGCTGTGCCTCGGTGCGCGGGTTGTGTACCTTTCGCGATTGCGACCGTACACACCACACACCTTTCCATTGATAGCCCACCACGGGACCGACCTTCCCGATGTAGCCGCCCAAGAGTCCATTCGTTTGTTTTGCCATAATTGTTTGGTTTTTAATTGATAATTCATATATTTGTGGTCCAGTCCTTCCCGAACCGGTCTATATAATATAAGGCCCATACCCCCGTTTTGGCTGTACTTTCCGATTTTTTAACTCTTTTTAACACAAGATTTAACAAATGGAGGAGTAGGAGAGGAGTAAGAGGGGAGTAAGAGGTGGTCGCTCTCCGGGCCTGGGAAATAGCTACTTGGGACGGCGGAATTTTTCGGCGATATGAAAAATGCAAATCTGACGTTAAATAAATATAATTTCGCCTTTTTTTGCACGCATGTGAAAATTAATTTGTATCTTTGCAGTTCGATTCAGAGTGTAAATAAATAGATAAAATATATAAATATGAACGTGAATATCAAACCGTTAGGCATGTTCCAGAGCGAGGCTCCGAGCTCCATTATCGATATGATTCTGAAGCTGAAGCCCGAGGAACTGAACAACTACTGCGCTGCCAAGATCGACGGCAACGTGGTGGATTTGAGAGATGTTGTCGAGGCGGATTGCGAGATTGAACTGCTCGACAAGGACGCCCCCGAATCGCTTGCTGTCCTC
>JAEEGG010009386.1_pt1 | contig 21914 bp, 18 predicted proteins | sample 9134161 | NCBI WGS metagenome assembly JAEEGG01 (sample SAMN16246543, study PRJNA631951) | gut metagenome | biome: gut microbiome; feature: rumen; material: CR-attached | host: Bos | place: Iran: Karaj | collected 2018-10
GGAGGGCAGGGATCTGGCCTATGCCCTGGCCCATGAGGAATGTCATCTCCGCCGGGGCGACCAATGGTGGCGGCTTCTGGCCTGGCTTATTCTCTGCGTGCACTGGTATAACCCCTTATGCTGGCTATCATATTTCCTGATGGAGCGGGACATGGAGGCAAGCTGCGACGAAGCGGTGCTCGCCCGCATGGGAGACGTTCGCCGGGAGTACAGCGAAAGCCTGCTGCATATCGCCGGGAAAAAACCGCTCACCGTCCCCGCTCCTCCTGCCTTCGGCGAGTCCGGTGTGAAGACCCGGGTACGGAACGTGCTGCGGTGGAAGAAAACCAAGGGCCGGGTCTCCATCGCCGCCGCGCTGCTCTGTATCCTCTTTACCGCCGCGTGGATCACGGATCCGGCCAGTCTGAGCCCGTCGGCTCTCGCCCTTAATCCGGACGGGACCGTTGGCAGGCTCACCTGGGGCATGAGCCCGGAGGAGGCCATGGCGGCGGACAGCCGGCTCACTCCGTCGGTTCCGCACAATAACGATTACTATGCAGAGAACTATGTCTTCCTGATGATGGACCATGTGCAGGTCCTTGGCCATACAGCCGAAGTGACGCTCTCCTTCCCCAGGCGAACGCTGTCCGTCGGTCTGCGCCGGGACAAAACAGGCTCGCCGATCCTGGAGGAGATCAGCATACTGATCCCCGGCGAAGCGGATGTGCGGGAGGCCCTGACCCGGATCTTCGGCGAGCAGGAACATTATATGGTCGGGGAATCCTGGGAGTTCGTGGACGGCAGAGCGGTGATCCAATACCGTCCGCATGAGCTCTCCGAGGATAAATGGTACTGGCATTCAGCGGAGATGGCAACGGACCTGATCCCGGTCGAACAGCTCCGCCTCACCCTCCCGGCGGATTGGCCGGATGAGCAGGTGCTGGGCACCTGGTGCTCCACCTTTGCTTTTCGGGTCAGTGTCGACAAAATGTACATGTATGACGACGGAAGCTATCTTTACGAAGAATACTATGCCAATGAGGGAAACGGCGAGGTTCCCGAAGACAGGCTGTATACGGAGATCCGGATATACGGAATGGGCGCGGCGGCGCAAAGGTTTCTGCAGGACCGGGAACAGCCGGGAAACGAAGGAGGCTGAAATGGAACGATTGATCGCATTGGTCGGCGAGCGGGCAGCAGCGCTGGCGCTGGCCCAGGCCGGGCCCGGAACGGAGGTCTGCCGGGAGAAGAATGTTCCCTGTTCTCCGCTGCTGAGCATCAGGCAAAACGCCGCGCAGCTCCGCATTCTGCTGGATGAGGGGGAACGCGCCTGGCTGCGGGAACTGCTGGAAGCAAGCGGGCTGAAAAAGAATGGCTGGACAAAGCCCTTTCGCAGGGACCAGCCGGGACAGAAACGGCTGTGGGGCATCCTCACCGCCCTGCTCACCCGGCCCGAAAGGCTGCTGGCGCTGGAGCCTATGGTGGGAATGACCGCCCAGGACCGGGAGGCTTTTGCCCGCCTGACCGCCTTGGGGGCGGAGCGGGGAACGGAAGTACGGTTCACCGCGGCCCGTCTGCAGGATGTGATGCGCCTGGGCATCCCCTGCCGGGTCTGCTTCGCCGCCGGGGACGCCTGGCGGGATACGGATACCGCCGCCCTGGAGGCGGAGCATGGCGCGGACGCCCCGGAAACGGGCTGGGACGGCATTCAGAGGCGATGGGAGGCGAAGGAAAGTGAGTAAGCATCTGAAGCAGGAATTCTATCATCTCATCCGGAGCTGGCCGGTCCTCCTGGTTCTTCTGGCTCTGCTCATCGGAAGCTGCGTCATTTCAAGCAAAGACGTGATCGGGAAGTGGTGCAGCTGGGATATCGAGTACCCCTATATGGCCCTGGTGGATGAGGCGGAGTTCAGCCACGATATAGAATACCAGCTCAAGCGCCACGACCTGGAATGGGTCAAGGAGGGCCTGAGCATACGGGACCCGGAGGCGGATACGCTGGAAGAGGTCTACGCCGTTATGCAGAGGCCCCTGTATATCCGGGTCATGTGGTATATCGCAGGGCTTGTCCTGGTGTCTGCCGTCCTGCCAACGGTATTGATCCGGCTGCCCCTGAACACCGGTGTGCCGCAGCTCAGCGCGAAGCTCTCCTCCCGGCGCGGGGTGGCACTCGGGAAGGTTTTTGTTTACTTCATCATTGCCGGGGCGATCTCCCTCATCACCGTCCTGATCCTCTCCGGGATATATGCCTCTTCCGTCATGGGACAGCTTGGGTTCGGGTACTGCCTCCGCTGCCTCATCCTGCGGGTACTGCAGGATCTGGCGCTGCTGAGCATTCCGCTGTTCATCGCTTTTCTCTGCCGAAGCGCGGTATTGACCGCGGTGATCAATCTGGCCTACGGCTGCCTCTGCTGCTGGCTGAATATCCTGGCGGCAGGTCGGGAAACCGTTCTGTTCATTCCCTTCCCCGCATTTCTCAACGGCCTCCGGAGCCTGTGGCAGCCGGGGGCCTCGGCGGTGTGGATCGCCGCGGTTCTGGTCTCTCTTGCCTATATTCTGCTTTTCGGCTGGCTCTCCATCCGGCAGTTTGAACGGTCCGAAACAAAGTCCTGACAGCGCTTTGGCGCGGAAAGGCGCATAGGCTGAACCAAATAATCGATTATCGCAAGGAGCTTGAATACCATGAAACGCAAATCCGAAAAGACAGCTTTTAGTGGGTTCGATGAAAAGAAAAAGGTGATTATTCTCAACACCAAAGAGACGCAGAGTGATCAAGAAAAGACTGCTGTTCGGACCTTTCTTCTGAGCCGCTGTTTTCCTGAAAGGCAAGAGAACAAAGCCCACTGATCAACACCAGGGACACCGCCATTATGGCTTGCCGCCTCTGCGCAGAAAGGAGTTCCCCATGAAACGGCTGATTCCCCTCCTGCTGGTTTTCCTGTTTCTCTTTGCCGCAGCCTGCGGAAATGCTCCTTCGTCCCCGGCCGGGACGGATTCTCCCGCCGCGCCGACGCCAGATACCCGCTATGTACGCTGGGCGGTGACGGAGGAGCATACCTGGCCCCTCGCCTGTGCCGATGCGGACTACGGCTGGTCCACCCTCTGCCTCCTGGGGGAGGTGGATGGACAGCCCGTGCTGCTGTACGGCGGAACGGAACCGCAGAGCTTCACGCCGGACAGGTCCTATGCCCTGGCCGCTGCGGGGCCGGACTGCGCATGGCTGGCCGCGGAAAAGGAGCTTGTGCGCCTGGACGCCGACGGGAACCGTGTCCTCTCCCTGACCCTTTCGGAAAAGGTGGAGGACATGACCTGTGACGGGGCGGGAAATCTCTGGGCTGCCCATAAGAACGCCCTGACCCTGGTGAATACAGACGGCAGTACCGAGACCGTTGCCCTGCCCCAGGGCTTCACCGCCGGGACCCTCTGCCGCCTGGGCAGCGGCGGGATCGGGGTCTTCGCCTCCCGGGTCAAGGGGGATGCGGCCTCCGTCTACCGCCTGTCCGCGGAGGACCTGGAGCCCAAGGTTTTTGAGGGTGCGGTATCCATTGGACTGATCTATCCTGGGGATGATACGGCAGAATACTTCTACTACGTGGAACGGGGTCTGGAACATTACCTCAGCGGGGGCAAGCAGCTTTTCCGCTTCTCCGGCGATGAAAGCGCGGCGGTCCTGGACCTGGCTGGGCTGGGACGGGAAGGGCTGCTGTTGGGCATCTACCCGGAGGGGGCGGACTTCCTGGTGCTGTACAGGAACGGTGACACCGCCGGTCTCCTGCGCCTGACCAGAACGGAGGTGGAAAAACGGGTCATCACCATGGCCCGGTTGGAATCCAACCACATCAACACCGACCTCATTGACCGCTTCAATGCCGCGAACCCGGAATACTACCTGGTGAGCCGCTCTTACGGCAGTGAGGACGAGCTGCATCTGGATATCCTGGCCGGGGACCGACCGGACTTGCTCAGCGGCATGTGTGTCAGCACGGAGATCTATGCCGCCAAGGGGCTTCTGGCGGACCTGTACCCCTATCTGGAGCAGGAGCCGGAGCTGGCGGCGGACCTGGTCCCCAGCGTGCTGAATGCCCTGGAGACCGGAGACGGCAAGCTGACCCAGCTCTGCCCGGATTATATCCTGTACACCTGCGCGGTACTCAAGCGCTACGCGGGGGACGCGGACCGCTGGACCCTGGCGGATATGGAGCGTATCTGCGCCGAAAACCCGGAGCTTACCCTATGGGGAGCGGAGCGGGGAAAGAAGCTCCTGGACGTGCTGCTCTGCGGCATTCTGGACCGCTTTGCGAACCTGGAGAAGCAGGAGCTGCACTTTGATTCCCCGGAATTCATCGCCTTTCTGGACTTCCTTCAGGAAATGGACCAGCGGGCCCAGAGCTTTTCCGGCAGCTATGATTTCGGGGATGGGGACTTTCTGCTCTGCGTGGAGAATTTCACCTCCGTTGCCGGGCCCGCCCTGTCCGGCTCCATTTCCGGCTTTGCACAGGCCATGGCGCAGCTGGATGCCAAGCCCGGGCTGGAGGAGCTGCGGTTCATCGGCTTCCCCACAGAGGGAGGAACAGGCTGCCGCATCTACGCAACATCTCTGTTCTCCGTGCTGTCAGGGACGGGGAACGAGGACGCGGCCTGGACCTTCCTCCGCTGGACGCTGGAGGATGAGGTCCAGGAGACCCTGACCACCTATATCCCCATCCGAAAAAGCGTGCTGGAGGCCCAGCTGACTCAGGCCGGCGAGGGCACCCCGGAGACCGTCGTTACCCGGTACAGGGACCCCGCCGGGGCCGCTGCCGGGACGAACACGGAGACATACACCGTCACCATACCCGCCGTACCGGGGCTGACGGAGGAGGAGCTCGACCTCTTCCGGGACCTCCTGGACCGGGCGGAGGGGCTGTATCAGGACGCCAGGATCCACCCCTGCTATGAGCTGATCTACCGGGAATGCGCAGGCCTGTTCAACGGGCAAAAGACCGCCGCGGAGACCGCCGCCTCCATCCAGAGCAAAATGGCCATCTATCTGGCGGAGCGGGCAGGATGAACACCCGAAGGGAAAAGAGCGCGGCTCCATGGAATATCCGCCCCGCGCTCTTTCTGGTTCCCAGCCTTATGGGAGTCCTGTGTTTCTATCTGCTGCCCTTTCTCATCATCCTCGTGTATTCCTTCTTCGACGATCCCCTGCGCCGGAACTATACCGGTCTTGCAAACTACGCCTCCCTGCTGCGGAACCACGCCTTTCTGCTGGCGTTGAAGAACACGGTGCTGTTTCTCGCCGGGGCGGTGGGGCTCACGCTTCTTGCCGCTCTGCTCCTGGCCCTGCTGCTGCGGCGGCTCCTGGCCGGGTCCGGGCTGATGAAGGCCGCCCTGACCCTGCCCCTCACGGTGCCGGTGGTGACGACGGTGATCCTGGTGACCCTGCTGCTGGACTGGTACGGGGCCTTGAACGGCCTGCTGCGGGGCCTGGGGCTCAGCCCGATGAACTGGCTGGACGGGGTATGGGCCAGGCGGAGCATGATCCTCCTGTACCTCTGGAAGCACTGCGGGCTGTTCACCCTGCTCATCTCCGCGGCCCTGGAGACGGTGCCGACGGAGGAGCGGGAGGCGGCCCTGCTGGACGGCGCGGGAAGGCTGCGGATGTTCTTCTCCATCGAGCTGCACCACATCGCCCCGGCCCTGCTGTTCGTCGTGCTGGCCGGGCTGCTCTTCGGCTTTCGCTTCTTCCGGGAGATCGTCCTGCTCTGCGGACGGTATCCCGCGGAGGACCTGTATCTGATCCAGCATTTCATGCAAAACGTGTTTTCCCTGTTGGACTACCAGAAGCTCTGCGCCGGGGCGGTGCTCCTGTTCCTGCTGGCCGCCCTGGGCATGGGGCTTCCCGCCCTGCTGGTCCGGCGGTCCGGCGGGGACGGTGTGCTGCTTCCCCAGGGGGAAACGGCTGCCGCAGGGCGGAAACGGCGCTTCCGGGCCGGGGATATCCTCCCGGTCATCCTCCTGCTGCTCTGCGCTCTGCCCGCACTGCTGACACTGATCCATGCGATTGCGGGAGAGGGAGAGCTTCGGGAACACTACGCCGTTCTCTTCGACAAGCGGGCAATGATCCGGACGCCCGTCCGTCTGCTCCTTTGGCCGGAAAACCGGACTCTCGAGAGCTTTCGGCTGTTCTTTTCCGACAGCGGTCTGCGGAAGGCTTACGGGCGGAGCCTGCTGTACACCCTTCCGGCCCTGGCGGTGCAGCTGCCCGTATCCCTATGCGCCGCCTGGGGGTTTGCCCGGCTGAAGGGGAAGCTCCGGAACGCTCTCCTGCTCCTGTATATGATTCTGCTCCTTCTGCCCTGGGAGGTGACCCTGGTACCCAATTTTTTCATTGCCCGATGGCTGGGGCTGTTGGAGACCCCCTGGGCGGTGTGGCTGCCCTCCGCTTTTTCCCCCGTGCCGGTTTACCTGCTCACCAAGTTTTTTGAGCGTCTGCCGCCGGAGCTGCGGGAAGCGGCGGAGCTGGACGGGGCCGGGGAATGGGCCTCCTTCCTGCGCGTGGCCCTGCCCAACATCCGGCCTGCTCTGGGGGCTGCGGCGTTTCTCAGCTTCATCGACCTGTGGAACATGGTGGAGCTGCCCCGCACCCTCCTGCGGCAGGACGGGCTCATGCCCCTGTCCGTCACTCTGGCGTCCTTCCCCCAGGATGCGCCCCTGGGGCCCGCCTTCGCCGCCTCCCTGCTGTTTCTGCTTTTCCCCTCGCTCCTGCTCCTGCTGACGCAGACAGGGCGCGGAAAGGGCAGATGACAGAAAGCTGTTGACCGGCTCCGCTTTTCCTTGACAAATCGCCTGACGTCCACTAAACTAAGGGGGTATTTTTGTATCATCCGCGGCCCATGGGAGCCCGGACAGGAGCGGCTCCCGCGGCGGACCGTGAGGACAACCAGATATATGCAGAAAGGATGACTCAGCGCATGGCAAACGAAAAGTACATCAAGCTGGCCAAGGAAAAGAACTGGAAGAAGCTCGCCAAGATCGGCACCAAGAAGAATCTGCAGGATGTGATCGACGTCGCAGAGGCCTGCGGCTTTGGCCGGTCCGAAGAGGCCCGGAACATCCTCATCGATATTCTCGCCCGCCCCGAAAAAGAGGCGAAGGTCGCCGCCATCAAGGGACTCGGCGCCCTCAAGTACGATCCCGACAGCCAGACCGAGGCCCTCCGGCACTGCAATCCCGGGAACGATCCCGAGCTTGCGGATCTCATCAAGGCCTCCATCGACGCCCTGCGGGACTTCACCCGCGACTCCAAGAAATAAGCGGAGAAAAAAAACTCGCTGCCTGCGCTTCCGCGCAGGCAGCTTTTTTTGTGTGTATGCGGTTTTACGCGTCCGTCTTCTCCTCCGGCGGGGAGATGACCACCTGGCCGTCCTGCATGCTCAGACGCACCCGGTTCCCCTCCACGCCCATCTCCTGCAGGTACTCCGGCGGGATCTGGACCCGGCCGTTCCGGTCCAGGATGGCGAATTCCTCGTGCCGGGTGAAATGCTCCTGGCCGGAGGTATCCAGGGTGACGATATCCTTCAGCTTGCCGGCATAGTCCGTTTTCAGCACCCGCTCGGAGCTGATCTTGCCGTCCCGGATGGAGACCACCCGGTTCACCTTTTCCGCCACGCTCAGGTCATGGGTGACGATGACGATGGTGATGCCCAGCTGCTCGTTCAGGCGCTTGAAGGTATCAAAGATATACGCGGCGGTCTGGGGATCCACGGAGCCTGTGGGCTCGTCCGCCAGCAGCAGCTTCGGCTCGTTGGCCAGGGCGATGGCGATGGCCACCCGCTGCTGCTCGCCGCCGGACATTTCTCCCAGACGGCTGTGGCGCTTGTGCCCCAGGCCCACCAGCTCCAGCAGCTCCATGGCCCGCTCCTTGCTGCCCGCTTCCTTCCGGGAGAACAGCATGGGCACCTGCACGTTCTGCCAGGCGGGGAGATAGGGGATCAGGTTCCGGGCGTTGTTCTGCCATACGAAGCCCACCACGTCCCGCTTGTACTTCACCAGCTCGGCGTCGCTGAGGCGGAACAGGTCCAGATCGTCCACGTACAGCCGCCCCGCCGTGGGCCGGTCCAGGCCGCCCAGCATATTCAGGAAGGTGCTCTTGCCGCTGCCGCTGTTGCCGATGATGGCCATGAGCTCGCCCCGGCGCACGATGCAGTCCAGGCCCTGGAGGGCCATGACCTCGGTCTCGTCCGTCTTATAGATCTTTACCAGGTTATCACACCGGATGATCACATCGTTTTCAGTTTCCATCCACGAACTCCCCGTTCTCCAGGGCATACACCCTGTCTCCGATCTCCATGAAGCCCCGGTCATGCGTGGTCATCACGATGGTCACGTTCTGGCTCCGGTTCAGCTCCTTGAAGATCTTCACCACCTGCAGCGCGGTATTGGTATCCAGCTCGCCCGTGGGCTCGTCCGCGAACACCAGCTTGGGCTGATGGGCGATGGCCCTGGCGATGGCCACCCGCTGCTGCTCGCCGCCGGACATTTCGCTGGGCAGATGGGCCATGCGCTTTCCCAGGCCCACCAGCTCCAGGCATTCCCGCACCCGTTCCTTTCTGTCGCCCTTCCAGCCGGCCAGGCGGAGGGCATAGTCCACATTCTCCGCAGCGGTCATGATGGGGATCAGGGCCACGGACTGGAACACAAAGCCGATGTCCCTGCGGCGCAGCGCGGTGCGCTGCTCCTCGTTCAGGGAGGTCATGATCTTGTCGTCAAAGACCACCTCCCCCTCCGTGGCCTGGTCCAGGCCGCTGAGAATGTTCATCAGTGTCGTCTTGCCGCTGCCGGAGCGTCCCTTCAGGATGGTGAGCTTTGACCTGGGCACGTCGATATCCACGCCCTTCAGGGCCCAGAACAGGTCCCCGCCGGGGAGCGAATAGCCCTTCTTGATATTCTTTCCGGACAGGATCAGATCTGTATCCATCTCTCTCCCCTCCCTTAGTCTTCGCCCAGCTTCAGCGCCTGGGAGATCTTGATCTTCTTCACCAGCACGCCCAGGATCACCATGCACAGGATGACCATTGCGGCCACCATGCACAACAGGCGGGTCATATCGCTGCTCTCGGAGACGATCTTCAGCGGCAGCACCGTATCCGTGGAGGCGTAAGCCAGCTGCACCAGGGGCACATACAGCTTGGAGGCCACCAGGCCGATGCCCACGCCCAGGGCGATGGACACGCCGGAAATAAAGACCTGCTCATTCGCCAGCATGGCGATGATCTCCCCCAGGGTCATGCCCATGGCCCGGAAGATGCCCATGAGCAGCGTCCGGCTGCGGATGGACAGGATCCAGTAGATCAGGAAGCCCACGGCGCACAGCAGCAGCACCACCACGAAGCAGAGGGTGAGGATGCCGTTGGTGCCCTGGAAGATGGGATCGTTTTTCAGCTCGATGAGCTCAGCCCGGTTATCCCGGAAGGTGGTGAGACGGGCGCCGCTCTCCGCGGCAAAGTCATAAATGAAGTCCGTGTCGGTCTTGGCCTTCATCCAGACCTGGTACGGGGTGATGCCCCAGGCGTTCTGCATATACCGCAGGTGGCCCACCACCAGATAATGCTTCATTTCCACCACGGTGCCGTCGCTGGACACCACGTTGGTGACGGGATTGTAGCCGGGCCAGTATTCCACAAAGCCGTAGATGACGCCGTAGCACCGGTCCCCGTCCTTGCTGCGGTAGTTGATGCTGTCCCCCAGCTCATAGCCCAGCTCCTGCATGTTGGCGGAGACCAGCACCGCCCGGGGGCTGACCGCCATGGCGTTCAGGTATTCATACCAGTGCACCGGCAGCAGATCCGTCTGGAAATCCACGCACTGCCCGAATTCCTTCACGTTGATGCCCATGAGGAGGCAGGGAATGGAACGGGGGTAGTTTTTCAGGGAACAGTAGGCCTCGGAGTCGTACAGCACCTTGGTGACCACCTCGGCCCCCTCCAGGGAGCTGTACTTGCCGAAGTCCGGCTCCGTATACCGGAGCTTAAAGCCGATGAGGTCGTCCGGCGTCTGCGCTTCATCCCGGTTGTCCTCCCAGGCCTCCTGCAGGACGATGTCCGCCCCGTTCATATAGGCGATGCGGTTTTCCTCGTTGGTGTTGATGGTCCGGGCCGTCTGGGCATTGAAGATGCCGATGGCCAGGGTGATGACCAGGAAGGCGATGATGTAGCCCTGGCTGCTCCGGGTGCGCAGCACCCACAGGAAGGAGGAATACATGGCCGGGGACCAGCGCTTTTTGCCGATGGTGTACACCAGCCAGGCCACCAGGGGCACGAGGCGCAGGGCCACCAGGCCGGCGCCGATCACGAACAGGGAGGAGGAGAGATACAGCAGGGGATCCAGGCCCTGCCCCTCCAGCACCTTCTGGGCCAGGGCCGCCTTCTGTCCGTTGAAGGTATACAGGCCGTAGAGGGATACCGCCAGCAGCAGGAAGTCCAGATAGAACCGCTGGAACCAGGGCTTGTCCGATTTCCGCTTCTTCTGCTTCTGGGCAACGATGCTGAGCCGGGCATAGCGCACGGCGGGCAGGACCATGGCCAGCATGCTCAGGAAGGCTGCGGCGCAGCCGTAGATCCACACCTCCCGGGTATAGCGCACCGTCAGCGCCTTGCGGGAGACGAATTCCAGGAACGCGTTTGCCGAGCCCAGCACCTGACAGATCAGGGCGCTCAGGGGCAGTCCGATGGCCAGGCTGAAGCCCGCCACCAGGGCGCTCTGCAGCAGGTAGATCCCCAGGATCTGCCGCCGTCCCGCGCCTCTGCTCTTGATGACGCTGATCTCGCTCTGCTCCATGCTCAGGATCTGGCCGGATACCATGAAGATGAAGGCGGCCAGCAGGGCGTAGATGGGGATCTGCAGGATCCGCAGGGTCACCCGGATCCGGGCCGCATCCGTCAGATACTTCTCCAGGATGGAGCTGTAATACTCGTTGAAGCTGGAGTTGTTCTTCGTCTTGTGGGCGGCGGCGTCCTTCACCGCCTCCTGATACAGATATTCGGCGTTCTCCACGGTGACGTCATTATAGTCCATCACCACGAACCAGAGGCCCATGGCCTTATTGGGCAGACGGATCATGCTGCCGAAAAGCTCACGGTAAAGGCTGCCGGACATCATCATCTGGTTATCGTAATTGCTGGGGCTCTTGTACCAGTAGTGGTCGTCCTCATTCTGGGCGTCGTATATGCCCACCACCTTGACCTTCATGGGGTCGCCGTTTTCGTCCGTCACCTCCGGGAGCTCGAACACCTCCCCAAGGAGCAGATTCATGTGGATGAGGCCCTTCTGGCTCACCATGACCTCGATGGCGCCGTCCTGTACGCTGTCGGCATACATCCTGCCCGATATGATGCGGATGTGGTCGTCCAGCCCCGTCAGCGTGCCCAGGCGAACCTCCTTGGAGCGGAAGTTGGACCGCTGCTCCAGGGGCTTGATCTCCACCGCCTCCAGGAAGGTATTCTCAATGATCCACTCCGCCCGAAGTCCCAGGCGCTCCGGCATGGCGTAGGCCATGTCCCGCTCGTCGTTATAGTTGGCCACGGCACTGCTCCCCTCCCGGGAGTTGGCCGGCACGCTGCTGAGCAGATACGCCGTGGTGGCATAGCGTCCGTTCTGGGCCACATAGCTGGAGAAGGTGCCCGTGAGCATGCGCTGGAGGGCTGCCTCGGTATACATGGGGTTGCCCGCGGCGATGGCCACCAGCAGGATATTGCCCGCCAGGAGCGCGGCCATCAGCCACTTTTTATTCAGCATTTTCCGCAGTACGAATTGCAGCATCTTCCCGCCTCCTCAGCTGTTGTAGGAGCTGACCACCACCAGGTCGCCCTCCTGCAGGCCCTGCAGAACGGCCACCTGGGTGCCAATGGAGGGTCCCCGGAGGATCGGCCGCTTCCGCGGCGTGTCCCCGTCCAGGACCTGAACGTAATAAATGCCTTCCTCGCTGGTCACCGCCGTTTTGGGGATCACCAGCGCGTCCCGGAGGATCAGGCAGTCCACCGTCGCCCCTCCCTGGACGCTCTTGCCCGAAAGGATGCTGGGGTCCACCCGGATATAGATGCTGTTGCCCCGGTACCGGAGGGGAACCACCTCGGGGGAGGATACCACCGTGCCGGGATAAGATCTGACCTTGTCTCCGCGGCCCAGGGTCACGGTCACTTCCCTGCCGTAGACGAAGCAGCCGCTGGAGCTGCTGCCCACCAGGAGGAGGGAATCCTCCCCGTAGATGGTGCACATCTCCGTGCCCGCCGGAATGGTCTCGCCAGCCTTGTACCGGCTGTTGACGCTGCGGACAAGGCCGGTCACCGGAGCGTAGAGGACGATCTCCCCCGCCGCCGCCCGGAGCTGCTCCAGGCTCTTTTCCAGATTATCCAGCGTGGACTGCGCCTGCAGGATGTACAGATCCCGCTCTGTCTCGCAGATCTCCGCCTGCTTTGCCCGGATATCCTTGCGCACCCGGGTCCAGGCCGATCTGTCCAGAATGGCCTCCAGCTGCTCCTCATACCAGGCAAGGCGCTCTTCCATATTGGCCTGCTGGGCCTTGATCTCCAGTTCCTTCTGCTCCACGTCCGCGGGAGAGCCGAGTCCCTGGAGGATCGCCACGGGCTGTCCGGCCTCCACTCTGTCGTTGCGCTCAACCAGGATCTCCTTCAGCACAAGCTCGCTGCTGCCGGTGCGCACGGGGCGGATCAGCCGGTAGCTGGCCTCCACGCTGAGGTTCATGGTGCGGATCAGATCCTGGGGCTTGACCTCCACCACCTGGTAGGTGGTCTTTTTTTCCGCGATCCCGCTGTCCGCCAGGCGGGTGCTCATATCCACGATCTCCGCCGTCTGTCCCGCGCAGCCCGCCGCCAGGAGAAGGGCGAAGGCGAGCAGGAGCGTTTTCAGCTTAGTTCCCCACATAGACCTTGTCTCCTTCCTCCAGCCCATGGGTGATCTGGATCAGGGCGTCCGTGACGATGCCCTGGGATACGGACTGCCTCTGCTGGCTGCCGTTCACGTCTTTATATACGTACGTCCCCAGGCTGTCCCGGCGGACGGCGTTTGCCGGCAGCTGCAGCGCGTCCTCCGCCCGGTCCGTGACCAGGAAGATCACGACCTCCATGCCCTCCGTCACCTTCACGCCGTGGGTATCCCCGGTCTTGAAGGTGCTCTGCATGGGTTCGTTGCTGGCCATCTTGGCCAGATACGTTTTCCGGTCCAGAGGCTCATACTCCACTTCCACGCGCACGCCGTCCACCATGGCGTACAGCTCCACGGCGCGGCTGACGACGTCCGCCGTGAGATAATCCGTGTTCATGGTGTATTCCCCCTCCTCCGCGATCCAGATCAGGGGGTTGTTGGTCATGGCATAGCTGCCGTCCGCAGCGATGCAGTGCACCACCGTGCCGCTGCAGGGGGCCAGGAGCACGCCGGCCACCGCCTGCTCCTCCAGCTTCTCCACGCTGCTCACAAGGTCGGCCTCCGTCAGCGCCCAAAGGCCCTGGAATTCCTCCAGCTTTGCCTCCAGATCCTCGATCTGGATCTCCTTCAGGCGGCGGGTCGAAGAGGACATCCCCAGGCTCCGGAGCTCCTCCAGCTCCAGCCGGGCGACGTCCAGCTGCAGCTCCTGCCGCTTGACGTTCAGCTCATGCTCCGCCCGGGCATACTCCAGACGCTCTCTGGCGTTCTCCAGGCTCTGGTCCGCCGCAGCCGTGTTCAGCTTCGCCAGCACGTCCCCCTTCTTCACCCGGCTGCCAACGCTCACCAGCACGTCCGCGATGGTGCCGCCGATGGGGAAGGACAGCTCACGGATCCGGGGCAGCACCAGGCCGCTGTAGGTCTGCACCTTATCCAGCGTACCGCGGGTGACCTCGACGATATCCAGCTCCATGCCCGCGGGCTCCCGCAGAGCGGGCGCCGCCGGTCCGCTGCTCCGGCCGCAGCCGGAGAGCAGCAGCGCCGCCAGCAGGCATAACGCGAATACTGCTTTTCTTCTCATCTCCCGCGCTCCTAACTGAGGATGACCGTATCGCCCTCGGAGAGGCCGCCGGTCACTTCGATGTACCAGCCCGCTTCCAGGCCGCAGGACACGCCCTTGGCTGTTTTCAGGCCGTTTTCATCCTCATAATAGACATAATACTGATCTCCCACGGTGAACACCGCCCGCTTTGGCAGGATGAGCACGTCCTCCCGGCTGTCCAGCAGCAGCTCCACCGTTCCCTTGGTGCTGTCCCCGGTGGGGGTCTCCGGGCCGATGATCTCCAGATAGATGGTCCGGTTGCCACGGTTGTCCACCTTGTCCTCCAGGCCTCTGGAGGCGGCGGAGACCACCCGGCAGGGATACTCCGTATCCCCGGACTTCACCGAGACCTCCGTGCCCACAGGCAGCCATTCATAGGCGTCCGTGCTGGCGGTGAACACCGAGGAGGAGGTATCCGTGATGGTGGCGATGAGGTCGGCGCGGGAGGACATCTCCCCGTCCTTCAGGTTCTTCACATAGGTGACCGTCCCGTCGATGCCGGCGTACAGCCGCAGGCTCTCCAGCTCCGAAGCCAGCTCATCCAGCTTTTTGCGCTTGATCTCCAGGGAGGCCTGATAATACTCCAGATCGGCGGCGCGGGCGTCGGAAGCGGCGGTGTTGTCGCTCTTCCTCAGCTTCTCCTGCTCCAGAGCAAGGGCCAGCTCCTTTTCCGCGCAGGCCTGCTGCAGCTCCAGGCGGGTGACCTCGTCCGCGACCTGCTTGAGCCTGTTTTTCACCTCAGCGGATTCCAGCTCGGCGATCAGGTCGCCGGCCTTGACCTCCTGCCCCACCACGACCAGGATCTCTCCGTAGGGGCGGTCGGCAACGGTGAATTTCAGGTCCTGCTTCCTGGTAGCGCTGAAGGTGCAGTTGATGGTCTGCACCAGGGTCAGATCGCCCCGGGTCACCTGGGCGGTCACGTACTCCGCGCCGCTGTAGGGCGTGACCAGGGGCAGCTCCGGCACCTCCGGCTCAGCCGGGAGGAGGAAGCAGCCGGACAGGCCCAGCAGGCAGAGCATTGCCAAGGGGATCGTCAGCCATTTTCTCAACATTACTCAACTCTCTTTTTTGGATTGCCGGATAAAACGCGTAAAATTATACAATACTTCCCGGCATACGTCAACGCCATCCGGGGAAAATAAACAAAAATCGTGTATATCCAACATGCCGCTTCCCCGGCTTCCGCAGCGCGGCCTTTTCCCGTCCCGTCCGCGGGAAGGGCTCTAGCCCTGGGGCAGGAGCCGGCAGTAATCCTCAAAATCCAGATACCCGTTCTGCAGGGCGGCGGCTCCTGCGCTTTCCAGGTCCGTGAGCCAGTGGCAGCGCACGTCCGCCCGGTCCATGCGCAGGCGCACCTCCTCTTCCCTGCCGTTCAGGATCACCGCCGCGGCGGGACTGCCCCCCGCCCTGCGCAGCGCCTCCAGCCGGTCCAGGAAGGGGATCAGCTCGCCCGTGCCGCCGCAGACCAGAACGGTCCGGTCCGGCCACTGCTCCCCGGCGGCGGGCAGGCCCAGCCTTCCGGCGAGCTCCTCCGCCCAGGGACCCGCCAGGGCCTGCGCCGCGGGATAATGGTCCCGTACGGTCTCCGCCAGCTCCGCCGCCAACAGTCCCCGCAGCTCCCCGTTTGCCAGGGCAGCCTCCCCCTGCCAGACAAGGGGCGGCGATTTTCCCGGCGCGGGGCGCAGCGCGCCGCCCTGGATCAGGCGCAGGGCCAGAGCTTCCCTTTTTTCGTTGTCCATGCCTTTCCTCCCGAAAAGATCGTAATTCACGAATTGTTCACAAGCAATTCAAGCATCGTTCAAAAGCTTGCGGTATCGTAAAGCCGTTCAAACAGAGAAACCCATTTCCGCATATAAAAGGAGTGTTCATCATGAAAAACAAAACCATACGCAGTGTGATCTGTATCTGTCTCGTTGCCCTGCTGCTCTGCGGCGGCATCGCTTACGGTACCGTACGATATGTGAACAGCCGCATCCGCAGCATCGGCGAAGCCAGCATGGCCGCGTCCGATACCCTGGCCCTGTCCCGGCAGGCGGCCCTGCCCGAAAACATGGCGAACCTCCAGCTGAACCCCAGAGGCGGAGCTCTGCTGGACCCCACGGAGATCTATGAGCTGGCCTGCAAGCAGGTGGTGGGCATCTCCACCGAGATCACCTCCACCAACGTGTTCGGCCAGGTGGTCACCGGCTCCGTCACCGGCACCGGCTTCATCATCAGCAGCGACGGCTATATCCTCACCAACAACCACGTGGTGGAGGACGCCTACAAGGGCGACCTGGACGTGACCGTCATCCTCCACGACGGCAGCAAGTACGACGCCAGGATCGTGGGCGTTGAGGGAGACAACAACGATATCGCCGTGCTGAAGATCGACGCGACGGGTCTCAGCGCCGTCACTCTGGGAGACAGCGACGCCATGAAGGTGGGCGAGAGCGTCTACCTGGTGGGCAACCCCCTGGGCGAGCTGACCTACACCATGACCTCCGGCATCGTGAGCGCCCTGGACCGGGAGATCGCCGCCGACCAGAACAGCAGCGTGAACATGTTCCAGCTGGACGCCGCGGTGAACAGCGGCAACTCCGGCGGCCCCGTGTACAACGGCCTGGGCCAGGTGGTGGGCGTGGTCACCGCCAAGTACAAATCCACCGGCGTTGAGGGCCTCGGCTTCGCCATTCCCATCAACGACGCCGCCGGGATCGCGGACGAGCTCATTGAGCACGGCTATGTCACCGGCAAGCCCAGCTTCGGCATCATGGGCAGGACCATGACCGACCGGGAAGCCGCCTACTTCAACAGCGTGGCGGGCGTGTATGTGTACAGCGTGGATCCGGGCAGCTGCGCCGCCGCCGCCGGGATCCGGCAGGGGGACGTGATCACCAAGCTGGGGGACGTGGAGATCCTGACCATGGCGGATCTCTCCACCGCCAAGAAGGCCTACAGGGCCGGGGATTCCGCCCAGGTGACCGTATTCCGCAGCGGCGATTACAAGACCTTCACCGTCGTCTTTGACGAAATACTGCCGGATAAGCTGCCCGGCACCGGCAGCGGCGAAACGGCTCCTACCCCGGAGACCCCCGAGCCCACCGCCCCCGCGGAGACGCCCGAGGAGGGGGATAACGGCGGCGCGCAGAGCCTTTGGGACTTCTTCTTCGGCCGGTTCTTCAACTGGGGCCAGCAGGAGAGCGAGCCCGAAGCCACCCCCGAGCCGACCCGGACGCCCGACGGACAGCCCGGCCACTTCGGCCAGTAAACCGGTCCCGACTTAATCCATGCGGGAGCTCGGATGAGCTCCCGCATGCTTTTTTTATTCCTCCAGAAGCGTCTGGTCGATGATATACCGGGGACGGCGCTTGGTCTCCATATAGGTCTTCCCCACATATTCCCCGATGATGCCCAGCATCAGGAGCTGCAGGCCACCCAGGGCCCAGACGGATATGCCCAGGCTGGCCCAGCCGCTGACGGTATGCCCGGTGAGATACCGCACCAGGCAGTAGATGAGCATGATGATGCACACCAGAAAGGCCAGACCGCCGCAGACGATGGCCGCCCGCAGGGGACGGATGCTGAAGGAGGTGATGCCGTCCAGGGCAAAGGCCAGCATCTTCTTCAGGGGATACTTGCTCTCTCCGGCAAAGCGCTCCGCCCGGACGTATTCCGCCTTCGCCGTGCGGAAGCCCAGCTGGGGGGCGATGCCCCGGAGAAACAGATTCGTTTCCCCGTACTGGGCCAGGGCCTCCAGGGCCCGGCGGCTCAGCAGGCGGTAATCCGCATGGTCGTACACCACCTCGCAGCCCATGGCCTGCATGAAGCGGTAAAAGCCCCTGGCGGTGGAGCGCTTGAAGGCGGTGTCCTGGGCCCGGGAGGAACGGACGCCGTAGACCACCTCATTGCCCGCCTCGAATTCCTCCACGAAGCGGTAGATGGCCTCCACATCGTCCTGCAGGTCCGCGTCCAGGGAGATCGCCGCGTCCGCATGCTCCTTTGCCAGCATGAGACCAGCCAGCAGGGCGTTCTGATGGCCCCGGTTCCGGGAGAGCTTCAGCCCGGCGAAGCGCTTCGAGCCCTCATGGGTCTGCCGGATCAGCTCCCAGGTGCGGTCCTTCGATCCGTCGTCCACAAAGAGCACCCGGCTGTTATCGCCGATATGCCCCTCCGCGGCGAGCTTGTCCATCACCGCGTCCAGCCGCTTCGCCGTTTCCGGCAGGACGGCCTCCTCATTATAACAAGGGACCACCAGCCACAGTGTCATGTCTCTGTCCTTTCCCGCCCCCGGCATGCGCCGGAGGGCGAAAGCTCATTCATCCAGCTTGAGTACCGCCATGAACGCCTCCTGGGGCACGGAAACGGTGCCCAGGGAGCGCATTTTCTTCTTGCCTTCCTTCTGCTTTTCCAGCAGCTTCTTCTTCCGGGTGATGTCGCCGCCGTAGCACTTGGCCAGAACGTCCTTCCGCAGGGCCTTGATGGTCTCCCGGGCGATGATCTTGCCGCCGATGGCGGCCTGGACCGGCACCTCGAACATCTGCCTGGGGATATTTTCCTTCAGCTTTTCGCAGATGCGCCTGGCCCGGGGATAGGCCTTGTCCCGGTGGACGATGAAGCTCAGCGCGTCCACCACGTCCCCGTTCAGCAGGATATCCAGCTTCACCAGATCGCTGGCCCGGTAGGATTCCAGGGAATAGTCCAGGGAGGCGTAGCCCTTGGTGCGGGATTTCAGGGCGTCAAAGAAATCATAGATGATCTCGTTCAGGGGCAGATGATAGTGGAGCTCCACCCGGTCTCCCCCCTGGTAGACCATATCCTTGAATTCCCCCCGCCGGTCCTGGCACAGGTCCATGATGTTCCCCACATAGGTCTGGGGCGTCATGATGCTGGCGGCGACGAAGGGCTCCTCCGCCTCCAGGATCTGGCTGGGGTCCGGATAGTTCAGGGGATTGTCGATCATCTGCACCGTGCCGTCCGTCCTGGTGACCCGGAAGATGACGCTGGGGGCGGTGGTGATCAGGTCCAGGTTATACTCCCGCTCCAGCCGCTCCGCGATGATCTCCATATGCAGCAGGCCCAGGAAGCCGCAGCGGAAGCCGAAGCCCAGGGCCGCGGAGGTCTCCGGCTCATAGGACAGGGCCGCGTCGTTCAGCTTCAGCTTTTCCAGGGCGTCCCGCAGGTCGGGGTACTTGGCCCCGTCCGCCGGGTACAGGCCGGAAAAGACCATGGGCTGGGCGGGCCGGTAGCCCGGCAGGGGCTCCGGCGTGGGGTCCTCCGCGCCGGTGACCGTATCCCCCGGCTGGGTATCCGCCACGTTTTTGATGCTGGCGGTGAAGTAACCCACGTCTCCCGCCCGCAGCTCCTCGCAGGGGCTGAGGCGCAGGGCGCCCATGTGCCCCACCTCCACGACCTTATACTCGGCGCCGGAGGCCATGAGCCGCACGTCCATGCCCGTGCGCAGGGTGCCCTCCCGGACGCGCACATAGACGATGACCCCCACGAAGGGATCGTACTGGCTGTCGAACACCAGGGCCTTCAGGGGCGCCTCCGGGTCCCCCTTGGGGGCGGGCACTCCGGAGACGATCTCCTTCAGCACCTGGTCGATGTTCAGGCCCAGCTTGGCGGAGATCTCCGGCGCATCCATGGCGGGGATGCCGATCACGTCCTCGATCTCCGTTTTCACCTTGTGGGGATCCGCGCCGGGCAGGTCGATCTTGTTCAGCACCGGCAGAATCTCCAGGTCGCTGTCCAGGGCAAGATAGGTGTTCCCCAGGGTCTGGGCCTCTATCCCCTGCCTGGCGTCCACCACCAGCAGGGCCCCCTCACAGGCGGCCAGGCTCCGGGAGACCTCATAGTTGAAGTCCACGTGTCCCGGGGTGTCGATGAGGTTCAGATGGTATTCCTCCCCATCCTCCGCCGTATAGGTCATGCTCACCGCCCGGGCCTTGATGGTGATGCCCCGCTCCTTCTCCAGCTCCATGTTGTCCAGGATCTGGGCTTCCATGTCCCGGTCCGCCACGGCGTGGCAGCTCTCCAGCAGCCGGTCCGCCAGGGTGCTCTTTCCATGGTCGATATGGGCGATGATGCAGAAATTGCGTATTCTGGATTGCTGGATCATACTTGGTCCCTCCACTCATCCCAGAGTTCCAGGAGCAGTCCCTCTGCCTTTTCCGCCAGCTCCGGCGGAAGGGTCAGGGCGGGCGCGCCGGGCTGGCCCGGCTGCAGCCTTGCCCGGGCGAGGGCGGAGAACATGTCGATCAGGCTGCGGCACAGGGGCTCCGGCAGCCTGGACGCGCCCTCCGTATCGTGATCCCGCAGCAGGGCGTACATCTGCACGGTAATGAGGTCCTCCAGCAGGCCGCAGCACTCCGGAGCGGCCGCCTCCGCCACGGCGCTCATCAGCTGCGTCATCAGATCTGCGGAGGTCTCCGCCAGGGAGCGCATCTCCTTACTCCAGTTCCCGGAGGCGGGAAGCGGCGCGCGGATATCCGTCCTGCCCAGGAGATAGTCCGCGGAAACGCCGTAATAGTCGCTGGCTTCCCGCACGAAGGCCAGGCCCGGCTCCCGCAGGCCGTTTTCATAATGGCTCAGCAGCGCCTGGGAGATATGCAGGGCGGCGGCGGCCGTGCGCTGGTTCAGCCTGCGCTCCTTGCGCAGACGGCAAAGGATCTCCGGAAAGGTCTCCGCCATGCGATCACCCTCTCTCTTTCAGCGTCACAAAAAATCGGATCAATACGGAGTATACCCTAAAACCCCGGCGGTGTAAAGCAAAAAGGCCGGGGCCTGCGGGAAACCCGGGACGCTCCTGACCGGGATGGGCCCGGATGAGAAAATATGCTTGTAGTTCCGGGGCTTGTATGATAAACTGTAAGATACTGAGCCCTGCGCGGTTTGCGCAGCGGCCTTTGCGGGAAAGCTCTTTCATATGAGGGAAGGAGATGCAGCATGGTCAAGATGAATTCCGATAAAGGCTATATCCGCATATCCAACGACGTGTTCACCACCCTGGTGGGAGCCGCGGCCACCAGCTGCTTCGGCGTGCGGGGCATGGCGAAGCGCTCCGCCAGCGACGGTCTCGTCCACCTGCTGAAGACGGAGTACATGGGCAAGGGCGTCCGGGTCACTTTCCATGAGGGAGAGCAGGCCATCAGCATCGAGCTGCACATCATCGTCAAGACCGGGCTGAATATTCCCGTGATCTGCAGCGAGATCAGCAGCGCCGTGCGCTATAAGGTCACGGAATCCACCGGCGTGCAGGTGCGCGCGGTGGACGTCTATGTGGACTCTATTTTACCCGACTGAACACGGAGGACAGACAGATGACAGACATTCTGGACAGCAAGCTGTTCTGCGGCATGGTCATCAACGCGGCGGCAGCCATTGAGAGCCACAGCCAGGAGATCAACGAGCTGAACGTTTTTCCCGTGCCGGATGGAGACACGGGGACCAATATGAGCATGACCCTCACCAACGCCGCAAAGGAGCTGAGCGGCAAGGAGCCGCCCATGCTGGGCGCCGCCGCGGAAAAGGCCGCCTCCGCCATGCTGCGGGGGGCAAGGGGCAACAGCGGCGTGATCCTGTCCCTCCTGTTCCGGGGCATGTCCAAGGCCCTGAAGGAAAAAAAGACCGCCAGCGCCGCCGAAATGGCGGCTGCCATGAACGAGGGCGTGGCGGCAGCCTACAAGGCGGTGATGAAGCCCACCGAGGGCACCATCCTCACCGTCTCCCGGCTCGCCTCCGCCGCTGCGGCGGAGGCCGCCGCCGGCACGGAGGATCTGGAGGCCGTGCTGGAAAAGGCCATCGCCGTGGGGGACGAAGCGCTGGCCAACACCGTTGAGCAGAACCCCGTGCTGAAAAAGGCCGGGGTGGTGGACGCCGGGGGCATGGGGTATCTCACCATGCTCCGGGCCTTCCTGTCCGCCGCCAGGGG
>JAEEGG010009387.1_pt1 | contig 21913 bp, 17 predicted proteins | sample 9134161 | NCBI WGS metagenome assembly JAEEGG01 (sample SAMN16246543, study PRJNA631951) | gut metagenome | biome: gut microbiome; feature: rumen; material: CR-attached | host: Bos | place: Iran: Karaj | collected 2018-10
CCTATTCTTCCGTCCTTGTGCTTAAGAGCAAGCTCTTGCACAGTCCAAAAGCACACTACGGTTTTGTTCCAAAACTCAGCCTTCATGGTGGCAAAAACATCGCCCTTCGGGCTGAAAAACCGATTTTAGTTGTGCATAGCTCGAAGAGCTAAGACATCGGCAGAGGGGTTTTTGAGGTTTTTGTAAAATCCAAACGCTGGGTTTTACTAGTGATTTTGCACGTAAATGTCTTGAGAGTTTACGTAATCCTTTTCGTGGTTTTTTAGAGAATAAGTCTTAATTTCTTCTTCGTTTTGGATTATTCTCACTACTTTTGCGCCATCGATCTTTGAAACGACGAACGACGGACTACGGTTCCAAAACAAACTACAGACCACATATATTGAAAGAAACATACTTAATACAAACTAATTTAAACTAAAACAGAAATGAAGAAAATTTTTACTTTATTGACGCTAGCGCTGATTAGCATAGGATCGGCGTGGGCAGACCCTACGTACAAGAGCGACTTTACGAACGGACAAATTGTCTGGACGACAAAAGCAAATGTTGATGGTGCCATAACTGCTGGATGGATGGCCAAAGGTGGCAAAATGCCAGACCCAAAAAATTTAAAAAACAGAATGCTTATGGATCCTAATACTGATGCAATTGCAACCACAGCACCATTTACATCAGATACCAATTTTTATGTAGAAAAAGCATATAATTCGGATGCTTCCAAGGACCAGTCTCTGTATATTTACGTCACAGGAGTAGCCAAAATATACTTCTACGCATGGTGTAATAGTACTCCTGATGGTCGTACAATGAACATTACAGTTAATGGAGTAGCAAGTGGTACCATATCATACGCTGCAGAAACTGCTAATGCGCAATACACATCGGTTATCTTAACAAAGAGTGCAAATAATATCATCCGCATCAATGGTTCTAACGAAGTTGAATTGACTGCTATAAAAGTTGAGACTGTAGAAAAATCAAGTTCCTCTCTCGCATTTGCCTCAGCATCTGGTACAGGTGACCTTGCTGACGGGACATCATTTACACTTCCTTCTCTGACAAAGACTCCTGTTGATGCAACAGTTACGTATTCTAGCAGTAACGAGGCTGCTGCCACTGTGAATCCTTCAACTGGCGCAGTAACACTTGTCGCTCCTGGAATAACAACAATTACCGCTTCTTTTGCTGGTGATGCATCTTACTATCCTTCTACAGCCACATATGAACTAACCGTTGTCAATACTGCTGCCAATAATATCACAGTTACCTATGATGTATCGGGCGTTGCTGGCTTAGAAGGCACTGCACCAGAGAGTTTCAATATAGACGAAGGAGACAACTTCACAATACCTGTAAACAAATCGCTATATGTTGATGGTAAGACACTTACTGGCTGGGAATACAATAGCACAACATATGATATTGGAGTCAACATGACAGCTGCAGCTACAGATATGACATTGACTCCTGTATTTACTGCCAATTCATCAACTGCACACCTCGGTTACAATGTACACTCAGTAACTTGGAATTTCGCAAAAAGCGATGGTGCTCCTCTTTGGAATAATCTTCAGGGTACAGGAGCCACAGTTGTTTATGTAGCCCAAACGACTGTAGGTGGTAGTGATATTGACGTTAAATTATCAATGGATGCCACAAGTGGAAAGATTGACAATTCTAGCAACGACAGTTGGACACAAATGAATGCAGGAACAGTACTTACCGTACCCGTTATAGCTGGTGCTGAAGTTAAACTCTATGTTTACTCCTCTACTGCCGCAGCAACCTTTGACGGAAACGACGGAACATTTGATTCAACGAACAAGATATATTCATATACTGCAACAGCAGATGGTAATATAGATATCGTATATGGCGGTAATGACTACGGAAGCAAACTCATTGTTACATATCCCAGTGAGACTGAAGTCTTAACTGTTTCAACCGCTAATACAAAAGTGGGGTTGACACAGGATATTATCAATAGCGTTGATTATCTTGCAGCAGCTACGAACAACTGGAGTTCCAGCCAAACTATCGGTGATTATACAGGCACATTCTATAATATGTCTAGTACAGATCGTAATCTTACCATCAAAGTTACTGGTGCAAGTCGATTTGAAGTATATGTAAAGAATTCAACACCCGATAGAACTTATAAGGTAAAAGTCGGTAGTGGTGATGCCCAGACTATTACTCACGGAGGAACAGGCGTTGAGTCTTCTGGTGTGTTTACCATTGCAGACCCAACGGCAGAGACAACTATCACTCTTTCTGGTGGTGGAAATAGCGTTTATCCTGGCTATATTGTCTTTGACCCAGCAGCCACCATCACTCCTGCCTATGACAAGACAACGTATATCACAACAAATGCAATGGACTTTAGTGGTGTTGCTGGTCTGACAGCTTATGTGGCTACTGATGCAAAGACTGCTGGTGTGACGATGACTAAAGTTACTACAGTTCCTGCTGGTACTCCTCTGCTGTTGGTTGGTACTGCAAGCACAGACTATAATGTACCTGTTATAGCTTCTGCCTCTGCTCCTGCAACAAACTATCTGCAGCAAGGTGATGGAACAACCGTGTTTGATGGTTCTACATACGACTACATTCTGGGCTCTGATGGTAAGTTCCACCAGATTAACAGTGGTACTGTTGCAACGACTAAGGCCTATCTGCATCTTACAAGTGAGCCTACAGGTGCTCGCGAACTGTCAATCGTATTTGAGGACGAGGCAACAGGCGTGAACGAAGTAAGAGGTCAGAAGGAAGAAGTAAGAGATGAGTTCTACAACCTCGCTGGTCAGCGTGTTGCTCAACCTACTAAAGGCCTGTACATCGTGAACGGAAAGAAAGTAATCGTAAAGTGAGAATGATATTAAGAAACGAATTGCCGTAATAACTCATAATTTGGCCATAATAATATTACGGATTTATTACGAATAATTATGGAAATTCGTTTCAAAGAAGAAAAACATTCACATTCGTTTCTAAGTAAAAACAATAATTCGATTCAAATATGAAAAAGACATATATTATTCCTGAGATGGAAGTAGTGAAGATAGCTACCCAGCAGATGCTGGCTTCCTCAACAACAAGTATTGAGTTTGGTGACGCTGCAGCAGGAGGAACCGCAGTATCTCGTGAATTTGACGACGAATTCTCGTTCGACGAATACTAAAATAGGTATATCATTTCCAGCGCCACTGTTCTTCGGAATGGTGGCGCTTTATTGTGTAAACAGAATCCTGTTAAAATGTCTATAAACTGGGGAATCATATAGAGGAATAAGGTTATTATTTCTATAAATGATTTAATTTTTCGCATAAATGTTTTGTCAATTCGTCGATAATTTCTATCTTTGCAGCGATAAAAAACAAGAAGTTAGAGAAGTTATAGAAGATATGAAGAAAGGATTTTTGATGATGGCAGCAATGCTGATAGTCCTGGGCGCCCACGCACAGAAAAAGTGGACGCTGAAGGAGTGTCTTGACTATGCCATCGAACACAACATCACGCTGAAGCAGGCGAAGATAAGGGAGCAGAGTGCACAGGAGGATGTGAAGCAGTCGAAGGCTGCCCTGCTGCCTACCCTATCAGCCAGCACCAATCAGGGTGTGGGCTACAGTCCCTTTGACGAGTCGAAGGCTGACAAGACGTACTACAACGGCTCATACAACGTGAATGCCCAATGGACTGTTTGGAATGGTGGTCAGAACACCAACGCCCTGAAACTGAACAAGTTGTCAGCCGAGCAGGCAGTACTGAGCATTCACGAGACGTCGAACAGCATTCAGGAGAGCATCACCAAACTCTTTGTGCAGATACTCTACATGACGGAAGCCATTGAGGTGAATCGCCAGAGTCTGGAGACAAGCAAGAAGAACGAGGAGCGCGGACAGACTATGGTGGAAGTGGGCAAGATGTCGAAAGCCGACCTGGCCCAGTTGACAGCCCAGCGTGCTGCTGGCGAATACAGCATTGTGGAGTCTGAGACGCAGTTGGCCAAGATGAAGCAACAACTGAAGAACGAGTTGAAACTGCTGACAGAGAAGAACTTCGACGTGGCTATTCCTGCCACCACTGACGAGCAGGCCCTGGCGCAGATACCCTCTATGATAAGCGTCTATGAGGCTGCCCTGACCCAGCGCCCAGAAATCAGGAGTGCCCAACTGGATGTGGAGTCGAGCGACATACAGCTGAAGAATGCAAAAGCTGGCCACTTGCCCACTGTCACACTGTCAGGAACGGCAAGCACCTCGACCAACAGCATGTCGGATGTGGCTTGGAGTCAGCAGATGAAGAACGGTCTGGGACTATCGGCCAGCGTGGGTGTCAACGTGCCCATCATCGACGGACGCAAGGCAAAGACTGCTATTCGCAAAGCCAAGTTGTCGCAGGAGCAGAGCAAGTTGCAACTGGAGAGCGAAGAGGATAATCTCTACACCACCATTGAGGGTCTGTGGCTGGATGCTGTCAACAACCAGCAGAAGTTCATCTCGGCCTCAGCATCAGTAGAGAGCGAGCAGGCCAGCTATGACCTGTTGCAGGAGCAGTTCAACCTGGGACTGAAGAACATTGTGGAACTGATGACGGGTAAGGACAAGTTGCTGACTGCCCAGCAGAACAAGTTGCAGTCGAAGTACACGACCATTCTGTCGCAACAGCTGCTGAAGTTCTATCAGGGAGGAGAGATAAAATTGTAGAATTAAGAAAGAAATAACGATATGCTGAAGAACAAGAAACTATGGATGGGCGTAGGTGCTGTAGTCATCGTTGCCCTCGTCATCTGGATGTGCTCAGGTGGCAAGAAAGAAGAGACTGTGGAGTTTGAGACTACCAAGGCTGAGCGCCAGGACATCCACACCACGATTACTGCTACAGGTACCATCGAACCCGTGACCTCAGTGACTGTAGGTACACAGGTGTCGGGTATCGTGTCGAAGCTCTATGTAGACTACAACTCGGTGGTCAAGAAGGGACAGGTCATTGCCGAACTGGACAAGACCAACCTGATGAGCGAACTGAATCGCGCCAAAGCCGATCAGACCAGTGCTGAGAGCACGCTGGCCTACGAGACTGCCAACTTCAAGCGCTACCAGACGCTGTTTGACAAGGGACTGGTCAGCGCCAACGACTACGAGTCAGCCAAGCTGTCGTACGAGAAGGCTCGCCAGACAGCAGCCTCCAGTCGTGAGAACGTGCAGAAGGCACAGACCAACCTGGGCTATGCCACCATCACCTCACCAATTGATGGCGTAGTGCTGTCGAAGAGCGTCGAGGAAGGTCAGACTGTTGCTGCCTCGTTCAATACCCCTGAGCTGTTCAACATTGCACAGGACCTGACGGACATGCGCGTGATTGCTGACATTGACGAAGCCGACATTGGTGGTGTGAAGGAGGGGCAGCGCGTCAGCTTCACTGTTGATGCTTTCCCTGACGACAAGTTCGAGGGACAGGTGACACAGGTGCGCCAGCAGGCTACCACCACGAGCAATGTGGTGACCTACGAGGTGGTCATCTCAGCACCCAACAAGGACCTGAAACTGAAGCCCGGTCTGACAGCCAATGTCACCATCTATACGCTGGAGAAAAACGGCGTGCTGGCTGTTCCTGCCAAGGCGCTGCGCTTTACACCCAACGAGGCACTGCTGAAGAACGGGCAACAGATAGAAGACCTGGAGGTGCCCATGAAGGTATGGACGCTGGAGGGTAACACCTTCAAGGCTCATAAGGTGGAGATTGGTACCACCAACGGCATGCTGACGGAGATTGTCAGTGGCATCAGCGAGGGCACCGATGTGCTCGTAGACTTCAAGATTAGTGGTGGCGAAATGGAACAGGCTGGTCAGCAGGCCCAGAACCCCTTCATGCCTCGTCCACGAAACAACAGAAATCAGCAAGGCGGACAACAGCAGAAGAAGTAAGAAGACTGATGTAAGATGTAAGAAGTATGGATGACAATAAGAAAGTTGTTATTGAGCTGCAGAATGTGAAGCGGTACTTCCAGGTGGGCTCAGAGACGGTGAAGGCGTTGAGGGGCGTCTCGTTCAAGATTTACGAGGGCGAGTTCGTCACCATTCAGGGTACATCAGGATCTGGTAAGTCGACGCTGCTGAACCAACTGGGCTGTCTGGATACGCCAACCAGTGGCGAGTACTTCCTGGACGGCATCTCAGTGCGCACCATGTCGAAGACCCAGCGTGCCCACCTGAGGAACCAGAAGATTGGCTTCGTGTTCCAGAACTACAACCTGCTGGCAAAGACGACAGCTGTAGAGAATGTGGAACTGCCCCTGATGTACAACTCGAAATATGACGCCCGTCAGCGTCGCAAGGCAGCCATCAAGGCCCTGCAGGCCGTAGGTCTGGGCGACCGTCTGTACCATAAGTCGAACCAGATGTCGGGTGGTCAGATGCAGCGTGTTGCCATTGCCCGTGCGTTGGTCAACGACCCTGCTGTGCTGCTGGCCGACGAGGCTACTGGTAACCTGGACACTCGCACGTCGTTCGAGATGCTGGTGCTGTTCCAGGAGCTCTACAAGCAGGGCCACACCATCATCTTCGTGACCCACAACCCTGAGATTGCCGAATACTCGAGTCGTAACATCAACCTGCGAGACGGCAAGATTCGTGAGGATACTATCAATGAGAATATCAAGTCGGCAGCAGAGGCACTCGCCAAGTTGCCAGCACCACAAGATGACTAGGGAGACTCTCCCCCAACCCCTTCTCCCACCTAAAGGTAGGAGTGTGGCACGCAATCCTGTGAGGGAGGGGAGTAGATAGATAAGAGAGAGTGTTATAAGAGAAATAAATAAAGTAATGTATAATCAATAAAAGGAGTCCCCAAGGTAATTACGCCCCTCCATTACAGGGAGGGGAAGGGGGAGAGTCTTTATGAACCTACTGAATCTGTTTAAGATAAGCATCAGGGCCGTTGCCAACAACAAGATGAGGTCGTTCCTCTCTATGTTGGGTATCATTATTGGTGTGGCTGCCGTCATCATCATGATGAGTATTGGTCAGGGCTCGAAAGAGAGCATCCGTGCCGAACTGTCGACGATGGGTACCAACCTGCTGACCATCCGTCCAGGTGCCGATATGCGTGGTGGCGTACGCCAAGACCCATCGGCCATGCAGACGCTGAAGATGGCAGACTACGAGCGCATCATGCGTGAGAAGAAGTTTGTGTCGAAGGTGTCTCCTGAGGTTACTGCCAGCGGACAGGCCATCTATGGCAACAACAATACCACCACGTCGATGTATGGTGAATCGACAGAGTATCTGGACATCAAGCAATGGAGCGTGGAGGAAGGCGAATGCTTCACGGAGGAGGACATCAAGAAGGCCGCTAAGGTGTGCGTCATTGGTGCCACTGTCGTCAAGGAGTTGTTCAATGGCCACGACCCCATCGGCAAGACCATCCGCTTCAAGAGCATCCCCATGCGCGTCATTGGTGTGCTGAAGTCGAAAGGCTACAACTCGTGGGGTATGGACCAGGACAACGTCGTCATAGCCCCCTATACCACTGTGATGAAGCGTATTGCTGCTCAGACCTACTTCTCCAACATTGTCTGCTCAGCACTCACTGAAGAGCTGAGCGATGCTGCCATTGAGGAACTGACCCAGATGTTGCGCGACAACCACAAGCTGAAAGGCGAGGCTGTTGACGACTTCACCATCCGTTCGCAGGCAGAGATGATGGAGACGATGTCCAGTACGATGGATACCGTAACGATTATCCTCGTCGTTGCTGCTGCCTTCTCGCTGCTCGTAGCAGGTATCGGCATCATGAACATCATGCTGGTATCAGTCACTGAGCGTACCAAGGAGATTGGTCTGCGTATGGCTGTAGGAGCCACAGGGCCTGTCATCTCGCTGCAGTTCCTGATAGAGTCGGTGCTCATCTCCGTGACTGGTGGACTGCTGGGTGTACTGGTGGGCGTTGCTGCCAGCACCTTTGTAGCATCCTTCGGTATGCCCTCGAGCGTGCCCGCATGGTCTATCTACGTCTCTTTCCTCGTATGTGTTTTCATCGGCGTGCTGTTCGGATATATTCCTGCACAGAAGGCCGCAAACATGGACCCCATAGAAGCTATCCGTCATGAGTAAGGAGAAGTATAATTTCCATTTCTCAATCAACAAACATGTGGCTGGTGCTTGCCATATGACGCTATGGGCGTATATGTTCCTGTCGCCCATGACGTTCTGGAGAGGAACGGGTATTACCCTGCCCCACTATCTGATGATTTCCATGCAGCCACTGCTGCTGATGATTGTGTTCTACACGAATTATCTGTACCTGGCACCAAAGTACTTTGTATCTGGCAAGCACCGCTATGACCTGCTCATCAATATCGTGCTCATCTCCTCACTGGGAACATTCCTGCACTACTGGATGAACTGGGCCAATGATATCTTTATGCCATACATGCATCGCGACACAGACACGCTGGGAACGTTCACGTATATTCTGCGCGACAGTCTGAACCTGGCAGTCTTTGCAGCAGGTGCTACGGCACTGGCTCTGGCACGCCGATGGGTCACCACAGACCAGAAGCTGAAAGAGTTGGAAGCAATGCGTGCACAAGCTGAGTTGCGCAACCTGCGTAATCAGATTAACCCCCACTTCCTGCTCAACACGCTGAACAACATCTATGCGCTGACAGCCTTTGACACTGCGAAGGCGCAAGAAGCCATTCAAGAGCTGTCGAAGATGATGCGCCACATCCTGTATGAATACCAGAAACCCCTGATACCACTTAAGGAAGAGATAGACTTCTTGGAGAACTACGTCAAACTGATGCGTATTCGTCTGCCACAATCGGTAGAAGTAACCTTCAACGCCACACATCCCAAAGGCAGCGTGGAGGTGGCTCCAATGATACTCATCTCGCTGGTAGAGAATGCTTTCAAACATGGCACCAGTCCTACGGAGCCTTCGTTTGTCCACATCAACATTACAGCCGAAGAAAGCAAACTGATTTGCGACATCCAGAATTCGAACAACCCCAAGACTGCTTCAGACCATAGTGGACACGGCATCGGACTGCAGCAAGTAAAGCGCCGACTGGAACTCGCCTACCCTAACCGCTATACGTGGCAGCAAGGCACGAAAGACAATGACAAAACCTATTATTCAACAATAACTATCCAATTATGATTATCAACTGCGCCATTATCGACGATGAGCCATTAGCAGCCGGACTGCTGAAGAGCTACGCAGACAAGACTCCATTCCTGAACCTCGTCGGCACCTACGGGAGTGCTGTAGAGGCCATGAAGGAAATACGCAGTAACCCTGTGCATCTGCTGTTTCTTGACATCCAGATGCCTGAGCTCTCTGGCATCGAGTTTGCCAAGATACTCCCCAAAGAAACGAAGATTATCTTCACTACTGCCTTCCAGCAGTATGCCATCGAGAGTTATAAGGTGGCTGCTTTGGACTATCTGGTGAAACCCATCAGTTATGAGGACTTCCTGAAGGCTGCCAACAAAGCCCTCGACTGGTTCAGCATATCACAGAAACAACAGACCTACGCGAAAGATCGCTTCATGTATGTGAAGAGTGACTACAAGCTGGTGCGCGTATCGCTTGACGACATCCTGTATATTGAAGGACTGAAAGACTATATCCGTTTCTATATGGAAGACGGAACAAAGGTTTTGAGTCTGATGAATCTGAAGAAAATGGAGGATTATCTGCCTCGTCCAGAATTTCTGCGCACCCATCGCTCATACATCGTTCACATGCCGAAGGTACAATGTGTTGATCGCTTCCGCATTGCCTTTGACGATCTGTTTATACCCATCTCTGAAAGTTATAAGGAGGATGTTCAGCAGTATTTCGACAAACATACACTAACGTAAAGAATATGAAAAGTAACGATATCTTATTGAAGAATGTAGCCCTGCTCTCACGTCATACGGAGCAAGAGGTCAACATGATGCCTGCCACAGAAGCACCATTGCCATCGGTGGAAAAGGTAAAACAGATTGTGGCACTGGTGAAGAACATCATCTTCCCAGACTACTTCAACAAACGTCAGCCCGACGAGACCATCCGCTCATATAATATTGGCGTACATATGGAGGAGTTGCGCAGGCTGTTGATTAAGCAGATAGCCCACGGACTGCAGTTTTGCGAAGACTGCGAATGTATCAAGACCAAGGAACAGGTCTATCAGGAAGCTGAGCGACTGGCGCTGGAGTTCATCGACACGCTGCCTGAAATGAAGCGCATACTCTACACCGATATTCAGGCTATGTTCGACAACGACCCAGCAGCCCCCAACTACGGAGAGGTCATCTTCTGCTACCCTGTGGTCAACGCCATGACACACTACCGCATAGCCCATCGTCTGCATGAGTTGCAGGTACCCGTCATTCCACGCATCATCACAGAGCAAGCCCACTCGAAGACGGGTATCGACATCCATCCGGGTGCCACTATCGGTGAGTATTTTGCCATTGACCACGGAACAGGTGTCGTTATCGGAGAGACCAGCATCATTGGCAATCACGTCACGCTCTATCAGGGTGTCACCCTGGGTGCCAAGAGTTTCAAGTATGATGCCGATGGCAACATGCTCAACGTGCCACGTCACCCGATTATCGAAGACCATGTGACCATCTACTCCAATGCTTCTGTTCTGGGACGCATCACCATCGGCCACCACTCCACCATTGGTGGTAACATCTGGCTGACCCATGATGTAGCGCCCTACTCTCGCATCTTGCAGTCGAAGGCTGTCGATGCATCCTATGAGGGAGGATTAGGGATATAAAAAGATTATTCAGGATACAAAAAAAAGAGGGTTGCGACCCTCTTTTTTCATATATTGATAGCTTATTTATTCCTTAGCGAAGCAACCTGAGGTGGTAGCGTGGTATTCGCCATCGCTGGCACCACGAGTGATTCCGTAAGTCCAGTAACTCCAGTTGAACGTCTTGTCGTAGTCCAGTGAGAAGTAAGTGCGGCTGTCGCAGTAGCCATCGTCCATATTGCCACTGAAGTGGTAGTCGTCCAGCATGTAGTCGTAGATGATGACATCGGTGTAGTCGCGGTCGTAGTACTGTATGCGGATGTTACCATGAGAAACCTCCCACTTGAAATCGCAATACCAGTAGTCTGACGGACGACGGGCATCGTAGTCAACCTCGTAGCCCCAGCCACCATAAGCATTCTCGCGTTCGAAATAGAAAGCGGTGCGATAAGAATTACCTGTCAGGCCCCAACGGTCGTAATAGTAGTTGTCTATATATCCGGTCCAAGTGCCTTCGAGGGTACGAGCCTCCATGCGATCTTCATAATCAACGTCACAGCTTGTGAAAGTCATCATGGTCGTCATTGCCATTGCGAGGAAAGTATAAAGCTTTTTCATAATCGTATATTTTTAAAAGTTAGACATTTTTGTTTTCTGTACTGCAAAGGTAGAGACATTTGAGCACGAAAACAAGGCGAAAATCCTATTTGTCGGTAGGGAAATGCCTAAAATGGTGTAGGAAAACGGGTATTTTACCTAAAAAGCGCATTTTTCCTGCAAAAGCCATTGTCATTTCAGAAAAAAGTTGTATCTTTACCGCATCAAATGTAGAAGAACGATTTCTTTTCCATTATTAATACTAACTTTTGATAAAAGGAAGCGGCATGGTTGTGAAACCCTGCCGCTTTCGTTTTTATGAGAATGAGTAGCTTATATCATTACTCCGTTTTCTTCTTACCAAACTCCGGATCCACCTTGATGAGTGCCGTAACGACAAACGTAATCAGGCAGAGGAGCATGACGATAATAAAGAAGGTACGATAACCCAGCATATCCTTCATCCATCCTGACAACATGCCTGGCAACATCAGTCCCAAATAGGAGATGGCCGTACAGAAAGCATAGTGTGACGTCTGGAAGTTACCTTTCGAGAAATAGAGCATATAGAGCGTCAAGGCGGTAAAGCCCAGTCCGTAGCCAAACTGTTCGATGAAGATGCACGTACTAATCAGCACCAGACTGTCGGGCATAGCGTAACTCATATAGACATAAACAATGTCAGGCAGCGTGATAGCGCACACCATCGGCCACAGCCAGCGTTTGAAACCATCACGACCAGCCAGCAATCCGCCAAGGATACCACCCAGCGTCAGACCTATCACGCCAATGGTACCACTGGCCAGTCCAAACTCCTGTGGCGAGAGTCCCAGACCTCCAGAGGAATGGGGACGCATCAGGAACGTGACGCTCATCTTTCCTAACAAGGCCTCTGGGAAACGATAGAACAAAAGGAAAAGAATGGCATAAATCATTTCTTTGACTGGCAACTTCTGGAAGAAAGTACGGAAGGCCGTCACAATACCTGTGGCTACCTCACGGGCATTCGTCTGGTGACGCTGGTCATTCTGCGAACGGGGCATGATGTAGGCATGATAGAGCCAGATGGACAGGAAGAGTGCTGCCAAGCCATAGAACACAAGACTCCACGTAAAGGCTTTCTGGTTGCGGAACACCAGTTGCAACATACCTGCTACAGGAATAAGCACACCATTGCCGAAGATAACAGCCAGACGATAGAACGTGTTACGGATGCCAACAAACCACACCTGCTGGTGGTCGTCGAGTTCCAGCATGTAGTAGCCGTCAGCAGCAATGTCATGCGTAGCACTACTGAATGCCATCAGGAAGAAGAAACACATGGTCCCTTGGAACCATAGGGGTGTATTCAGCGTAAAGGCAACACCAGCCAATGACGAGCCCAACAGCATCTGCATGGTGAGCACCCACCAACGCTTGGTCTTATAGAGATCAACGAACGGACTCCAAAGGGGTTTGACGACCCATGGGAGTCCCAACCAACCCGTATAGAGGGCAATGTCGGTATCGCTCATGCCCAGTTGCATATACATCACTACTGCTACAGTCATGACCACCACATTGGGCAGTCCTTCGCCAATATACAAGGTAGGAATCCACCACCAGGGATTTCTCTTTTGTTCCATTTTTTCTTTTCTTGATATTTTTTTTATTTCGTTATTTCGTTATTTCGTTATTACGTTATTACGATTTAATAGATTCGCTTGATTTCTGCGTTACGGTAGTAGTGCAGCAGAATCTGATCATAGGTATAACCTTGCTGACCCATCACAGCGGCACCAATCTGACAGAGACCAACGCCGTGGCCCCATCCCTTGCCGTTCAGACGGAAACCCTTCTCAGTCTTCTCCACGTCGAAATCAGAACTGTAGAGGTGACTCTCGCTAAGTGCACGACGTATCTCCAGTTCCTTACCAATGGTGAAGGTCTTCTTCGTACCCACAATCTTCAACTTCCAGATGCGTCCGCTCTTGCCTCGCTCCAGCGGAATAAGGTCGGTAATGGTGCCAAAGTCATCCTTCAGTTTTTCGTTGATGAGTTGCGACAACTCATCCACACTATATTCTACTGTCCAGCGATAGAAGTCGTTGGTCTCCTGGTCGTAGTCGTTAAGCACCTGCGAAAGGATTTCCTTGTCGTTGGTATTGCAGAACGGATCTTCCACGCTGACCAGATAGGGCTTCGGCGTATCCTCCCAACAATACTGATACTCCTCAGTAACACCACCACAACACTTCGAGAAGCGGGCATCACATATCTCGTCCTCGTAACAGAGTATCTGTCCACGGGTAGCCTTCAAGGCCTGCTCAACATTCTTGCTGGTCTGCTTAGTGATACCCTGATAGCGCTGACAATGGTCGTCGGCACAGACATCAAAGATGGTATGGTCTTCGCGATCGTACCAACGGATGAGTTCGTCGTCCTTCTTGATAAAGGAGAAGAAACCATCACGTTTCTCACCACTCTCTACTCTGCGCTGCATCTGTGCCAAGAGCCACGAACGACTGATGACTGCGTGGGCTTTCAGCAGTTCCAGACCTGCCGTAGCCTTCATCTCACTACTAATAACGGAAGCCAGATACGACTCTACCGGCAACTCGTTGATAGCCACAATCTTGTCGCTCTCTACCACCAATCGCAATGTTCCCAAGAACACCTGCGTCTCCTTGCGTTCCCAATGGAAGTTGACACCAATAGTGACATCATACAGAGAGAACGATGACTGCGGAGTCTGTGGGGTGAATGTCAGTTCGCGATACTGATTGCCGTTCCACAGAATACCTCCCTCAGAGAACTCTACCACCTGATGGCCTACGATGGTCTCACCCTTGGCAGTATAGGCTGTATTCAGCGAGAAATGAATCTTCTCGCCACTCACGATACCAACAGTAACGGTTGGCTCAACCTTAGAGGTAAACAATGCCGACGACGACATCGCGCTCTTCTTCTGAAGGTGTTCTACCACGCGCTGAACCTGGTCGGGTGTCAATGATATTTCCTGATAGATGGCTATCATCTGTTCTGCCGTTAGCCTGCGGAAGTCATCTTCACGTGGGGTGATAATCAGTCCACCCATATCTACTGCTCCTGGCGAGATGATATACTGAGCGTCACCCTCGGCAGTATAGCAATCAGGACGGTGTTTCCTGCGAGGAAGTACCACGCTGAGAATCTGGTCGCCAGAACGCCACATGATGATGTTCATCATAGGTTCCGGACAACCTGCCAACAAAGGCAGTTTCAGCGTATCATACAGACGACGGAACAGTCGTTCGGCGGCTTGTGTATTGTTGGTCTTGATGACAAAGGCGGCAGAAGGATAGTCCACAACCTGCCAGATGCCATTATCATCATCCGTCTTAATCACCTCCGACAGGTTACGACTCAGACGCTGCCAGGAGGTCTGCAACGGCAACAAACCCGACGAGACAGCCTGCAGATGAGCGTGGTCGGGAGCCGACGCACCACATTGCGGACCATTATATAATAAGGTAAGGTCCTGATTACGCTGGGCCAATCGCAACATCTCGTCATACATTGGCAAGACACGTTGTGGCTGGTGCTTCAGTGTGGGCAACGTAAAGTGGACAGGCATAATGGGGAACGGATTGACCAGCAACTCGTACTTGCCATCAATGACGCGATGCATCTGCTCTGCAGGGCGGTTCTTTGCACAGAGGAAACAAGGACGTTCGGCTATCGACTTGGCATCAATCTTAGCTCCTGTCGAACCAATACGTGCCGGATTCCATTGGACAGTCATCGTCAGCGTGTCGGAAACCAGTTCACGGGTCTGCACGCCTTCCAGATCACGATAGCGCTGGCGCACATCACCCCACACCCGCAACTGACGATTGAAGAAGCGCATCAGCGGCGACTCACTCAACACATCTTCAGCACCTTGGTTCATCTGCTGACGGGCATGTAGCTCCATCGTGCGCAAACGGTCTTTATAGAGGTTGTTGGCATTGACCTTCTCTACTGACAGTGCGGCATCGCTATTGCCACCCCAACGACGACAGAGATATAACTCTGTGAAGATGCGACCAATGCGATAGCGACGTGAGAACATCAGTCCCAGGGCATAGTCCTCACCATACGAAGTGTTAGGGAACCCCACCTGTCGCAGCAATGGAGTAAAGAATGCGCGAGGTGCACCTAAGCCGTTGATTCTTAAAGCATTATTAGGACCATTCTCGTCCGTCCACTCCTTATGATCAATGAGTCCTGGAGGCAGGGTATTCAGGTCGAAGTCGCACATACGATAGGAGCCTATCACCATCGCTGCTTTCTGTGCGTAGAACGCATCGACAACAGTCTGAAGTGTCTTGGGCGACGAGTAGAGGTCGTCGCTATCCAATTGTACAGCGAAGCGTCCACAGAAGTCACTCTGTATGGCCTCGTTCCAACAGCCACCAATACCGAGGTCAGTACGCTCAGGGACGATGACGTGGAGTTTGTCGTCATATTGCGAAGACAAGCCGGCCAGTATCTCTGAGGTGCCGTCGGTAGAGTGATTGTCCACAACGATGACATTATATTTGAACGACGCCTTCTGCGACAGCGCGCTCTCTACAGCATCCTTGATGGTCTTTTCTCTGTTGAAAACAGGAATGACGACAGATGCCTCGACGTCGAAGTCCTGCTCAGCAAAATCCACATCACGACACAAGGAGGTATCGACCAACGCATTCACCTTGCGCAGATGGTCGGTACAGGCTTGTTCCATCTCTATCTGCACCTCGCGATTGCGAGGGTTCACATAGTCAAACTGCTTCTCACCAGAGGCACGCAGGTCGCGTTCTTCCTCAGCATAGAGGTATTCGTTCAGGTGGAACAGACTGCCCTCACGACTCAAGAACAGACGCAGGTCGTACATAGCAGCATACTGATAGTCACGCTCATGGTCGCTGGCAACATACTGATGCAGGAGGTCTGTACGCACCAGCCATACGCTACCAAAGTCGAAGTCGTCGCGCAGTGCTCCCTCCTGATAGTCGATGACGGGGTGACGCTCCAAGCAACGCTCGTTTTTTCCCTCTTCCGTCTTCCATCTTACTTCATATCGGTCGCTATAGAGCATGGCAGCCTCTGTGTCGCCAGCCACCAACATCATGCGTTCCAGGGCCGATTCACCCAATTGCAGGGCATAGGGTTTCAGACACAACAGGACATATGATGCAACAGCATGCTCAGCCAACAAGGACACGAAAGTGCTACTTGTCAGGTTTTGCGTCACTAATAGCGTGCAGTCCTTGGGAGCCTCCATCTGTGCTGCCAATTCTTCGTTGACCATCAGGAAAATATGCCGAACCACCCTGCTACGGCGCAATTGTTCTACGGCAGGCATCACGTCGTCCAATGCCTGGCAGGCTATGAAGCAATCAGTCTTCTGTTTCATGAATTTTGCTTGTTTGTTGTGTAATAATGTGCAAAGATACAAAAAAAATAGGAATTACAAATTACGAATTACGAATTATTATATGATGGCTGCATTTTTTTCATCTTTCATTTTTCATTTTTCATCTTTTTGTAGTACCTTTGCACCCATGAATCCACAAAAGAAACGACTTTTGGGACTTACTCCGACGGAGCTGAAGGCTCTTGTCGGCAGTTTAGGTATGCCTGCTTTCACCGCAAAGCAGGTGGCTCAGTGGCTATACGAGAAACACGTAAAGAGCATCGACGAGATGACCAATCTGTCGAAGCGCAATCGCGAATTGTTGAGTGAAGAGTACGAAATCGGCACAATGGAACCCATTGATTGCCAGCGCAGTAAGGATGGTACGATAAAGTATTTGTTTCCCGTTTGTTGCGACTCAGTCGCAACAAACAGAACGGGGCTCTTCGTCGAGACGGTCTTCATTCCCGACCACGACCGCGCTACACTTTGCGTCTCGTGTCAGGTAGGCTGTAAGATGAACTGCCTGTTCTGTCAGACAGGCAAGCAGGGTTGGCAAGGTAACCTCACAGCCGCAGACATCCTGAACCAGATTTATGCACTCCCCGAAGTCGACCAACTGACCAATATCGTCTTCATGGGACAAGGTGAACCCATGGACAACCTCGACGCCGTACTGCGCGTCACAGAGATTATGACTGCCGACTGGGGTTGGCAATGGAGCCCGAAGCGCATCACTGTCAGCAGTGTGGGCGTTCGCAACAAACTGAAACGGTTCCTCGACGAGAGTCCTTGTCACGTAGCCATCTCCATGCACTCGCCGCTCCACGAGCAGCGCCTGCAGTTGATGCCTGCCGAGAAAGCGATGCCTTTGGAAGAGACCATAGCGCTGCTGAAGCAATATGACTTCACCCACCAGCGCCGCTGCTCGTTTGAATACATCTGCTTTGGCGGACTTAACGACACCCCACTCTATGGTCGCGAGATAGTACGACTGCTGGAAGGTCTGGAATGCCGCGTCAACCTCATCCGTTTCCACGAGATACCTGATGTTGACCTGCCCGCCTCCGACGAGAAGCGCATGGAAGCCCTGCGCGACTACCTCACTGCTCACGGCATCACGACGACCATCCGTGCCTCACGCGGACAAGACATCTTTGCCGCCTGCGGCCTGCTGTCAACAGCAAAAATGAATAACGAAACAATCGAAATAACGTAATGTCGTTATAACGAAATAACAAAAAAGAAACTATGGAAGAAAAGAAAATTCGCGTGGCCATCACGCAAGGAGATACCAACGGTGTCGGTTACGAGGTGATACTGAAGGCCTTTCAAGACCCAGCCATTCTCGAACTTTGCACACCCATCATCTATGGTTCGCCCAAGATTGCGGCCTACCATAAGAAGGCACTCAATCTGGAGACTACTTTCTCTATCATCAACAAAGCCGAAGACGTTCGCGACGGACGTCTCAACCTGTTGGCGTGTCACGACGACGAGACGAAGGTAGAACTGGGACAACCCTCCGCAGAAGCCGGACAGGCAGCATTCCGTGCGCTGGACCGTGCTATGACCGACTATCGTAACGGCCTCTACGACGTACTGGTGACGGCACCTATCAACAAGGCCACCATCCAGAGTCCGGGCTTCCACTTCCCAGGACATACCGAGTATATCGAGACCTCTCTGGGCGACGGCAAGAAGGCACTCATGATTCTGATGAACGAGACACTGCGTGTGGCACTCGTCACCACTCATCTGCCCATCAAGGACATTGCCAAAGCCATCAGCAAGGAGGCCATCATCGAGAAGGCCACCATTTTCCATCAGGCATTGCGTCGCGACTTCCGCATCTCGTGTCCACGCATCGCCGTGCTGTCACTCAACCCCCACGCTGGCGACAATGGTCTGCTGGGCGCTGAGGAGAAGGACATCATCAAGCCCGCCATCGAGCAGTTGGCAGAGGGCGGCATCCAGGCCTTTGGTCCCTATGCTGCCGACGGATTCTTCGGTTCTGGCAGCTATAACTACTTCGATGGTGTCTTGGCCATGTATCACGACCAGGGACTGGCCCCCTTCAAGACCATCGCCCTGGACAATGGCGTCAACTACACAGCAGGTCTGCCCATCGTGCGCACCTCGCCCGATCACGGCACTGCCTACGACATTGCGGGACAAGGCAAGGCCGACGAGAATTCCCTGCGTCAGGCCATCTATACGGCTATCGACATCTGGCGCAATCGTCAGAACTACGACGAGCCGCTGAAGAACCCGCTGCCAAAGCTGTTCCACGAGAAGCGCGAGGACGGCAACAGGGCCCGTTTTGCACAGCCTCGTCCGAAGGATATGTTCAAAAAAGAGAAGTCTGAAGGGCCTGAAACAGAGGAAGAAAGTTAAATTTCTGCCAAAGTGTGCCATTATGTCAGATTTTCTTTGTACCTTTGCGGCCAAATTGGCTAAAAACGGCTGAATGAAAACAACTGAGTTACAGAGCATCAAACAGCGCTACAATATCGTGGGCAACTGCGAGGCATTGAATCGCGCGCTCGACGTCGCATTACAGGTGGCGCCGACTGACCTCAGTGTGCTCATCGTGGGTGAGAGCGGTGTGGGTAAGGAAATTATCCCTCGTGTCATTCACGACAATTCGCCACGTCGTCGCGAGAAATACTTCGCCATCAACTGCGGCTCCATCCCCGAAGGCACCATTGATTCCGAGCTCTTTGGTCACGTAAAGGGTTCGTTTACAGGTGCCATCAACGACTCGCCAGGTTATTTCGGTGTTGCCAACAAGGGTACGCTCTTCCTCGACGAGGTTGGCGAACTGCCTATGGCCACTCAGGCCCGTCTGTTGCGTGTGCTGGAGAATGGAGAGTATATCCCCGTAGGAGGCACAGAGATTCGCAAGACCGACGTGCGCATCGTGGCAGCCACCAATGTCAACATCCGACAGGCCATCAGCGAGGGCCGCTTCCGCGAAGACCTCTACTATCGTCTGAACCAGGTACCCGTCCAGATGCCCCCACTCCGTGAGCGTGGCGAGGACATCGTGCTCTTGTTCCGTCTCTTTGCCATGCAGATGGCCGAGAAATACCGCATGGACAAGGTGGTGCTTACCGACGACGCCAAGCAGTTGCTGATGCGCTATAAGTGGCCAGGCAATGTGCGCCAGTTGAAGAACATCACCGAACAGATATCCATCCTCAGCACCGAACGACAGATCACGCCGGAGATTCTGGCACGCTTCATCCCGCAGGATCAGGAGACCACCCAGTTGGCAACCATCCATAGCGAGGGTGAACACTCGTTTGAGAACGAGCGTGAGATACTCTATAAGATTCTCTTCGAGCTGCGCTCGAATGTCAACGACATGCGCCGCGAGATGAGTACCCTGAAGAAACAGATGGAGGACGTACAGGTCACCAAACACGCACCAGCGGCCCCATTGCCAACAACCCAACTGTCACCCATCCAACCCATCCATCCCATCAGCACACCATCACTCGAAGATGCCGAGGCTGAAGAGTATGTAGAGCCAGAGTTGGAGAGCCTGAACCTCAGCGACCTCGGTCGCCAGATGTTGGAGAAAGCCTTGGAGCGCAATGGCGGCAATCGCAAGAAGGCTGCTATGGAACTGGGCATCAGCGACCGCACCCTTTATCGCAGACTGAAACAATATGGACTGGAGAAGTAAGACGACATATAAGCTATTAGCCTTTGGCCTTTGGCTGTTGGCAGTCAGCGCCTGTTCCGTGAGCTATAAGTTCAACGGAGCCAGCATCGACTATAGCAAGACCAAGACCATCCAGATAGCCGAATTCCCCATCCGTTCCAGTTATGTGTGGGGTCCTATGGAACCCATGTTCAACAACCAGTTGCGCGACCAGTTCACCTCACACACCCGTCTGACACAGGTCAAGCGTAACGGCGACCTGAAGATAGAGGGTGAAATCACGCAATACCAGCAGCGCAACAAGTCAGTGAGCGCCGAAGGCTATTCAGCCCAGACGGAGCTCTCCATGACTGTCAATGTGCGTTTCACCAATAATGTCAACCACTCGGAAGACTTTGAGCGCACCTTTACCGCCACACAGAGTTACGAGACCACCCGAACACTCACCGACGTGCAGGAAGAACTCGTTACCCAGATGTGTAAGGACATCTGCGACCAGATATTCAATGCCACTGTGGCGAACTGGTGATGTGTGATGGATGATGTAAGAAGTAAGAAGTAAGAGGTAAGAAGTAAGAGTTAAGATATGGAAATAACGGAACTCATCAACCACCCGGAGCGACTCGACCGCGACACGCTGTACGAGTTGCGTTCGCTATTGGCGCTGAATCCGTATTTCCAGACGGCACGACTGCTCATGCTGCAGAATCTCTATCTGCTCCACGATGCCGCCTTCGACGAGGAACTACGCCGTGCCGCCCTCTACATCACCGACCGCAAGGTCATCTTCAACATGGTCGAGGCTGCCCACTACCAGCTGCGCCAGAAGCCCAAGGCCAAGAAACAAAAGCCGGAAGCCGACAGCCAGACAAGTCGCACCATCGACCTCATCGACAACTTCCTCGAGTCCATCCCCGAGGACGAGGAGCCGAAGAGCAAGAAGCGTCGCCCCACCCCAGCCGATGCAGCCATCGACTACGTGGCCTACCTGCTGGATACAGAGGGCGATGTCGCTACAGACGATGCCCCACAGCTGAAAGGTCACGACCTCATCGACAACTTCCTGCAACAGGAACAAGGACGCATCACGCTCGACCTGCCACAGGACGACTACGACGACAGTCAGCCAGACAGCGACGACAATGACGAGGAGTACTTCACCGAGACCCTGGCACGCATCTACATCAAGCAGGGACGCTACCAGAAAGCCCTCGACATCATCAGCCGTCTCAGCAGCAAGTATCCGCAGAAGAATGCCTACTTTGCCGACCAGATGCGCTTCCTCGAGAAACTCATTATAAACAACAAGAATAGTTCAAAAATTAAATAATTTAAAATCAAAACATTATGTACACATTATTTGTAATTCTTATCGTACTTGCAGCCGTACTCATGATTGGTATCGTGCTGATTCAAGAGTCTAAGGGTGGCGGTCTGTCATCCAGTTTCGCTGGCTACAACCAGGTAGCAG
>JAEEGG010009389.1_pt1 | contig 21911 bp, 13 predicted proteins | sample 9134161 | NCBI WGS metagenome assembly JAEEGG01 (sample SAMN16246543, study PRJNA631951) | gut metagenome | biome: gut microbiome; feature: rumen; material: CR-attached | host: Bos | place: Iran: Karaj | collected 2018-10
CACGACAATGAACCGACAGCGGCCATACGGAGCACTATGTTCCGAGGCCCATTACGATGTGGCGAGAAAGGTGGCTCAGGAGGGTATTGTTCTGCTCAAGAACGACAGGCTCAAGGCCTACGGCAACCAGCCCTTGCTGCCGCTTTCATCCAATAGCCGCATTCTTGTGGTTGGCGAGAATGCCATCAAGATGATGACGGTGGGTGGCGGTTCGTCTTCGCTGAAGGCGCAGCATGAGGTGTTGCCTCTTGACGGACTGTGTGAGCGTTTCGCTCACGTCGATTATGCCCGTGGTTATGTGGGCGACACCGTCCAGAGTTACAATGGTGTCACTGTAGGACGCAGTCTCTACGACCTGCGTACACCTGATGCCTTGCGTGCCGAAGCTGTCGAGAAAGCCCGTCAGGCCGATGTGGTGGTCGTTGTTGGTGGACTCAACAAAGCCGATTATCAAGACTGTGAAGGACACGACCGCCGCGACTACACCATGCCGTACGGACAGAATGAACTGGTTCGCGCTATCCTGGCTGTCAATCCTCGCATGGTCTTTGTCAATATCTCTGGCAACGCCATCCAACTACCATGGGTAAATGAGGTGCCTGCCATCGTTCAGGCGTGGTTCTTGGGTTCGGAGTCTGGGCATGCCATAGCGGATGTCCTGTCGGGCGATGTCAATCCCAGTGGTAAACTTCCTTATTCATGGTATGCCCGTTTGGAGGATTGTGGCGCTCATGCCACAGGTTCATATCCAGGTACATGGCGAGAGGGCAAGCAAATCATCGACGAGGAGTATAAGGAAGATATCTTCGTGGGTTACCGTTGGCTCGAACGTCAGCGTGTGAAGCCGCTCTTCGCATTCGGACACGGACTCTCTTACACATCCTTTGCCGTCACACAGGCTACGGCCGACAAGAGTGAAATGACATCTGCCGAGACCATCTCTTTCACTGTCAGTGTGAAGAACACTGGTGATAAAGCGGGAGCCACTACCGTGCAACTCTATGTCAGCGACCGTAAATCCTCCTTGCCTCGTCCGCTCAAGGAACTCAAAGCCTTCCGCAAGATTTTCCTCCAACCAGGCGAACAGAAGGACGTAGTGCTGACACTTGACCAACGTTCGCTCAGTTTCTACGACGACCACACCCGGCAATGGATTGCTGAGCCAGGTGACTTCGAGGCCTTAATTGGTTTTGCCGCCGACGACATCGTGAAGAAGGTGAAATTCCGTCTGAAGTAATCCTTCTCTGAACTCTTTGTGCTGTGTTGGGCAGACCAAGCGGCCACATCGAGCGTTCTGATTTCAATTCTTTATGCCAGACAGCACCAGAGTTTACAGGATTTGGCATTCAGGCACAGGTGAAGCGCCCTGACGTCCGACAGGCGGAGGCCGCGCTTAAGAGCGCTTTCTATGCCACCAATGTAGCGAGGGCAGAACTTTATCCATCGCTCACTCTGTCGGGCACTTTAGGATGGACCAACGATATTGGTGAGGTGGTGGACCCAGCGGGAATACTGACAAGGGCATTGGCATCGCTCACAGCTCCCATATTCGCTCACGGCAGGCTTAAGGCAGAACTGAGAAAGGCCCATGCCGAACAGGAAGAGGCACGCATAGCCTTCCGTCAGGCAATACTAGATGCTGGTCAGGAAGTGAATGACGCTCTTGCGAGTGAACAGTATGCGCGGAAAGCCATTGAACTCAACGAACAGCAAGTGGAAAAACTCACGCGTGTGGTCGAGAATTCAAAACTGCGAATGAAATACGATGAGGATTTCAACTACCTGCAGGTGCTGCTGGCACGACAGAGTCTTCTCGAAGCACGACTGGACCTGCTTAGCAACCGTTTCATGTTGCTGGAGTCTTCTATACAATTGTATAAGGCTTTAGGTGGAGGAAACTGATGTTGTCGGTTGTTTTTTCAAGGCAGTAGGCGTTTGCGTGAATAATTATAGGAAAAAGCATTAAAAAAGAAGATGGCAGATGGTCATCTTCTTTTTTTTTATTACTTTTGTCTGAAAAACCTTTATTGCTATGCGATTATTGACCTTTATTCTGTCTTTGATCTCTTTTATGGCACTCCAGGCGCAGAAAACGAGTCTGACGCAACGTCTGCATGAGGTGGACCGTGCCATTGAGGAATCACCCCGCTATGTGGCTCAGCGTGAAGCCCGTATCACCGAGGCACGCAGAAACTACGGGGCTGCCCGACAGACTGCAGGCAAATATGAGTTTGCCCTGCAACTCTACGAACTCTATAAACCCTTTGTCAGCGATTCGGCCATCTATTTCTTGCGCGAGGGCATACGTCTGTCCGACCAGTTGGGCGACCGCTCTGCGGCAGTCTATTGTCGTTCGCTGCTGGCCATCCGATGCGCCAACATCGGCATGTACGACGAGGCGCTCTGCATTCTCGACTCTATCCATATCGAGGGAGTCGATACATTGACCATGGGCACTTATTATGCCGCTTACAACAATGTGTATAACGAGCTCGCTTATTATACACGTCTCGACCTCATGCGTTCCAACTACCTCGACAAAGCACAGGCTTACGAAGAGCTGATGGTGAAATACCTGTCGCCGAAAAGCGAGACCATCCTCATGCGGCGCGAGCAACGCGCTCAGGGCGAAGGAAGGTTGGAGGATGCCATGAAAATCAATGATGAATGGATGGCGACAGTGGAGCAGGGGTCTCACCCCTATGCCTTGGCCGCCCTCTACAGGTATATCGAATTCAAGTTGCAGGGCGACAGTGTGCAGATGATGAACTGGTTGGTGGAATCGGTGCTTGCCGATATCCGCAACGCCGCCATGGACCAGGGCTCGATGTGGGAACTGGCCAACGAACTGATGCTGAAGGGCGACATCGAGAGGGCCTCGCATTATATCAGTTTCACCAGCGACTGCGCCACAAGATACGGCTCAAGGCAACGACTCTGGCAGATTGGTTCTTTGCTCAACGACATCGCTAAGACCTATAAGGATAAGAGCGAGCATACCACCAGCCAACTGCGCCTCGGTCTGATTGCCATCAGCGTCTTGGTAGTACTGCTCCTTTGTGCTCTTTTCTTCCTGCATCGACGCAACCGACAACTCGACGTGGCGCGTGAAGCACTACATGATACCAATGACAAATTGGCAGCACTCAACGAAGAACTGACTTCTGCCAACGAACAACTATCGGCTTCCAACGGCCAGCTGGCGATACTGAATGCCAAACTGAAGGACGCCAACAACGTGAAGGACGAGTATATTGGACGTTTCCTCTCCCTCTGTTCGCAGTATATCGACAAACTCGACAACTACCGCAAGATGGTCAACAAGAAGATGAAGAACAAGGAGTACGACGAACTCTTCCACCTCACAAAATCCACAGAACTGAAAGATCAAGAAATAGAAGAACTCAACCAGAGCTTCGACAGTGTATTCCTCCATCTCTTCCCCAATTTCGTCAACGACTTCAATGCGTTGTTGCAGCCCGATTACCAAGTGAGCCTGAAAGAAGAGAACCGCTTGTCGACCGACTTGCGCATCTTCGCGCTCATCCGTCTGGGCATTGACGATTCATCGAAAATTGCAGAGTTCCTTCACTATTCCGTCAACACCATCTACAACTACCGTGCCCGCATCAAGAACGGAGCCCTCGACAACCGCGACCAGTTCGAACGGAAAGTCAAGGAAATCGGTATGCCGAAATAAAGGGATTTAGAACGTGGGTAACTCGGAACTAGAGATGTGAAAAAAAGGGTACGCAAGTCTCTGTGCTTGCGTACCCTTAATTGTCTTTATTTGAAAATCAGTTGTGCGAACTGATAGAGGCTGCGGCGCCATGTCTGCCATTCATGTGCTGTTTCAGGCGAAATGTATGAGTGGGCGTTGTAGCCTATATCCTTGAGGGCTTTTGCGGCATTGTCCACACCCATGTTCTCCTTTCCACCACAACTCATGAAGATGACCTTGTTGGTTTTCTTGAAGTCAGCGTTGTCTTTCAACTCCTCAGGTCTGAAAGAACCGCCACTGAAGATGCCGACGTAGGCGAAAGTGGTGGGATTGGACAATGTGATGCTATGGGTTTGCATACCGCCCATCGAAAGACCTGCCATTGCACGGTGCGGAGTATCGGCAATCACACGGTAGTTTTTCTCCACCATCGGGATGATGTCCTTGATGAGTACATCTTCGAACGCACCGCCGAACCTACGGCCCATGTCGCCGAAACCACCAGGACCACCTTGACCCTGTGGACGCTGACCCTGTGGGCGTTGTCCCTGTGGCATCTGTCCCTGTGGACGTTGACCACCGAAGCCAGGACCTTCTTCTCCAGCACGGCGTGCGTTCAAACCATTGTCCATGAAGATGATGAACGGAACGGCTTTTCCCTCTGCGATAAGGTTATCCATGATGATGCCTGTGTGGCCTTGTGCCGACCATCCTGTTTCGTTCTCACCCATGCCATGCTGCAGATAAAGTACAGGGAATTTCTTAGTTGGGTTGCTGTAATATTCGGCAGGAAGGTAGATGTAGCCATGGCGCATCGTCTCTGTGACGGTTGACCAATAATATACCTCGTTGATGGAACCCTGTGGCACATTGTGCACTGTATAGAAGTCCTGGTCTGCTGCTGGCACATCTATACCGCTGCCCCAACGGCTTGCACCATAAAAATACTTGCTGCCTGGATCGGGAACACTAGCTCCGTCGATATTGAGCTGATAGTAGTGGAAACCCTCGTCCTGTGGGGCAGAAGTACCTGTCCAAACACCATTCTCGTCCTTGGTCATCTCATAGATTTTGCCATCAATGTCAAGGCCGACAGAAGTAGCGGTTGGTGCCGAAATCTGTGCACGAACCATGCGCTGTGAGTTCACCATTGGATACTGTCTGTTCTCTTGATTGGTTACAGCTGGCTTGAAGTCTTCCACTTCAGCAACTACCGAAGGTACTCGCGGGTTTTGACGGGGACGACCGAACTGTGCGGACGCTGTCAGGCTGGCGAGTGCCATCAAAGATAGAATAATTTTTCTCATAATACTGTTAGTTAATTGATAATTGGTTTGATAAAAATGCCATTCCATAATATAGAGACGGAGTATCCCCCGCCTCCCTTTTGTTTGAGAAACTATTCTATTAGACTGCCGAAAAAACGTTTGGTTTAATTGAAGGGCCTCAAGTTTATTCGTATGCGTTCAAAGGTCGTCCTTCCTTTGTCATGCCTTCCGCGCTGATGAACATCTCTGTACATGAGGAGTTGTTGAAGAATTCCACGGTGGCCTTACCGTGTCTGTCGAGTTTGACGTTGGGATTCCAGTAGATGGTGCGGCGGAAGTCTTCCATAGGTGGTACCTTGCTGTAGTCCTCCATCTGGAAGGTTGAGGGCGAGTTGAAGCCTTGGAAGTGGGTGTAGCGCACCCCTTTCTCTTTCTTCTGGAAACTGCGGTGTGTGTAGCAATAGACGACCACGGGGTTTTGATGGTCTATCTCGTCGCAGAAGATATAATTGTGGAGCCCTTCTGTGCTTTCCGAGATATAGACCGATTTCACGTCCTCCAAATCTTGAGGGGGTTCGACAGTGACATTGGAGCGGTTGGTGTTGTTGATTACCGCAGCGAACATGGCAGTGGTTTTTAAAGAATCCGACAGATTCCCGTCGCGTCGGAGGTGGAAATCGGTGATGGTGCAGAACAGGTTGTCCACCACCCACACGATAGGCCGGTTCTTATAAGTCAGTCCATCGCCATACAGGTGTAGGAATCCGCTGGGTGTGTCATCACGCCATGTCGATGCCTCGGAGTCATCATCATGCGCCGCCATGTAATCGTCAATATCCACCAGTACATGTGAGTGACGACCGTTAGTGCGGTTTCTTTTACCGTGTTCCGCTATGTTGTGGTTCAAATCCAAAGGCACGCCAACCAAAGTGCTAGTCATCTGTGAAGAACCACTGAAGAAACTGTTTTTCTCCTTCAGCCAGTCGAAGAACAGTGGGGAGGGTTTACCCATATCGGCAATACGGTCCGACTCCTTGTCGCAGTCGTAGAAGATGCGTGAGAAGTGGCGGGCATTGGTTTCGTCGTTCCAACTGGTACGGTCCCACACACGGCGTTTGGCTTTCACTGTCACGTTCTGGAGCATGTGGTTATTCTTCTCGATATTCTCCCATTTCACAGTATCTTCTTCAGGAATGTTCCATTGGAAAGTACGTCTTTCGTTGATGGGCAGCATTTGTGTCTCTTGGTCTGATAGAAAACGGGGTGGGGGAGAGAAATGACGGTCGATGCCTACAATGAAATTCTCTCGTTCTCCGTTCTTGCTTGCTATGAGTTGCAAAGGCCATTCGTCTTGGATGTTGGGTAAAGCGAAAGCATACTGCCCCACATCAGTTGTAATGGTGGAGGCATTGAACCAAGACCCTTGCTTGTCGTAGAAATAAGCGGTCACTTCCACGCTATCCACACCGAGCGCTTTCTTTGACGTTCTCACATCGCCAAAGAGCAACAACCGGTCTTCACAAGGCTGGCGTTTGGCGAATGTGGCTTGACCCGACATCAGTTGCCAGTCGTAGCGGCGCCAACCTTGGGTAAGCATCAACAGGTCGGCTGCTTGTCTGTGGCGTTCGTCATCGGTCTCCAAGTAGTATTCAGGGTGGTGGATATATCCCCTTACTTCACTGCCTAAGAGGAGCCATGAGCGCATATTCCCGTAATTGCCGTTCACCATCCCGGCTGCATCGACCGCAGAGAACGAGAGCGTGGCGTTGGGGTGTGACTGGATGTTGAAGGTGACCTTGCCACATGGCAACAGTGACTCGTTGGTGCTGGTGATGCTGATGCTGTCGGCAGGGTTGGTTTTGGGAATGATGAAGAAGAGGCGTTCGGCGAGTATGCGTCCTTGGCTGTCGAAGAGTGTTAACTGACTCACACCTTCCGGGAGATGGCTACGTTGGAAGGAAAGCCTGTGGTGAGATTGAGCAGTGAGTGTGTCGCAGCGTACGATTTTTCCACCGTGCATCATCACATAGCCCAGTTCCTTCCCTTCTATTGAAGGCGAACAACTGATGTCGGCGGTCAGGACCGTGGATTGCATGGCATCCACTGTCATGGTGCAGCCCGACGACTCCGCCACGGGCAGGTCGAAGGTGAACTCCTTTCCTTCTTCGCTGTGTGCTATGACCTTCCTGGCTACTCCACCTTTCTTCACTATGAAAGTTCCCTTCCCATCAGTCCCCGTGCTGATACTGCCCAGACGATTGCCGTTGATGTCGGCAAGATACCCCGACACCTTTACTGGTTGTCCCTCTCGGTCGTTGGCTGTGAAAGCGACGCGCGAGGGCAAACCTTCCACCAATGCACCGCCTTCAGGATAGAAGTGCAAAAGGAGAGACTTGCTCTTCTCTTTGTCCTCTTTGCTGCGGTTTTCTTCTGAGCCTATCACTACGATGTTGTCGTTGGCGATGTCGTCAGAGGTCTGGCGTTCGTTGTTCAGTCGGTGGCGGTAGGACAATTTATCAATGGTAGGATTGCTGTAGTCACCTTCGTGCGCGGGCTTTTGGAAGATGGGTATCACGCGTGAGAAGCAGGCTGATGTACCCCAGTTGGTCATGTTGCGTGTGAAAGCCCTCAATTCATAAAAGCCAGTGGTCATGAGGCTATCGACCTTGATGTCGCCGTAAGCCTCACCATTGACAATCAGTAATTTACGTTGCTCCACCACATCACCCGACGGGTTGAGCAGCTCCACATAAAGCACCTTACTTTGGTCGGTACGGCTTTCCTCATCGGTTCGGATTACATAGGCATTCATCCAAATGGTCTCTCCCATGAAGTAGCCTGTGTTGTCGAGATGCAAATAGACTTTCTCCTGAGGATATACTTGGCTGAAAAGCATGGCTTTCTTAATGTAGGACAATGGCCCTGTAGTATCGGTCAATTGCTCCAACTTATGCACTAATGACTCTCCTGCCTCAATAGCTGTTTCTTGTGAGATGTCGTCAGTGGCATCGTCATTCATCAGCAATGCCATCTCCTTGTCGGTGCGTTGGATGAACGTGTAACGGTTTTCCAACTCAGGGTTACTACCTACTTTTTCAATGGTGGTCACGAGGTTGCGGCCAATCAACTCTCCGTTGGTGAAGGATAGTTGATAGTCTTTGACATTGGTCATCACCGTGTGGAACTGCACGTCCTCGTTGATGGATGAAGCGGTGATGTCGGTCACTTCCGTGAAACCGTTCTTGTGCTGGTAGTTGATGGAAACGTTGACATCCAACGTTGTCTTTTCATCCATATCAGCATAATTGACCACTGCTCCTAAGTCTTTGATAGTGCCTTCGAAACGCAGGAGTTCCAGTGTCTGGGCATCTACATATAGTGTGCCACCCATGATGGAAAAAAAACGACGTTTCTTAATTGGCGTGAGGGTGATGGCATAGATATCCTTGTCGTTGTCGCCAGTAAGTGTGGTGTAACTGATTTCGTAGTTGTCGTGGATATACTGTTTGTCTTTCGCCTCTGGGAAAGGTTCTGTCAAGATTCCTCTCCATAAGTCATTATCCTTAATCATGGGCCCAAGCATATAGACGTTGTGCAGATTGGTAGTTCGCAATCTTGATTCTATACGTCCGTTCGGAGCCTTGGCCCAATACTGTCCGCTGTTCACCTCCAACTGGCGTAGGTTCACCGCCGACTTCGCCGTCAAGAATGCCTCGACCATCTCAATCTGCTGGTCTTTCATGAATGTCATGCGACAGAAATAATGCGATTGGGCTTTGCGTTGTTTCTTGTAGTCTTTCCGGAGTTTATCCCAGATTTTCATTAATATGGCATCGGTGCCCAGTATGTTTACATTAGACAGTTGATTCACCATCTGCCGCATCTTGATGACGGGCTTGAGTCCAGAGGCGCGGAATGTCTGTGTGGTATAGCCTACAAATGAAATGCGGACTTGCTCGTTGGAATCGGCTACTATCTCGTATTGTCCATTGAGGTTGGACAGCGCACCACGACCCGATGACAAGTAGAGATGAGCGTAGGGAATAGGCTCGCCTGTCTTGGCATCAACGATAAGACCGCTATATCTTTGTTGTGCAGACAGTTGAAGCGTCCAAAAATAGAGGAGACAAAAAACAATGTAGCGAATCATAATTCCAAGCGACTAATGAATTGAGAGAATGGATTACATCATTTCTTAATCATGACTTTGTAGTCGAAGGGTTTCTCCCATTCCATTTCCAATTGTCCATCGGCCTCGTTGAAACTGACGGTGCATTCTTGATAGGCTGTTCCCTCACCAAGAGGCATGTGGTATTTGCGAGTTGTTTTTCCTTGGGGATAGACCATGAAGACCTTTTTTCCATCGATGTCCATCGGGATAATGGCTCCTTTACGGATAAATAGCGGGAAACGGTCGAGCGGATAGACCTTGTTGACTTGTGTGCCCCCATGAAAGACTTCTCCTGTGAAGTAATCTACCCACTCGCCATCGTCTGGAAGCCGGAATGAAGCCATTCCGTCAGCCGATGTGATGGCCTTGGTGAAAATGTCGTTGCCCAACAGGTGCGACTCCTCTTCCAATGACGTGTTCCGCAACAGGCTTCCGCCATGAAGATGCGCCTCAACCAATGCGGAGAACAGATAGGGACGGAGTTGGTTGTGAAGGGTCACACAGTTGCGGTAGATGTCGCTGACATCATTGCCATGATACCAAGGCAGATGTGAGCTGAAAGCGCCGTTTTCGCCTCCGTTAATCATGCACGCTGTCATGCAACCGAACTGGGCATAGCGGATGAAATCCTCACGACTGGCCTTGGCGCCCATGAAACCTGCCACTTCGCATCCCACAGCGCCATAACCTGCCTGGGCTGACTGGTAGATGTTGTTGATTTGGAGTTTCAGCCCTTTCCAGTCGCCACCGAAGTCGCCACACCAACCCACAATCATCTTGTCGGGCGTAGAATGGATTCCACCCTGATGGGAGTAGGGACGGCTGATGGTGATGCCCTCTGGCATGCGAGCTCTCACGTAGTCGGACATCGCTCCGTAATAATAGCGGCGGAAGTCGCGGTTGGTCATTTTTCCCAACGATGTGCTCACCGTGTCTCCGAAATAGGTTTCCCCCTGATCCACTTTGAAACCATAGACGCCTTCGATGAACACCTTGTCGAGTTGAGTGTACCACCAGTCACGTGCTTTCGGGTTGGTGAAGTCTATCTGCAGCCCTTCGCCTTTCCACCATTTCGACGGAGTGTTGTTGTTGATACCATAGTGGAGCCTTACGGCCTCGTCGTAGTTGGCCGCTTTTTGGTGGGGTGTGTCCTTGCAGACCGTATTCACGCAACCTGTCAGCCAGAGGATGACCTTCACTCCCTGTTGGTCGAAATGTTTAATCATTTGTTCAGCATGAGGATAACGCTGACGGTCCCAGTTGAAGTCGTTGTATGACTCACTCCATGGGCTGTCGATGATGATACCATCAACGGGAATGCCATGGCTGGCATATTCGTTCTGAAGCCGTTGTGCTCCTTGTTCAGTATTGATGCTGTCCTCCCAGATGATGTGGCCAAGCGCCCATGCTGGCACTAAAGGAGTATTGTCTTGGGCCTTGATTTGAAGGCTGAACGAAGCAATCAGCAATGTGGTGTAAAGCAGGTGTCTCATATAGGTTTATGAAAGATTTATTATTGAGGAAGGACTAGATTCTCTAGATTTTCTAGATTTTCTAGATACTATAGCAACTATAGGTCAGATGTTGTCTCTTCCTTATGGATTCGATTCACAATCAATGCGATGGCACCATCACCAGTGACATTGCAGGCTGTACCGAAATTGTCCATGGCGATGTAGAGGGCAATCATCAACGCTTGGTCGGTTTCGTCGAAACCCAGCATGGAGGAGAGCACACCCAGGGCTGCCATGATGGAGCCTCCTGGCACACCCGGCGATGCCACCATCATAACCCCCAGCATGAGAATGAAACCAGCGAACATACCGATGTCGAAAGGCTTGTCCTGCATGAGCATCAATGCCACAGCGCAAGCGACTATCTTCAGCATACTGCCCGACATGTGGATGGTGGCGCAAAGTGGCACGACGAATCCTGCCACGCCTTCATTCACTCCGTTGATCTTCACCTGTCTCAGTGTTACGGGGATGGTGGCGGCTGACGATGAGGTACCGAGGGCGGTGAAGTAGGCGGGAAGCATATTCTTGAGCATGCGGAATGGGTTCTTCTTGGCTATCAGGCCAGCAATAACGAACTGCAGAAGCAACAGGCAGATGTGCATGATGAAGATGACAATAATGATTTTCAAGAAAACGTCGATTACTCGTGCCGCCTGTCCAGAATAGGTCATCGTCATGAAAATGCCCATGATGTAGAGAGGCAGCAAAGGGATAATGACGTTCTCGATGGTCTTGGTGATAATCGCTTTGAAATCATTCATCACATCCTTCAGGGCTGTTGAGCTTTTCAATGCCGTAATACCCAGACCGATGGTGAAAGACAGCACCAGTGCTGACATCACATCGAAAACTGGGGGTATCTGGATGTTGAAATATGCCTCCACGCTTTCGCCTATCTCTGCCACCTTCTGACCAGCACCCAATTCTATCAGTCCAGGAAAAACGCTCGCACTGGTGAAATAAGATATGAAGCCTGACGACACTGTGCTGAAATAGGCGATTAGTGCCGTGATGAGCAAGAGCCGTCCCGCACCCTTTCCGATATCACCGATGGCTGGTGTCACCAGTCCGAAGATGATGAGCGGTATGAGGAACTTCAGCAGATTGCCGAAGATGGCATTAAACGTGGCGAATACCCGGATAAGTGGCAAGGGAAAGATGTGTCCGAGAATCACACCGAGGATGATGGCGATGATAATCCTTGGGAGAAGGGCGATGTGTATTTTTTTCATACCAATGGTTGATGTTTGATTTTCAGATGTTATTCTTTTGTCGGTGAATATCGGTGTTTGTAGGCTATATAGCCAGCGACTTCGTGGATAAGGGCTGTCCATCGTCCGATGACACCTGGTTGCAGAAACTTGTAGCCTCCGTTGGCGAGGAATGGTGCGTCGATGTCCGTCGCATAGGTGTCGACTTCAAGTCCTGCCTGGTTGAAGGCGAGGAGTGAACGCCGCATGTGTATGGCTGAAGTGATGACCAAAGGCCGTTGTTGACGGATGCTGTCGCCCAAAAGGTCGATGGTGAATGTGGCGTTCTCGTGGGTGTTGTTGGCCTTAGGTTCGATGATGAGGTCTTCATCCTTCACGCCAAGACGAACGACGTACTTGCGCATCTCGTCGGCGTTGCCATGGAGCCCGGGACTTATGTTCTCATCGATGACGCTGCCGTCGGAGGCCAGTACCACCTTGTCGATGACTCCATGGTGGTAGAGTTGGATGGCTTCAAAAAGGCGGTCTGCGATTTCTGAGAATTCAGGACGGTTGCGCTTCCAGTCCCAGTAGCTATAACCACCAAGCACCAGTCCGTAGCGGTAATGCTTGCCGGTGATGTCGGTCTTGTCGAGGTCGCCTATCCATGCACGTTCTGCCATGACATAAAGTCGTGGATTGGTGAAAACTAACAACAGGATGGCGGAGATAATCAGGGACACATACCTCAATTTGCGCATCCGTTTCCACCATGTCAGCAGTTCCAACATCATGAAGAGGAAAACGTAGAAAATCGGATTTGTCAGGTAATATATCATTGGAGTCCTTTTCTGCTATTTTTTGGATTCGGAATAATCTGAATACTTGGGAAGTCAGGATGATTGATGATTATTCGTGGTGATAGGGCTCGCCGCGTATGATGGTCATGGCGCGGTAGAGTTGTTCCACGAAGATGAGGCGCACCATCTGGTGGGAGAACGTCATTTTGGATAGTGAAAGCTTCTGCTGTGCAGCGGCATAGACATCGTCGGAGAAACCGTAAGGACCTCCGATGACGAACACCAACCGATGGGCGAGTGTGTTCATCTTCTGGGTCATCCACTCTGCGAGTTCCACACTGCGCAATTCGCGTCCGCGTTCGTCAAGCAGCACAACATGGTCGCCTGGCTGAAGGCAACGCAAGATTTGTTCGCCTTCGAGTTGCTTCTGCTGTTGCTCTGTCATCTTCTTGTTGTTCTTGAGCTCAGGAACGACCGTGATGTCAAAACTAATGTAATGCCTCAATCGACCCGCGTATTCTTCGACAAGTGCGGCAATATGCGGGTCGGTGGTCTTTTTGACGAGGATGAGTAAAGTCTTCATTCTATCTGCTGACCTTTTTAACGCCTTTTACTGTTGAGAGCTTCTTGACGAGTGCCTCTAATTGCTTGATTTCATCAATCTGGACGGTTAGGGTGCCTTGGAAGAGCCCGTCCTTGGAGTTGATGGAGATGGACCTAAGTACGACGTTTTTCTCCTTGTTGATGATGGACGTGATGTTGTTCACGATGCCTATATCATCCTTACCCACCACATGAAGTGTAATGGCATATTGCGAGTTGCCTTTTCCAGCCCATCGGGCGCGGATGATGCGATAGCCTTTGTCGTTTCGCATATGTTCTGCATTGGGGCAGTTCATGCGGTGTATCTTGATGCCGCGGTTGAGTGTGACAAATCCAAAGATGGGGTCACCGTAAATGGGCGAGCAACATTTGGCTAATGAGTATTCCACCCCCTTCACATTCTGGTCGATAATGAGTTCGTCCTTGATTTCACGCTCTTCCTGTTCCGATGTTTGTTGAACAAAGTTCTCAGCGCTTACGGTCGTTGCTTCATCGGCCTGCTGGTCGCCTTTACCGATAGACTCAGCATAGCGTTCGATGAAATCGTTGACATCGATGACCTCCTCCTGTATGGCTTTGTAGAACTCGTTGATGTACTTGTAGCCCATCTTCACAATCAGACGGTTGATGGAAGCCTCGTCGTAGTCGATTTTCTTGTTGCGCAATTTGCGAGACAATGTCTCCTTGGCGAAAGAAGCGGCGCGTGTCTCCTCTTCATGGAGCGACTGCCGTATCTTGGTCTTGGCCTTCGATGTGATGACCATCTTGAGCCAGTCGCGTTTGGGACTTTGGTGCGGCGAAGTGAGTATTTCCACTTGGTCGCCACTCTGCAGACGTGTACGCATAGGCACATTCTTGCCGTTGACCTTGCCACCAGTGCAGTGGGAACCCACTCCCGTGTGAATCTGGAAAGCAAAGTCGAGCACTGTCGCGCCCTTGGGGAGTTTGAAAAGGTCACCCTTGGGCGTGAAAACAAACACCTCGTCACTATAGAGGTCTACTTTGAACTGGTCCACCAACTGCTCGTCGCTGGTGGCACCTGCTTCCAAAGAGGAACGGATGTCGGCAAGCCATTCCTCCAGACGGGTGCCTCCACCTTTCACGCCTTTGTAGCGCCAGTGTGCGGCGAGTCCGTGCTCGGCGATGTCGTCCATGCGCTCAGTGCGGATTTGTATCTCTACCCAACGTCCCTCAGGGCCCATCACCGTGGTGTGGAGCGACTCGTAACCATTGCTCTTGGGTACAGACAACCAGTCGCGCAGACGCTTGGGATTGGGCTTGTACATATCGCTGACAATGGAGTAGACTTGCCAGCATTGTTGTTTTTCCTTATCTAATGGCGAGTCAAGGATGATGCGGATGGCAAACAGGTCGTAGACGTTTTCGAAACCACATTTCTGCTTCTTCATCTTCTGCCAGATGGAGTGGATGCTCTTAGTACGACCCTTGATGTGGAACTTCAGTCCTTCATGCTCAAGTTTTTCCTGAATAGGTCCGATGAAACGGGCTATATAGGCGTCGCGTGCGCGTTTGGTTTCGTTGAGTTTGTCCTTGATCATGTAATAGGCATCGTGCTCCAAATATTTGAGAGAGAGGTCTTCCAATTCTGACTTGATGGCATATAGACCGAGTTTGTGAGCGAGGGGAGCGTAGAGTTGACTTGCTTCCAATGCCACCTTGCGACGCTCTTCATCGGTGCCGCGGTCTTTGATTTGGCGCATCAGGTTCACGCGGTCGGCAATGATGATGAAGACCACTCTCATGTCTTCTGCGAATGATAGAAGCAGGGAACGGAAGTTGTCTGTCTCAATTGCGGTATTACGGGCGTAAAGTTGGTTGACCCTGATAAGGCCACGTATGATTTTGGCAATCTCACTGCCAAATTCCTTCTCTACTTCTTCGAGGCTCACACTGCCACATGATACACAGCCATGGAGCAGGATGCTGATGATGGCTGCGCGGCCCACATTGATTTCATCGGCGGCGATAATGGCGGTCTGCAAATTGAAAAGCACAGGATTGAGCCCAAAGTGGTTGCGTTGAAGACCTTCCTGCTGGGCTGCTCGGATAATCATCTGTTTTACTTTATGGAAGTCGTCGCTCTTGCCGCTGTCGCCTGCCAGTTCATTCAGACAGACGAGCAATGATTTCAATAGGTCTTTTTCTTCGTCTGTAAACAAGGTATTGTTGATGTCCATATCGGTTGTCGGCAGTTTTATTGATTAGTGTTATATGCTTTCGCACCACAAAAGTATTAAAAAATAGCCAATAAACATCCATTTTATTAGAAATCATTTCGTCAAGAATAAAGAAAACATAATAATCAATGTTGAGATTTTAAACTTTTAGTGGAAAAACATGTGATTTACAGTTAAGGTCAAGATGCAGTAATAATATCGTCAATATGAAGATTTGGTAAATCATTTTTTTTCATGGCATATATAAATAAAGTATTTATTTGTATACTGCATGATGATAAAAAAGAGCGATTATTGTCATGTAAGACTTGTTTCGATGCTTTGTTTGTGTTTTTTTTGAATTTGGATGCTTTTTTTTGCCTATTTGCAAATTAAAATATAAATTTGCAGCCGATTTGTAGAGATTTGCGGTGTTACTCGCAAAATTAAACAAGCGAGAACACCCAAAATTCAGTTACAAACCGAGAATTAAAGTTTCTTTTCAGCTTCTTTAGAATAGTGAGTATAGAAATACAATAATAATTCATATAATAATTACTCAAATGAAAAATTCTACTCCTTTTAGTTTTGGTCGTGCAGTGATGACAGTGCTGTTCTTGATGATAGTTTTCGCTGGCGTCCAAGCACAACAAGCGCAAGACCATGTTCATTCATGGAAAGTCACACACGCAGGTACATCACATGGAGGACAGCAATTGGATATCCATGCGAAGTGCACAATATGTGGCGCAACAGAGAACAGTATCGTTGCTACAGATTTCCATGAACTGGAAGTTCCTGACCCTGACAAGCCCAACAAAACGATTACTGTCTTCTGTTTTGACGCTCAGACTTCCGATGGTTTCCAATTCGACAATTACTATTATTCTTCTAACAACCAATTAGTAGTGGCACCACTCGAGGACGCACAGGACAATGCTGAACTCATTAGCAGTTTGCCTACCGATAAGAGCATTTTTGTGTTCCTCAACGGTCGAACACTTTACAAGGATGGAGGTTGGAACACCCTTTGTTTGCCATTCAGTATGACAGCGGAACAAGTGGCAGATCAACTCGCTCCTGACCAACTGATGACTCTCAGCAGTACGGATTTTGCAGATAACACGCTGACCATGGTATTTGACCCAGCTACGACGATTGAGGCTGGCAAGCCTTACATCATCAAGTGGAATGGTGGCGAAGACATCCTCAATCCGATGTTCGTCGGTGTGACAATGACCCAAACAGCTGCTTCAAGCATTGAGACTGATTATGCTTCTTTCATCGGTACATATGCTCCGAAACAGTTCGCTGATGATGACAAGACAATCATGTTTATGGGTGCTGGCAGCACTCTTTACTACCCGGAGTCAAATGCCTCTGCTAATGCATTCCGCGGTTATTTCAAGTTGGCCGATGGTTATGTGTGTGGTGAGCCTGAAGAAGATTTTGATGTCAATCGTTTTGACTTGCACTTCGGCAATGGAGAGGCTTCCGCTATCGTTCGCATCAACAATGATGGTAATAAGTTGAACGACGATGCCTGGTACACACTTAGCGGTATGCGCCTGAGCCAGCAACCCACAACTCAAGGACTCTATATCCACAATGGCAAAAAAATCCTAATCAAATAACCAACCCAATGTGGTTGTGAGGCATTTGCCATTTCCATAAATGCAGAATGGCCATCCTTTATATTATATAGGGATGGCTGTTCTTTTTTTGTTGTCAGATTAGTTACTTGAACTGAAAATATAAACACTCAGTTCTTTTTTTATGATTGCGCACTTATACATCGGCTTTTTTATGTATATTTGCAGAATAAAACCTTATCATTACATTTTAATAGGTATAATTTTGACAAAATCAACATATTGAACTATGGAATTGTTTGGCTATGATTTAAGTAATAAGAAAACGCTTATTACTCTCATCGTTATCTTTGTAGTGCTTGGCTTTTTTACTGCAAACCTTCCCGACTCGGATGAAGAATCGGATGAGGATACGGAACAGATTGATAAAAAAGTGTTCCGCGACCTCAAGTTCAAGGATCCCTATGCTGCTGAAGCTGGTAAGAAGGAAACTGCCAATGTCGCGGAAGAGGAAGAAGGAAACCCCTACGAGGAACTCAATGAACTCATTGGACTCACAGACGTGAAGAAAGAGGTGATGTCGTTGGTCAACTTCGTAAAGGTGCAGAAACAGCGCAAGGAAAAAGGTCTGAAGACTCCTAAAATGTCGTTCCATCTTGTTTTTACGGGTAGTCCAGGAACTGGTAAGACCACAGTGGCGCGTATTGTGGCGCGTATCTACCATGACCTTGGCATACTCAAGTCATCACGTACCGTAGAGGTGGACCGGTCTGACCTTGTCGCCGAATACATAGGACAGACCGCCGTGAAGACTAATGCCGTCATCGACTCCGCGCTCAACGGTGTCCTCTTCATTGACGAGGCTTACGCGCTGACACCCAAAGACGCTGGTCCAGACTACGGACAGGAAGCCATCTCCACTTTGCTCAAGCGCATGGAGGACGACCGTGACAAACTCGTCGTCATTGTGGCGGGATATCCCGACGAGATGAAGCGGTTCATCGAGTCTAACCCAGGATTGAAGTCGAGATTCACCCGCTACATCAACTTCCCCGACTACAACGAGCAGGAACTCATCGATATCTTCGGTCTCTATCTGAAGAAGAATGAATACACTCTTTCTGACGAGGCACGCTCCTACATGAGGAGTAAACTTGAGGAAATCTTGCCAAAACGTGACAAGTTCTTCGGCAACGCACGCTATATGAGAACTGTGTTCGAAAAGGCCGTCCAATGTCAGGCTAACAGACTCGCCAAACAGAATAATGTCACGGCTGAACAACTGACAGAAATCACCCTTCCCGACATCAAGGAGGCAATGGAATAATGTAATTTCTGTTAAAAAACGGACATAAAACGTCCCATTAAGCCTGCATCATTCATTTATCAGCCAATAATTGTTTAATTTTGTAGTTGGATAGTAAGAATAAAAATAAAGACATCATTGTCATTATCTCAAAAAATGGAGCATTTGAATGTGAAACCCGCCGATGGTAAACTCGGCATCATGGTCGTTGGATTAGGTGCTGTGTCAACCACTTTTATCGCTGGTGTGTTCAGTGTGCGCAAGGGTTTGGCCAAGCCAGTCGGCGCCATGACCCAATACGACAAGATAAGAGTAGGCAAGGGAGAGGACAAGAAATATTTGAGTTACAGTGAAATCGTACCGCTCGCCAAACTTGACGACATCGTTTTCGGTGCATGGGATGTGTATCCCGCCAATGCTTATCAGGCAGCCATGTACGCCGAGGTGCTCAAGGAAAAGGACATTAACCAGGTCAGAGATGAACTTGAGGCCATTGTCCCCATGAAGGCCGCCTTTGACAAAAACTATGTCAAGCGTCTTGACGGCGACAATGTGAAAGACTGCAAGACCCGTTGGGAGATGGTGGAGCAACTACGTGATGACATACGCCGCTTCAAGGCCGACAACAATTGCCAGCGCATCGTCGTCATCTGGGCGGCCTCAACTGAGATATACGTGCCTGTCTATGAACCCGTTCATGGCACAATCGCCTCGCTCGAGCAGGCCATGAAGGACAACGATACCGTTCATGTGGCTCCATCCATGTGCTATGCTTACGCCGCATTGGCCGAAGGTGTTCCGTTCATCATGGGAGCACCCAACACTACCGTTGACATTCCTGCGATGTGGGAGATGGCTGAGAAAACAAAGATGCCGATTTCTGGCAAGGACTTCAAGACTGGGCAGACGCTGGTGAAATCTGGATTCGCACCCATCATCAGCACTCGCTGCCTCGGACTCAGCGGATGGTTCTCCACCAATATCCTCGGCAACCGAGACGGACTGGTGCTTGACGAGCCTGCCAACTTCCACACCAAAGAAGTGAGCAAACTATCCACACTTGAATCCATTCTACAGGCTGACAAGCAACCCGACCTCTACAAAGACTACTTCCACAAGGTGTGCATCAACTACTACCCACCGCGGAACGACAACAAGGAGGGTTGGGATAACATCGACATTTTCGGATGGATGGGATATCCTATGCAGGTTAAGATTAATTTCCTCTGTCGCGACTCCATCCTCGCAGCGCCATTGCTGCTCGACCTCTGTCTGCTCACCGACCTTGCGGCACGAACCGGACGATTTGGCATACAGCGTTTTCTTAGTTTCTTCTTCAAGAGCCCTATGCACGATTATGCCAATGACGAGGTGCCCGTCAACCATCTCTTCCAGCAATACGTCATGCTCAAGAACGCCATACGCGAGATGGGAGGTTATGAGCCTGACGAGGAAATCGACTAATCCAAACACAGTCTGAGCCGTTGGCCTTACATCTGCAAGGTTAACGGCTTTCGCTTTTTTAACGGCTTTCGCTTATTATTTCAGAAACTGCACGTCCTTCACACTTTCATGCGCCGGTATCTTGTCTTCCTCATCACGACTCTCTTGCTCACCCTTATTCCAGTAGGTGCTTTCTCACAGGTTAGGGGTAGGGTGGTGGATGCCAAGACACGTCAACCGCTTGAAGGGGCGAATGTCTATTACGAGGGCAAGAACGTGGGTGGCCAGACAGATGAGGACGGGGCGTTCGTCATACCCGAGGAACAGAACTGGAACGAACTGACCGTCTCCACCATGGGATACAAGACGCAGGTGGTGAAGTTGAAAACAGGACAGAAGAACCTCACTATACGACTACAGCCCGACCCACAGATGATTAACGAGGTAACGGTCGAGGCGCACAAGACCAAATACAGCCGAAAGAACAACCCTGCTGTGGAACTTATGCGGAAAGTCATTGCTGCCAAGAAATTCAATTCGCTCGAATCGCACGACTACTATTTCTACACCAAGTACGAGAAGATGACTTTCTCGGTCAACGAGTTTTCCGACAAATTCTTCGAAGAAAGCGATTTCAAGCAACTATCGTTTCTCCGCGACCACGCCGAGGTCTGTGAGCAAACGGGTAAGACTATCCTGCCGCTTACCGTCGATGAGATGGTGTCTGACGTGTTCTTCCGAAAACATCCTGAAACTAAGAAACAACTCATCAAGGGAGAGGTGTCGAAAGGCGTGCAGGAACTCTTCAACACGGGGGAAATCGTCACTACAACCCTCAAGGATGTCTTCACCGATGTGGATATCTATCAAAATGAGTGCAGGTTGCTGCAGTTCCCTTTCAAGAGCCCTATAGCTGACAACGCCATCAACTTCTATCGATACTACCTTATGGACACTCTCTATGTGGAAGGTGATAAGGTCGTCGAGGTGGGGTTTACACCCAACAACCCACAGGACTTCGGATTCTCAGGGAGCCTCTTCATCATGCTTGACTCCACATGGCAGGTGCGGCAGGTGGAGCTCAACATCCCGAGCCGCAGTGATGTCAACTTCGTGGAGAACATGGTCATCAAACAGAACTTCGAGACTTTGCCAACAGGCGACCGCGTAGTCACCGTTAACGATATGCTCATCGAACTCAAGCTCGTGAAATGGGTGTCTAAATTCCAAGTTCAGAAGACTGTACGGTATAGTGACTTTTCTTTCGACCCCATCTCGCCAAAGGTGTTCAAGCGCATCAAGGGAACCACATTCAAGGATCCTGACGCCAATATGAAGGAGGAAGATTTCTGGCAAGAATTCCGCAAGGTGGAACTCACCGACAGTGAGGGAAAAATGGATGCTTTCATCAAGAAAATCGAACGCATAAAGGGATTCAAATATTTCATCTTCGCCTTTAAGGCATTGGTGGAAAACTTTGTCGAGACCAGCGACTCACTCGCCACTAACAAGGTTGATATAGGCCCCGTGAACACCATGTTATCGCAGAACAACCATGACAAACTGCGTTTGCGTATCTCTGCACTCACTACAGCGCATCTCCATGAACACATCTTCGCCGACGGCTATCTCGCCTATGGTACCAAAACGGATAACTTCTATGGTAAGGCACACGTCACCTATTCCTTCAACAAGAAAGCCTACTTGCCAAGGGAATTTCCGCAGAACAACCTCTCCGCATACTATATGGATGATATCACATCACCCTTCGACAAGTACATCCACACTGACAAGGACAATATGTTCATCTCGTTCCATGCCAGCGATGTCAACCACCTCATGCACACCAAGGAATGGGGAATCACTTACGACAAGGAGTGGTACTCTGGTATGAAGGCGATGCTCTCTCTTGTCTCTACCATCCACCATCCTGTTGAAGAACTATTCTATCAACGCATTGGAACTGGACCCAACACTGGAATGCCAGTCAAAGACCCTGCATTCTGGCTCAAGAACATACATACCACAGAATTCAAAGCCGCTTTCAGCTTTGAACCTGGCGCCACATACAGTAACACCAAGCAGAGGCGGCGTAAAGTCAATCTTGAGGCACCCATCTTCTA
>JAEEGG010009392.1_pt1 | contig 21907 bp, 10 predicted proteins | sample 9134161 | NCBI WGS metagenome assembly JAEEGG01 (sample SAMN16246543, study PRJNA631951) | gut metagenome | biome: gut microbiome; feature: rumen; material: CR-attached | host: Bos | place: Iran: Karaj | collected 2018-10
TCATTAAAGCAGTGGAAGTTACCGTCCGCAAGCGGCACGCCGAGGACCTTGCCACCGAAGATATCCTGCATTAGGAAAGCCGTGATTGAGCACTGCCCGAGTGTTTTATTCTGCGGGGTCCACTCCGCTCTCAGCCGGGGTGCACATGTTTCGGCACTCCAGATGCCTGAGAGAATGTCGTAGTAATCTCTCGGGGTCAGACCTTTAGAGTCCTTAATGTCTGCAGTGTCCGCGCCGTAGAAGCCGTAGCCGAACACATACTCCACCAGCGAGCAGTTTTCTATCGACGAAACGCTGAATTCCTCATTTGATTCCGAAACGAAGTATGACTTGATCATGCGGTTCACGCCGCCGTGCGTCACAAGGAGGAATGTCTTCCCCTCGCGGACCGACCTGTCCCTGACATCATCGATCAGGTTGTAGATCCTCTGCCCGAGCTTGAGCATCGACTCGCCGCCGCTGTAATCGCAAGCGAACTGCATCTTGGCCTGCCTGAACTCGCCGGGACTCTTCTCCCACTCGTGCCCCTCGTATTTGCCGAAATTCTGCTCGATGAGCCGGGTGTCTAAGGTCATCGGGATCCCGGTGGTCTCTGAGATGATCCGTGCCGTGTCGGCCGCGCGGCTCAGGGGCGAGTAAAGGATCTCGTCGATCCCGTAGTCCCCCGCCTTTATCTTTTCGGCAAGCTCGTGCGCCTGGCGCAGCCCCTTTTCGGTCAGCGGAGTATCCGTGATACCCTGCACCTTTTTCTCGACATTCCACTGCGACTCGCCGTGTCTGGTCACATACATATGTACACTCATGCGCTGCATCTCTCCTTGTTTATCCCCGGCCGGTATTGTAACAAATCGATACTCATCAACTTTTTCCATATCGACCAAGGGATCTTTTGGTAAAAATTCTACTCAAAAGATCCCCTAATATCAATATATAAAGCAAATTGCGAAGCAATTCGCGAGTTTGACCGGTTTTTATCTCCCTCACGTGTCTTTGGAAAACCTGTCCACCATCTCCTGAAGCTCTATGTAGCGCTCCATCTTGCGCTCTATTTCGCCGTCAATTTCTTCTTTTTCCCTGCTGAGCTCCATGAGCTTAGAGTAGTCGGTCGACGCACCTGCGATAAGCCCTTCAAGCTCTGCGCTGCGCGCTTCAAGTTTTTCGATCTCGGACTCTATATTGTCATATTCCTTCTGTTCGTTAAAAGAGAGTTTTGTCTTCTCGCGGGGCGCGCGGTATTTGCCTTTCGCGGTCATACCCGAGCCGTCTTCAGCCACGGGATTTTCTCTCCCCCCTGAAGTGCTCATCGCCGCGCTGTTTCTGCCTGCCGCAATATTCTTCCCTGAACCGGACACGGCATTTGCACCCGCTCCACTCTTCTTATGCACCAGGTAGTCCGAGTAACCGCCCTCGCTCTGCAGCAGCGTTCCGTCCGTCTCGAACGCGAATATCCTCGTAACGACGCGGTCGAGGAAGTAGCGGTCGTGGCTGACCGTGATGATGATGCCCGCGAACTCGTCGAGGTAATCCTCGAGTATCCGCAGCGTCTGAATATCGAGGTCATTCGTCGGCTCGTCGAGGATGATGACATTCGGGTTGTCCATCAGCACCCGCAAGAGGTACAGCCGCCTCTTCTCTCCGCCCGAGAGCTTCGAGATCGGCGCGTACTGCATGTCGGGCGTGAAAAGGAATCGCTCACACATAAGCGTTGCGCTCACCGTGCCGTCAGGCGTCGGGATGTACTCCGCGACGTCCTTCACGTAGTCGATGACGCGCTTTTTCTCGTCGAGCGCCTCATTTTCCTGGCCGAAGTAGCCGATCCTGATCGTCTGGCCGATCTCGACCGTGCCCGTGTCGGGGCGCACGTCGCCGATGATGCACTTGAGAAGAGTCGATTTGCCGCACCCGTTGGGGCCGATGAGGCCTATGCGGTCGAGCTTATTAAACGTATATGTGAACGGTCCGAAGAGCTTCCGACCGTCGTAGCTCTTGGAGATGTCACTCAAAATGATAGTCTTGTTGCCCATCCTGGTGGGAAGAGAGCTCAGAGTAGCGAACCGCTCCTCCTCGGGGCGCTCACGGTCGCGAAGTGCCTCAAAGCGCTCTATGTGGGCCTTCTGCTTCGTTGAGCGCGCCCTCGCGCCACGCAGCATCCATGCCAGATCCTTCCTGTAGAGAGCCGCAGCCTTACGCTCGGCGGCCTTCTCGTAATCGAGACGCTGCTCCTTGAGCTCGAGGAAGCCGGAGTAGTTCGACTCGTAGCGATAGGCGTTGCCTTTATCGATCTCGAGGATCAGGTTCGTGACCTCGTCGAGAAAGTACCTGTCGTGGGTGACCATGAGGATCGCGCCCTTAAAGCCCTTAAGGAAGGTCTCGAGCCACTCGATCATCCCCGAATCGAGGTGGTTGGTGGGCTCGTCGAGCACCAGGAGATCAGAAGGCGTCATGATCGCGGCAACGAGCGCCGCGCGCTTCTTCTGTCCGCCCGAGAGGATCGTCGGATCGCACTCGGGGTTCTCGATCCCGAACTTCGCAAGCGTGGCCTTTATCTCGCCCATCTTGTCCCAGTGATCGCCGCCCGCATAGATCCTGTCCGTGATGTTTTCGAGCAGGGTCTTGCCGGGGTCAAACACGGGATTCTGCGGCAGGTACGAAATGCGCAGGCCGTTCGTCATGATGACCTGCCCGCTGTCGGGCTCGACAATGCCGGCCACGATTCCCAGCAGAGTCGACTTGCCGGTCCCGTTCGTGCCCACTACACCGATCTTGTCGGTATCACTGATCCCGACCGTCACGTCGCGGAGCACGGTTTTCGCCATATATGTTTTTGTGACTTTTTCTACATTCAGGATATTCATCTTTCACCTTAATGCCACTTGAGATGGACCCCTGGGGACGGGGGTTATGGGTCATGCACCCCAATGACCCACAACCCCCGTCCCCAAGGGTCCATCTCCATGTGAACTACTTACTTACGCCATCTCAAATTTCACAGTATCGCTTACACCTGATTCTTTGAGGAGTGCCACGATCCTGTCGAACTCATCCTGTGAGGAAGCCTTGATCTTGAAGGTAGCGTTCTTTGCGATGCCCTTGAATGCGTTCGCAGAGATCTTGGTGATCGAATCAGTAAGCTCGATCGTCTCAAGGTTCTTGCTGTTTTTGAACGCACCGGCGCCGATCGTGGTGATGTTCTCACCGATCTCAACGCTTGTCACGTTCTTGTTGCCCTTCATCGCATTCTTGGAGATCGTTGTAACGGGGCATTCCACTCCGTTAACCTCAACGGTCTTCGGGATCTCAACTTCTTTCGCGGTAGTCTCGAGTGCGGACATCTTAACTGTACCCTTGCTCGAAACTGCAAATGACTTCTCTTCTTTTGTTCCGTCCTCGCTTGTGGTCACGGACGAAACGCTCGCCTGACCCTTTGCATCAACAACCACGGTTTCCTTGGTTGTCCTGACATTTCCTTCGGCGTCTGTCGACTTGACGGTCGAAGTGGTCTTAACCTTTCCTTCTTCGTCAGCCTTCGCAACCTTGACTGTCTTCTCGACTGTTGCTACGATATTGCCTTCGGCGTCTGTCTCAACCTTCTCGGTCTTCGTTTTAACCGCGCCGGAAGCGTAGTTCTTAACTGTCTCGTTCGTCGTTGTAACGGAGCCGTCAGCGTCCTTCTCAACGACCGTTGCGGTCACGTTTCCGGACTTTGTGGTCTTGACACTGCTCTCAACCGTCGAACCGTCCGCATTCTCCGTAACCGACTTAACCGTCACTGAACCCTTCTTGTTCACGGAAGTGGTCTCCTGCGTCTCGCTGAGTACGTTGCCGTCCGCGTCCGCTTTCACAACCGTAGCGGTTCCCTCACCCCTCGCGTTCTTTGTTTCCTCACGCTTGGTGGTGGTTCCGTCCGCCTCTACAGTTTCCTCTTTAGTTTCCTTGTTACCCTTGGCATCTGTCTTCTCTTCTTTTGTTGTAACCGTACCGTCAGAGCTTACAGCCTCTTCCTTCGCAACCACGGATCCGTCTGCCATGACTGTCTCTTCCTTGGTCACTGCGCTTCCGTCCGCACTTACGGTCTCTTCCTTGGTGGTCACTGAGCCGTCTTCATTCTCTTCGACTGTTGTGGTCGTGGTCGAGCCGTCATCGTTTGTAACGACCTCAGGTTCGGTCGTTTCTTCTTTCTGCTCCGATTCCTTCTCAGGCTCTGTCTTCCCGGTTTCCGCCGGCTCGGTCTCGGTGCCGGTCTCTGCCGAGCCGCTGCCGCCCGATCCACCGCCCGAAACAGGCTCGGGAACGTAAGGAACATCGATTACAACCCTCACAACGTCCTTCACAAACAGATCGTTGTGGTTGCGGTCACCCTTGACCATGTACCAAACGAAGTAGTTTCCGGCCTCTTTGCCTGTGGGAAGCTCTGACGCAAATGCATCCTCCGCCACAGTCTCATCCGCCTTCTTTGTCACCGCGTAGAGCATGTTGCCACCCTTAGCCGTGCCCTCCGAAACAAGCGTCTGATCCTTGCCGTTATAGGTGAGGTTCTTCGCAGCCTCGGGTGCCTTAACGACCTCGGAATCGGCCTTATTGACTACGACAACAAATTCCACATATGCGTTATTGTACTTATCTGTAGAAGCAGCAGTAACGCCTATGCGCGCCTCTCCGCTTCCCTTAACGGTGATCCTTCCGTCCGCGTCAACCTCGACAACGTCCGCGCCCGACTTCACCGCATATGTGAGCTCAGTCTTCGCACCGCTGATACGATTCGTGAACGGATCATCACCGAAGGTCTTGGTGATCTCAGACTTTTCGGCAGTGATGGTCTGGTCCGCAGGTTTGATCTCTACGATGACCTTGTCGGGAATAATGCTGCTGTACCCGGCGTTACCCCTTACCATGTACCAGACTGCGTATTTGCCGGGATCTGTCTTTTCAGGGATTTCTTCGGTAAAGGCTCCGCGAGCCGGTGCGTCCGCATCTACGTCGTCAAGCACTGCGTATAGCATCGTCCCGTTTATGGCCGAACCCGATGCCACGAGCTGTTGAGCGGTTTCCTCGATGTACACAAGGTTCTGCTTTGCCGACGGGGTCTTGGTGATCTCGGGCGTGCCTTCTACGATCTTGAGAATATATGTAGCCTCAGCCGCCTTAAACTCATGATCCGCACTGGCCTCGGCGTAGGCCTTGATCGTGATCGTACCTGTTTTGATGATCAGTACCTCACCGGTACTCTCATCAATTTTGGCAACCTGTGAGCCGTCTTCAACGATTTTGTACTTGGTGCCCGAAACATCTCCTTTTACCGGCTGACAGACTCTCTTACCTTTCTCGAATACCACTTCGATACTATCCTTATCAAAAGCATAAGTTCTGTCCTTGGGATTAAGAACTTTTAAAGGAACATCAAAGGTAAACTCATTATAATTCTTGGCACTTGCGGTCATTGTCAACGTTGCCTCTGTACCAAAGGGCTTCGCATTAACAACTATTAAGAGCTTGGTATAGTTAGAGGGATCGTTTTCCTCGCCTTCAAACCTGTATGATTTTACCAGACCATCAGGATCCAACTTTACCTCACATGTCTTGAAATCAAAATTCGCGTACAGACCACCTTTAAGAAGATAGAATCCCTGTTCTGCATTAACCTTATATTCAATGGGTTCTGATGTTTGATTCTTAAACGGGTGATCTGCCGGAGCTATCGTAACATCGATGTGTTTATCGGATGTCGGCTCCAAGTTGCAGTAGTTCGTATTTCCCTTTACAGCGTACCAAACCCTGTAAGCTCCTGCATCGGATCTCTTCGGTACCTGATTCGACCATACACTTGCGTCGATGTTTGCAAAATCAATCGCGGGAGGCGTTGCTACGCTTGCATCTGTGACAGCGTAATGCATGGTGCCGCCTGTTATCGATCCACCGGCGCTGAGCAGTGATTGCTCATTGCCCACAAGCGAACCATCGGATTTAGGATCAAATCTCAGATTAGTATGGCCGGTCGGAGCATTGTTAATGCTGGGTGTGCCCATCGAAACAGTTAATGTATATGTGATGGTCTTTGCATTATAATCCGGATCATCAGGATTGCCGGTAGTTAAGCTGTTTACCTTTGCTTCAATGGTAGCGGTTCCGACTCCCTTTATGGTCACTAAGCCGTTAGAATTCACTTCGGCAACACTCAGATTGTTTGAGGAATATATTACATTTCCGTGACTGTTATTTATTGTATTTGTAAACGGGGCATCTCCGAAGTTTTTCTGTACGTAAGGCTCTGCGAATGCCGAGTTCAGGTCATTTATCAAACCGACCGTTGCTTTTACAGAAGCGGTTCCGTCGCTGTAGTTGTTTCCACCTTTTACCTTAACTGAAATCTCAGCAACAGCGCCTTTACTTGCCTTATTCGTAGTAAAGTATAATTTGGTACGGTTTTTACCGTCCGCAACTACATTTTCAAGCCTCAAAGAACCGTCCTTGATCAGCGACTTTTCATCGGCCGTAACACTCGGCTCGGCATAAGACATATCCTCACCGGGAAGCTCATTTAAGAATACGAAGTATTCTGCTTCCTTTTGTGCAATGAGTTGTTTGTTTTCTACCAACTTCTTTACATCAGCAGGTAAGCTTGCTTTGCCGATTGTTGCAAAAACACTGTACGCAATCGATTCAGCATAATTGGCCGAATCATACGGCACAACCTTATACCAAACCTTATACTTTCCGGCATCTTTTCCTTTAGGGATTTCGCTGCTCCACTCAGATTCCGAGGTAGGTGCCGTGTTCACATTTTCATCTGTAACCGCATAATAAACTGCTCCGAGTGCCGAACCGCTCGCAGTAACCAAAGGATGTTCATTTCCATCATATTGAAGATTCTCTGCTCTTGTTACACGTAAGGTATTGGTTCCAATCTTTCGCTTGTTTACTATAACTGTATAACTAACAGTTGCTTCGTTATAATCATTGTTTCCCGGTACTGTTGCATAGACCGTTGCAGTTCCGCATCCGTTAATGGTCACATTTCCGGTATTCGGATCCACATTAACCGCGCTACCGCTTGCAGTATATGTTACACCACTAAAACTGCCTTGAAGTATATTTATAAATGTACCGTCCCCAAATGTCCTTGTTACGGTATCATGCTGGAAACAAGGTGTCCTATCAATACGTGTATTTACGGTTACATCAACCGTCAGACACGTATCACGATAGTTTTCACCACCGTCAACAGGGACACTGATCGTCGCGTTAGTACCATGACTCTTGCTTGTTACGGCAAATGTCAATATATGACCATTGGTGTTATCCCCGGTTATATTCATGGAAGCACCGATTTTGATAAGGCCACTATCATTGTTAAAAATCCTCGGTTCCTTGTACGACATGCCTTCATGAAGATCAGGAAGTGTAACCTTTATAGTCTCGTTTGTCACGGCATGCACTGTTCCTGCCGATACACTCGTTTCAATATTTGAATCGGCTTTGTCTATTGTTACATCAACATATTGAGCTTCGATGTTACAGTGGCTTCCGTCTCCTACAACGCCGTACCATACCCTATAAGTTCCGGCATCTTTTCCGACTACCTCGCTTAGATTGTTAGTCCAGCCGCTGGTACTACCATAGAAAAGTGGTCCATCATTAATTGAGTTATTTAGATAAGCTCTATCATCTACCTGATAGTAAACCGCTCCTGCCGAAGCCACTGCTGACTGAATCAGCTGTTGGTTCGAGGAATTATAAATAAGGTTTTCGCTTTTGGTAACAGTAACACTATTGGGAAGAAGGAATTTATTCCTGTAAAAATCATATTCATAATCTTGATTTTCCAAGTCTCTCACTTTAAAGCACTTGGCCTGAACTTCCGATAAGCCGAACCTCAACTTAATCTCTTGTGGATCACCGACAAAATAAATCTTGGAATTTTCGAAAGCAAATAAGTCTTCATCATTTTGAGAAACTATTGTACACACATTATACAAACAAACACTATTGTTGGCACTTGGATTAATCGGATCCGACTCCATATTTATAGTGCCGATAAGATTCATTTCGGTTTTACCGGAAGGAGTACAGTCAATGTACATACCACTGCCCTTACCGCCTTCCGACTTGTTTTCAATAATTGAACATGTATTAAGAGAACTGCCTACTTCTGAATAGATACCACCACCGTTTTGGGCCGTGTTATTTTGTATCGTACAATTATTTATCTCCGATTCTTGGCACTCTGCTGAGAAATATAAACCACCGCCATTTTCTGCGTGATTATTCTCTACAACACAACTGTTTAATACAAGTTTTCCTTTTTCAACTAAAATACCACCACCGTTTTCACTGTTAAATCCACCGGTTATGGTACCATTGTTGATTTTGACCGTAGAATCGGTATCAATTTTAAAAACAAATCCGGCACTTGTTGCTACCGTAAGATTACGATTTATTGCATGATTATTCAGATCAATCGTGATTGCCGAACCTGTAACGACCAGCCCGGCATCACCGGGTCCTGCTTCGATGTCTCTCGTAAACTTGATCGTCGCGCCACTATGACCGAGCGCAGCCTGAAGCTCTGCCCATGTCGAAACCTCTTCTTCGTTTGTCTGAGACTGGCTCGCAGCCTTAACCTCAACTGTTGCATCCTCGATTGGCATAAGTCCGATTACCAAAACAAATACCAAAAAAAGAGCAACAAAGTTTTTAAACCTATGTTGCCTCATAAGTTTCTCCCCCCTATTATTCAATTTACTCCCTGTCAACTCTCCACCCTCCTATTTAGATTTTTATACGCAATTGTTGTTTTCCCACAAAAACAACTCGTTCATTCTAATATATTTTACGGCATAAATCAAGAGGGGTGGTCCCTTGGGGACGGGGGTTGTGGGTCATGCACCCCAATGACCCACAACCCCCGTCCCCAAGGGACCACCAAGTGTTCTTCAGTCCCATATTGCGGGTTCTTTCGTCACTTTCTCGCCCCATCTGCTTGCCCATGATTCCACAAAACACTTCGTATAGGGTATGTTTCTGCTTCTGCGAAGCCTTGCAAAATAGGGCAGGTTTCCCCAAAAAACGGACACCACTCCGACCAATAACATAAGCGGTCCGAGCACCATGTTCTGAATGCAGTGACCGTATTCATGAACTCTTATCGGCCCCGAACAGTCAACATTCTCCTCGGGTGTAAAGATAAAAAGTCCGAGGCTGAGCCCCGCACGCTTGTTCCACCTTGTGTCTACCGCACCTCTGTATGATCTGTGTGGTTTCTTAATGTTTATAAAGAAAAAGACCAGGCCGACCAGGGTCGCCCCTATCCCCCATGTGCAGTTGATCAGAACGAAGATCACTCTTTTTAATACTTGCACGCGTACTTCCTCCTAAAGATGATGCTCGTGTTATCGAGAAAGAGCTCATGGTTATTTTATCATCAAAAACGCGCAGTTCCCGCCACGCTTGCCGCCTGTTGCGCGGTGCGAGTGAAGGAACTCGTGGTTGCATGACGTGCAGAGGTCGGGCAGTGCTATGTTTTCCGGCTTGACCCCCATCTCAACGAACTGCTCGTAGTTTGCCTGCGGGAGATCCAGGAGGTACTTCCCGGCCTTACTTATCCTGCTTTCGTCACAGTCCGAGTGTGAAGATAAGCGTTCGAGCCCTTTCTTTGCTTCATGGGAGATGTCGTTAAGTTCCCGCGGCTCACATATGCGCTCGTACTGCTCTTTGGTGTATGCTGCTTCGAAAGCCTTGGCGACATCCTCGCTGACTTCGTAGCACTTCTTGCAGATACAGGGGCCGATCGCGCAGACCATGTCAGCGGGCTCGCTCCCGTACATCTCATGCATGAGCTCGATCGTGCGGGTCCCGATCTTTGCGACCGTTCCGCGCCAGCCGGAGTGCGTGAGGCCGATCGCGCGGTGCACGGGATCGACGAAGTAGAGGGGCACGCAATCCGCATATGAGGTAACAAGGCATATGCCCGGCTCGTTCGTGACGAGGCCGTCCACGCCGTTTTCAAAGCCCTCGCATGTCCGGTTTCCCGGGGTCCCGACATTTCCGATTTTCTGACCCGTCCCACTTGGAGACGCGTCATTCCCCGTTTCCTGACCCGTCCCACTTGGAGACGCGACATTCCCCTTTTCCTGACCCGTCCCGCCCCGGGACTCGACTCCGTCGTATCCTGTCGCATGCGTAAAATCTCTTTCACGCGTCACGCCCATTCCCTTGTGCTCAGGGCCGACGACCATCACATGGTCGGTGTGCTTCTGGTCGGCGTATACCATATCCTCGGGCTTCACGCCGATCGCCTCCCCGAATATCCTGAAATTCTCAGCCACCTTCGCAGGGTCGTCGCCCATCGTGACGGAGAAATTCATGGTCGCGAACTGCCCCTCACTCACGCCGCCTTCGCGTGTCGAGAAGGCGTTCACGATCCGGTCGAACTCGTTCAGGGCTTTGTACTCAAAAAGACCGACCTTGCCGATCTGCTTGTATACTGTTGTTTCAGGTATATTTTTCTTTTTCATTTTTGTCTCGTTTCTGTCGGGTGCTTGTGGTGACCCACCGGGGACGGGGGTTGTGGACCATCGTTCCATAGGTGTTGTCATTTGACATAGTCTAAAACGATGGTCCACCAACCCCCGTCCCCGGTGGGTCACCACCAACCCCCGTCCCCGGTGGGTCACCCGTAATCATATACTACAATTATATACAAAAAATCGGCAAAACCAACATTTATCGTCGATTTTGCCGAAAGGTACTTGTTTCTCTGATGGTCCTTTTGGGGTGGTCACCGAGGGACCACCCCATCCGCTTTAGCATGCAGCGTCGCTGCCGTAAGCGGGCTCTGCAGTCATGATGAGTGCTGCGATGATGTAGATCCAGATGCTCATTCCGCCGAGGGCTACAAGCAAAACTGTGATCACACGTACAAGTGTGGAATCGATACCGAAGTACTGTGCAAGTCCTCCGCAAACACCAAAGATTTTCTTGTCTGTTCTTGATTTATAAAGCTTTCTCATGTCGTTTACTCCTCTTTGCAGTCGGTTTTTAATCGACTGCGTTTCCTTTCCTAACACTCCAACGAAGCAGTAGGCTCGTTATCATGTTTTTATTGGTTTTATGTTCTCCCGGGGTTTCCCTTTGAACAAGACCATCGTAACACGACAGGATTAAACGGTCTTTAACGGTAGATTAAGATTAGATTAATTTGTGTAAAAAAAGTGGAACCGACCGCAGATTACGATCGTCTAATCAATGTACCGGGGTCATACCGGGCTTTTTACACAAATCATAAATATCCCAACAGGAGGAGGGTACATGAGGAGAATTAACAGAATAATCGCAGTCATAACCACGATCATATGCGTGGTTATAAGTATTTCGGCATGCGCGGACCATGGTTCCGTGACCGACACAACAACAGCGTCGGCTGAAGAGCAGGGAAGAGAACTCGACATTGTCACTGTCGGTGAGACAGGCGAAGCAAGCCCGGAACCCGGCGAAACTGCTGATGCAGGTTTCGATGATCAACAGGGCGAAAAACCCGCATGGGAAAAGGCGCTCGATGAAAAATCGGCTGAAATGGAGAACCGGAGGGCGAAGTTCGAGGAAATCCATAACGAGATAAATGATATAAAGCTGCATATCCGGTCTCTTGCCATTGATCTGAACAAGTACAAGGTACCGTTCGGTGATTTCGCTTTGAAATTGTTTAAGGAATGCAGAAACAACAGCAAAGATGAGGGTGATATCCTTTTATCGCCGCTTTCGGTCTTCTTTGCGCTCGCGATGACTGCTAACGGTGCGCGAGAGAATACGCTTGCTCAGATCGAGGAAATGCTTGGAATGTCCGTAAATGATCTTAACGAGTTCGTGTCCGGCTGGAGCGATCTGACGGCTTCTGTAAGCGAAGTGCTGGAGAAATGGAATATGATATACAACTTTGGGGCGCCTGTCCAACAGAAATTCGGGGGCTTGTCGGTCAACACTGCCAATTCGGCATGGCTTAAGGATGACCCCGGATTACATATGAACCGGGATTATCTTGATCTGATACAAAACGCTTATGCCGGCGAACTCTTTACGGCTGCATTTGATGATTCAACGATCGATGATATAAACGTTTGGATTGAAGAAAACACAAACGGAATGATAAAAAACATGGTAACCAGTATTGATGACTCGGCGGTCTTATTCCTCATCAACACTCTGCTTTTTGAAGGAAAATGGGAAAATACATTTTCAAAGGAAAGAGTGCAGAACGATGTTTTCACAACCGCCGCAGGTGAAAAGACAGATCTGCCGTTTATGCACGGCTCCGCATCCAAGTATTTTGAGGACAGCCGTTCAATCGGGATCAAAAAGGATTATGCTTTTTATGACTATTCATTCGCAGCGATCATGCCCAATGAAGGTATCGGTATCGATGAATATCTCTCGGATTTTGGCGGAAATGAACTCGTTAATGCTCTGTTTAAAAACACATATGATGACGCGTACATAGAATTATCAATGCCGAAGTATTCAACCGAGTGTCGAGTGGAAATGAAAGATATATTAGCCCAAATGGGTATGCCTGATGCTTTTGACTCCGACACAGCCGATCTGTCCGGTATGGGAACATATGACCGGGGGAAAATATACGTTCAGGACGTTATCCATAAAACATATATTGAAGTCGATGAAGAAGGAACAAAAGCCGGAGCCGCTACAGCCATGATGGCCGGAGCAGGCGGAGGACCGACTAAGATCATAAACGTGGACTTAAACAGACCATTCATTTATATGATAATCGATGAGAACGCCCAAATACCGCTGTTTATAGGAGCTTTTGAAGGTTGACGGGTGACCCTTGGGGACGGGGGTTGTGGACCATGAACCCCGATGGTCCACCAACCCCCGTCCCCGGTGGGTCACCACAACCCCGTCCCCAAGGGTCCATCTCTATTTTTTTACTTATTTATACACTACAGTTCCGTAGTAGGACGCGCCGTACTCGGTCTTGTTCGAAGAATCTGTTCCGATCACGTTGTAGTAGCCGCCGTTCTTCGCCAGGTTGTACATAAGCGTTCCTGCGTACTTACCGACGAGCTCGCCGTCGGCGTTCTTGCCGTAGATGATGAGCGTCGGTGTGCTGAAGCTCGACTCGTACTTGCGTATGAGGTTCTTGTAGATCTCATCGGAGATCTTGGTGTTGAGAGCAGTCTCGATCTCCTTCTTGGATGTTCCGTCTTTCCACATTCTCCAAGCCACAACAACCTGCGCGGGATCCTTCCCAAAATCGTACGATCCGTCGAGGATATTGTCGCGGACATCGGCACTGCCGTCTGTCAGGAGTGTAACCGCGGGTCCGCCCCATGCGTCGCAGAGGGTGTAGCTGAGCTTTTCATAGCTGTTCTCTTTGTAGGCGGTGACTTTTCTCAATACTCCGTTGGCCGTGTATCCGGCGCTCCAGATGTTCCTGCCGGACGAGTCGGTCTTATAGGAAGTTTTTGTGTTGTAGTTAACATATTGATTTATCGGAGAAAAGCTTGTCGCAACAATCTGCTCAAACGTCGTGATGAGCTCCGTCTTGGGCTTCCTTACATTAACCGTGCAGGTGGCTTTTATCTTCTTGTTCTTTTTTGAAGTACATGTGATCGTGGCCGATCCGTAGGCCTTGGCAGTGATCTTCCCCTTCTTTGAAACGGTAACTACCGACTTGTCGGAAGACTTCCAGGTGACACCCTTGCTTTTAAGCTTCTTTGTGAGAGTCGCCTTTATTGTCTCAGTCTCGCCTTTATCGAGCGAGAGTGAATCATACGACAGTATGATCTTCTGCTCTTCGGTCTTCTTTTCCTTGGGTTTTGATTCTTCAACGGGCTTCTTGGGAGCCGGATACTCGTGCTGCTTGCCGCCGAACCCTTCGCTATAGACGTCGATGCCGACTTCCATCTTGTCGAGGTTTGTATAGTAAGGATAGTTCACGACGATGGAATATGTGCCTTCATCAAGGTCTCCGATAGGCTGTGTAACGCCTATCTCACCGTTTTCGAATCCTACGTACTCAAGCTGATTATAGTCACCGTCAATATCACCGGCGAAGAAATACGAGCCGATGCCGTCGCCGCCGTTCATGTTCTCGATGTGGTAGAAGACCTTCGTAGCCTTGCCCGAGATCTTGAAAGTGAATTTATAGCATTCCTCTTCTTTTATCGAAAACTCGTGGTGGATCGAAGGATTACTCTTAGACAGGGTGCCGATAGTCTGCGTGTCGTACTCGATGTATTCCGCTTTCGCTACTGCCGGCATCGCAGAAACAACGAGCGCAAGTGCCAGTAACAGAGTCAGTATTTTCTTCATAAAACCCCTTTCCGCTGCCGTTTGCAGCATAAATGAACATTCATATAAAATTGCCCGGGCTTCCGTCGCTGCAAACCTGACGCCATATACTTCCCGAGCCTTACTCTTGAACTATGATTATATTATTTTTGCCCCAAAAAGAGGTGGGCAGTCAGCCCACTTGTGGTGGTCCACCGGGGTGACAAGCGCAAGCGCTTCCCAGCCATACAGCAAAACACATTTCTTTAACATTTTTCTCACATTCTTTTCAATCATAGCCCGTATCATGCGAGTAAAAGCATTTCACATAAGCATTTGCCACGAAAGGAGCCCTGCATGAACAGATCATCCTCCCTCATTGTTTCGATCGTCATGATACTTGTGATGACGACACTCGCAGTCGGCTGTACATCTACATCCGATATCGAAAGTAAAACTACCGACCTCATTTCGGAGGAGTCCGGCGCTGCCACACCCGTTTCGGAGGATTCCGACACGTCTTTTTCCGGCACCAACGCATATGTGGTAAATCTCTCCGCTAATTCCGACAACACTCTCAATGTGACACTTAACGGTGAGGAGCTCACCTCCGGCGATACAGTCAAGGAAGACGACGGAGATCTGAAGCTCAAGGCGGCCGGAACGTACGAATTGTCCGGAGCGATCGGGGACGGAAGGATCGTCGTGGACGCAGGTGAAGATGCCGTGGTCCGCCTCATCCTTAACGGATTAAATGTTTCGAACGACGATGATTCGGCCATCTTTATAAAGACCGGCGGTCTGGTGTCTCTTGTACTCGCTCAGGGCAGTCAGAACTCGCTCTCGCAAACCGGTTGCAAGGAATCCGAAAGCCGTGACGGCGCGATCTACTCTAAGACCGGCCTTACGATCACCGGAGAAGGCGCTCTGACCGTCGCCGGCAGCTACTCGCACGGTATCGTGGCTAAGGATGATCTTGTGCTCGAAGGCGGGATCATCGAGATAAACTCCGTAAAGGATGCGATCCACTGTGACGGAAGCATCAGCATTGGCGGTGGCGACCTCACGCTTACCGCAGGCGACGATGCGATACATGCGGATGGCGATCTTAATGTGACCGCCGGAGAGATCCTGATAAAAGCCTGTTACGAGGGTCTTGAGGGCACGAATGTAAATATCTCCGGCGGCAATATCGACATCACATGCACCGATGACGGGATAAATGCCACGAGCGAAACCTCCTCCGGGCAGGAAGACCCCCGTCAGGGCGGATTTGGACAGGGCGGATTCGGACAGGGCGGATTCGGTCGCGGCGGGTTTGACAGCTCCGAAAGGCCGGAAATGCCTGAGGGATTTGACAGTTCTGAAAGGCCGGAAATGCCTGAGGATTTTGATGGCTCCGAAAGGCCTGAAATGCCCGAGGGCTTCATAAAAGAGAGACGGGATTCGGCACAGGCTTGGGGTGACAGTGAAAAAACATCCGAGACAAACATCACAGACATCCCCGGGAGTACGTCAGAAACCCTCACAAAGAGCACATCGGAAAGCAGGTCAGAAAGCACAACAGACACCCTCACAAACATCGTGATAAGCGGCGGGAAGATCAGAATCGTCAACTCTACGGGACGTGATGCGGACGGTCTTGATTCAAACGGCAATATTGCAATCTCCGGCGGTGAAGTGTTCATCAGCCTTTCCGGCAACGGCGGTAACTGCGCACTCGATTACGGCAGTGAAGCAGGCGGAAGCTGCGTGATCAGCGGAGGCACCGTCATCGCTGCCGGCTCCTCGACGATGCAGGAAAAGGTGAGCGGATCGGATGAAACCGGTATCATAAGCGTTAAAACAAACGGAGTGACCTCAGAAAATGCCGTTGTGGAGGTTCTCGACGACGACGGCCGGGCGCTCTTAAGCGCAGAAATCCCCGTCGGGTTCAATAACATCATCATCTCATCCCCCGCCCTGAAAGCAGGGACCGATTACAAGGTAACGATTGACGGGAAATAATGTATGACCCACTTGGGGACGGGGGTTGTGGGTCATCATCATTGAAAAAACATGGCATGAACTTCGTGAGACGATGACCCATAACCCCCGTCCCAAGGTGGGTCCCTTTGCATTTCCATCAAAGAATTTGAATACATAAGAAGGAACCCTCCGCGGAGAGTTCCTTCTTAAACTAACATCTAATACATTTCATTTACTGACTCAGGTCTGATCAAGTTGTAGGATATGTAACATTAATAGTATCCTCAACCATATTTCCTATCGTGCTCGCAATTGTTTCGTACGGAATCACATACTCGGGCTTCTCCGGATACAGTTCGATCGTTCCGCTTCCTACTACGGAGCCACTATTACTAATCACAAGGGAAGGTCCGCTCTGATTACATCCACACTCATATGTTCCATCAAGCGAGAATGATCCTCCGTTTTCAACATAAACCTTGCCACCGTTGCCGGAAACCACTTTACCCTTTACATCGGGATTTCCCATACCGGATCCGTTATGTACTCTCAGTGCTCCTCCTGCTTGAATTGTGATACTTCCGTTCTCGCAGGTACGAAGTTCACCGTAGGAATCTACGTCATTATCATGATAAACCTGAACATCGATCGCACCGCCTGAAGCAATCTCAAACGCACCTACTATAGCAGCCCCGGGAGTTACCATCAATTTCTTATCCGCGGGAACAACAATGCTCCACCTTGCATCGATCTTACAGTTGAAATCTATTGCGTCCTGTTCATCGAAGTTTCCATCTGCAGGAGGATTGATCTTGACTTGAATGCCAGCCGCTTTGCTACTCTCGTTATATAAATATACAGCGATCAGTTCATCCATTGTCGTTACATTGTAGTAATCTCCCTCCATATTGGGAAGAGTTAATGACTTCACAATGGGAACATTTTGCTGATCATATTCTACTATAGCGATCTTGTCTCCAAGTTTTATGTGACGAACATGCCAGCTGTCTTTTTCGTTCATTTCCTCACGGAAAGGCTCCAGTACTCCTTCTTCCGCTTCTTTGTTTCGTACCTTTTCCTCCAATTCGAAGAATGCGTCACTATAACAACTGCTGTAAGCGATATCCAGACGCATATTGTTTTCGCTGAGCCAATCATTCAGCTCCGCATCGGTCGGATCGGATAATTCTCCGTTCTGAGCGACTTTTTTAATTACCGCATTTTCCGGAATCTGAATTCTGAGATAATTTTCTTTCGTCTCAGGAGTTCTGTTTATATCATCATAATCGGCCGTAATGGAGAGTCCGGGGTCGCCTTTCTCATTCCAACCAATGCAGTTATCCGGAACAGATATCTTTATATCTCCGATCTGGATCGAACCGCCTCTAATAACATTTAATCTTGCTCCATTATTATTAACAGTGTCATACTCCATTATGAGAGACTTTCCTTTTGTCGCATTATCATTGGAAGATATTTGCAATATCGAAGGAACTATAAGAGTTGCTCCTCTTTCCACATTAAGCTCACAGTCTTTCTTAATGCGAAGAGCATCAGTTGCGCTGTTAGCCGGTTTCGTAATGGTGAGATCTGCACTTGCCAGATGGTAATCATTTCTCTCTGTTCCCCACTCATTTATGTACGTATCCAGCACGATGCTACATGAAGCATCCGTCGAGAATTCATCATGCACGAAATTCACATAGCCGCCTTGCTTTGTCGCCTTATATAATTGAGCATAGCTTATATTCTGAGCATCAGGATTGCCATCAAATCTATCCATTATATAGATTTCCGATATTATCCACGCCCAATCTAAGAATCTTTCAAACTCAAACCGGTCTGTGATCGGTCTGTATCCGGCCTTAAGAGTATCAAGCTCGATGAAATCATACCCGAAGGGATTCGGAATAACTTCTTTTCCTTCGGATGCCCCCTTTGCCTTTTTCATAACCAAAAGATGAGGGATATCCTTAGCGTAGTCAGCATCTATTGAGCGATAGCTCCAATAATAGTAAATTCCATTCTGTTTGGATCCGTACTTCTTACGAGCCTGGATGGTAAATCCGATGCAATCTATCCCTTCTACCATATCAGGTGTAGCCACCTTCTCAGGGTCTTTAGGGAACACAAACTCATGGTAGTAGGTAGCTCCGTTGTTAAGGATGTATTTTCCGTACCAACCCATAAGCATTACTAACTCATGAGGATCCACGTTTTCATGGTCGCCAACATACATCTCGCTGGTAACACCTAAGCCGTCATTGGCAGCATTTTCACTCTTAAGTGTTCCAAACACATCAATTCGACCACCTCGGTTAGGCGCCACGATCGGTACCTTGGCGATCAGAGTCGTTCCAACGGGTATAGTCACAGTCTGATTAATCCTTACATCATGCGAATTATCAGTTGCATTAAGTGTTGCCACTCTCGATGTGATCTTGTTATTTGAATCCCTTGTGTCACTTAAAGTCACATTTACAAGCGGTGTCCTTCCGAGTTCAATTGCTTCTTGAAGTTCTTCGTTTCGCTCCGTATCGAGATATGCATTGAGCCAATCCGCGGTAGTAGTCTGTGCTCTGTAAACTTCGGTGTCATTGAGTATTGTAACATAGTCCGTAACTCTGACGTCGGAGACATAAATATAACTCAGAGCCGAGAGAACATCATTCTCTTGACAATCTTCCCACGCAGCATCAAATTTAGGACCTAAATCATTAGGGAGGATCAGGGGTTTTAAACCAAATGCATCAGTAAGTCCGATCTCTGTGCATCCCGACTCTCCGGTAATCTGAACATTTCCGCTAATATTCTGTATCTCGACAAAACGAAGTTCGAAAGAGAAATCGCGATCATTCTGATCATCATGCTTGGTATCATATTTCCTTAGCCAATGTAACCTTGCAGCGGGATTGTCAGAATTCGATTCAGAAGGTCCGTTACCGGCAGTGAAGGTATAACCTCCAACCTTTACTTCCGCGCCGGGCATAATATCGATCCCACCGTCTGCTTCTTCATTTTCCTTTGCTGCTGTAGGAACCAGATCCAATGATTTCTCAGCGGCTACAAGCTTTGAACCGGGTGTAACGATGATCGTTCCCGTTTCCTGAATATTTATCTTTTTAGAATTTGTGTTCAGGACAGCCTTACTACCGTTATAACCCACATACAATACAACATTTACAGGGATGGTGATGTCTTCTTTAGTTAATGTAACATCAGAAGTAAGATAAACCTTCTCGGGTTCTGAATCGGGTTTGGCTTTTGAACCTGCAGTTTTAAGCTCATTGATAAGCTTTTCTTCAGCCGTAAGCGTCGTTACCGGAGGAACATAAGGATCCGGGGTTGATGTTCCGCCCGAACTTCCGCCACCCGAAGTACCGCCGCTTACCGGTGTGTCGGTTGTGGTGTCGTCCTTCTTTTCTTCCTCTTTTTCTTCGTTCTTCTCTTCTTCCTTCTTTTCCTCTTCCTTAGGCTGCTCTGTCTCTGTCTCGCCTACAGGAGTCTCGGTTTCATCAGTCTTGCCGACATAATTGTCGGAAGTGAGCTCCTCACCGGTCTCGACCTTCTGGGTCTTTCCGTCGGAGTCCTTTACGGAAACAGTTTCCTCAGTCTTGTTCTCGAGCTTAACACCCGCGGTCTCTTCCTTCACGGTGACCTTCGAGCTCTCGGCGCCTTTTTCGAGGGTGAGATCGACGGTACCATAAGCGTTAACGCTCACAGGCACTTCAGACTTCACCGACGCACCCACAACGTCCTTCTGGACCGTCACCTTGAGGTTTTCTTCGGCGGTTCCGCTAACGCTTATATCAGCTGCCGCGCCTACATAAACACGTCCGACCTCGCCGTTCTGGGTCAGATCGACCTTGACCTCGCTCTTAACTGCCACCTTCTCGATGCCACCGTTGTTGACAACCTTGACGGTACCCGTCTCCGAAGCGATGGTGAGCTTCTCGACAGATGCGGTCGGCATGGCCGTGAATGTGAGCTTCTCGTCATTGACGGTGATCTTGTTGCCCGAAGCGTACTCCTTGACGGACTTTGCCTCGTTTATCGTGATGCTCGAAACCGTTGCCTTGCTCTTAAATGTAGCATTGGGCGCATCAACAACGATCTTGATAAGGTCCGAGCTGTACTTCGCGTTCAGAGTGAACGTGCTCTTCTCGGTGGTCTCGATCTTGATCGTCACCGTAGAACCGGAAGACTTGTACTTCTTGAGTGCCGCAACAAGCTCTTCCTGAGTCGTAACTGTGATCGTCTTTGTTTTCTTCTTCTTTGCGGCCTGCGCGCTTCCGCCCGGCATCAGGCCGAGGATGAGCGTAAGAACCACAGCGAAGACAACAAAACGCTTGATATACTGCTTCATGTAAACCTCCTTATTGGTGTTTGAATCGGATTTAGGGTATGAATAACTGACTGCATTAAGAGCCACCCAGATTGTTCCCCTTGAATCAGTAGATTAGCACATTCAAACGCAAAAAAGGTGGGCTGATTGCCCACCTATGGAGTTGGTTGTCGGGGTGATCATCCCCACTTATTGAAATGCACTCTCTCTTCGAACGGCCTCTTGCTCGGTGCGTGAAAGTCGTCTGCCGCTTTCCCCACCGGGAGGATGCACACGACGTCGTACCCCTCGGGTACATTAAGCACAGCCGCGATCTTGTCGCAGATCCTGTCGTCATCCGTGATGTGCCCTTCGTACCAGCAGCTCTGGTACCCGAGCTCCACGATGGCGAGCAGCATATTTTCGATCGCCGCGGAATAGTCCTGGACAGCAAAACACTTGTCCCTATAGGCGTTGATCCTTCTTGTGAGAACAACGATCATAGCAGGCGCCGTATTGGCGACGGGCGGATCGATCTGCTCCTTTAAGCGCGCGAGCACCTCCGGGTCGTTCACAACGATCACATCCGTGGTCTGCTTGTTGCACCCCGACGGCGCGTCAATCCCGGCGCGGGCGATTGCCAGAAGGTCCTCTTCCGGCACAGTCTCCTGCAGGAACGCCCCGCGGTAGCTGTGACGGGTCGAGATCGTACCGAGTGCGCTCTTTAGAGCCATAACGTATATCTGACAGGGGTTTGCTTCGTCCCAATAATCCGGCAGCACCTCAAGCTCCTTGAACCCGAGGCTCTTGTAGAACTCGTTGGTGATGTCATAATCCGCATAAACGCCGGAGCGGACAGTCTTTACCTGAACGAAGTCGTACCCTTTGCGGGAAGCGTAGTCCTTCGCAGCCGCGAAAAGCTTCCGGCCGATGCCTTTCCTGTGGCACTCCTTGCGGACTCCCATCACGGCCAGCTCAACCGTCGCTTTGCCGGTCTCTTTAAGGCACAGAAAGCCCTCGGCCGTGTCGCCGTCAAACGAAGCCCAGAACGGCTGCTGCGCCGAGTCCGCGATGTACTGTTCCCTGCTCTCTTCGACTTCGAACCAGTCGGTCAGGGCTTCGAGGATCTCCCGCGCTATCGCGGTTCTTTCTGCTGCCGCTTCTATAAATCTGATCATACCTTGTCCCTTTCTTTTGGGGTAATCGCTGTGGGTGGTCCCTAGGGGACGGGGGTTGTGGGTCATGCGCAGTTCAATGACCCACAACCCCCGTCCCCTAGGGACCACCCACAATTATCATACTTACTTTCCTTTACGTTTTCCTATGCGG
>JAEEGG010009393.1_pt1 | contig 21905 bp, 21 predicted proteins | sample 9134161 | NCBI WGS metagenome assembly JAEEGG01 (sample SAMN16246543, study PRJNA631951) | gut metagenome | biome: gut microbiome; feature: rumen; material: CR-attached | host: Bos | place: Iran: Karaj | collected 2018-10
TATGCCATTCCTTTTGCAGCTCCTCCTGTTGGCGACTTGCGCTGGAAGGCACCACAGCCTGCAAAGCCTTGGAATGGTGTGCTCAAAGCCAAGGAGCCTGCCAAGTGGCCTCCACAGCCAGAAAAGAGTTACGTGAAATACGACATGATGGACGAGGACTGCCTCTACCTCAGCGTGGTAACTCCTGCCAAGAAGGAGAACGAGGCTCTGCCCGTGATGGTATGGATTCATGGTGGCGGATTCCGTAGCGAACATTATGGCGGCGAACTATGGCAGAGTCTTGCCCGTCGTGGCGTTGTCACCGTGTCCGTGGCTTATCGTGCCGGTGCACTTGGCTATATGGCACACGAGGAACTGGCAAAGGAGAATCCAGACGGACATTCCGGAAACTATGGCATACTCGACCTTATCTTTGCCCTGCAATGGGTACAGCGTAACATCAGCAACTTTGGCGGCGACCCTGCAAAGGTAACTATCTTTGGCGAATCAGCAGGTGCCATGTGTTGCAATATCCTCTGTGCATCACCTCTGGCAAAGGGATTGTTCCGTGCGTGCATCAGCCAGAGCGGTGCCTTCATGTTGCCAAGCGACGTTGACCAGCCAACGGCTCAGACGCTGGGTAATATGTTCATGAACCAGTTGCAGAAGAAGAGCATCGCGGAGATGCGCCAGATGGATGCCAGGTCACTCACAGGCAACGGCGTGAACTTCATGGGCTGTACCCCTATCATCGACTGCTACGTTATGACTGCCCCAATCTACGAACTCTACCAGCAGGGCAAATACAACGATGTGCCTGTACTGATCATGCACAACAGCGACGAGGCTGCCACAGAATTTGACTCCGTTAGCGAAGAGATGTATAACCAGCAAGCCGCTCAGTTGCCTGGCACTTGGGGCGACACTCTGAAAGCCTATTACCCTGGCAGTACTGCCGAGGAACGCCTTTACAGCCTCCGCGATGTAGGTCGCGACCTTAATTTCGGATGGCCTGCATACGCATGGGCTACCTTGCAGAAAAAGACGGGAAAGAGTCCTGTCTATATGGCTTACCTCGCCCAGAAGTCTGACACTACCATCTATGCCAAGGGCAACCGCCGTGGTGCCGCTCATTCCGATGACATCATGTATCTGCAAGGCGCATTCGACAAGAAGGCTGACAGATATCCGCAGGAAAAGAAGGTTAGCGACCTGATGCAGCAGTACTGGGTGAACTTCGCCAAGACTGGTGGCAATCCTAACGGTGAAGGACTACCTGCCTGGCCTTTGTTCGACGAGCAGAAGCCTACCGTGATGCAGTTCAACAACGGTGCATCGCTCATCAATGTGCCAAACATGAAGGGCGTATCCGTCATAGATCGCTTCTTCCAGTATGTCCGCGAAATGAAGGTGAACATAGTCAATCGATAGGATGCTAACGATATAAGTAACGTAAATTCGTAATCAATATGTCTTTCACAATAAATATAATCAAGAAACTCCCCTTTGGGGGGTTGGGGGGCTTATTCCTGTTATTCCTCCTTTTCGCCTCATCAGCAGCAAAGGCACAAAGCCTGACGCATACCTTCCGCAACACGTCTCTCTCCGACGCGCTCATCTGGATTGATAATGCTCAGAGCAATTACAAAATACATTTCATTTTTGATGAACTGGAGGACTTCACCGTTACCACTTCCATACGTAATGCCTCTGTTGAGGATGCCGTAAGACAGGTAATCGGTTTCTATCCTATGCACACCACCTTTGAAAGAAAGGATATCTACATCGAGTGCGTACAGAAGTCAGGAACCAAGCTCTCCGGTCACATCGTTGATGAAAAAGGCGTTCCAATGCCATTTGCCAACGTATCACTTCTGTCTGTTGCCGACTCCTCCTTCATCACTGGTGGCGTGAGCAACGAGAATGGTGATTTCGTCATTCCTTGCCAGATGAAGCACATCATAGCCAAGATTAGCACCATAGGCTACAAGACCGTAATCCGCAATGCTGCCGTAGGCAAGATGGGCACTATCACCCTCCAGCCTGAGACCTACACAATCAAGGGCGTGGAGATCAAGGGCGAGATTCCTCAGTATAAGATGGTGACTGGCGGAATGGCTGTCGATGTGCAGCACTCCGTACTTCACGACGTAGGCACAGCCGATGACCTCCTATCCATGATTCCTATGGTTCAGAAACGCGATGGCAAGTTCGAGGTTCTCGCAAAGGGCGAGCCAGAAATCTACATCAACAATAAGAAGGTGACTGGTGCAAGCGAACTGAAGATGCTGAAATCCGCCGACATCAAGAATGTGGAGGTTATCACCGCTCCGGGCGCCAAGTATAACGCAGAGGTAAATGCAGTAATCCGTATCAAGACCTTGAAGCCACAGGGCGATGGTTTCAGCCTTTCTCTCTATAACCAGTCACGCCTCAACAACAAGTGGTATAACTATGACGACCTCACCCTGAAATACCACACCAACGGACTGGAGGCCTTCGCCAACATTGCCCTCGACAACGGCAACTACAGTACAGAGCAAGATGTTGACCAGGAAATCCACATCAGCAAGGATCTGTTCAATGCCAATGCAAAAATCCCTGTAAGGAGCACATGGACCACGCTTTATTACAAGGCGGGTCTCAGCTACGACTTCAATACTGACCACTCCATCGGTTTCAGCATCTCTTCACAACATATCTTCTCCAGCATTTTCAAGACCGATATGGAGCAGCACTATACGAAGAACGGAACGTTCTACGGCGACGTGTTTCTGGAAACTGATATCCGCGAAAAGAACAAACCTGTATGGGAACTCAACTCCTACTATGTAGGCAAGGTGGGCAAGTTAGGTATCGACTTCAATGCCACCGTTCTGCGTAATTGTTCAGAGAACATTAACTATCAATACGAGCATAGTGAGGAACTCGGTAGCCGTCCTATCACCACCACCACCGACGACAAGAGCACTATGGCAGCAGGCAAGCTCGTGCTGACATATCCTGTTTGGAAAGGTGAGCTAACTGGCGGTTCAGAGGTTACGAGCACACAGAGGCACGGCAACAACCTCAACGCGGAGGGCATCATTCCTGCATCCGATACCGAGCGAGAAGAAAAGAACATCGCCGGCTTTGCAGAATATCAGATGCAACTGGGGCAATGGCACATGAATGCCGGACTGCGCTATGAGCACGTATCAACCAACTACACCTCATTCGGCGTCAAGCAGGAAGAGCCAAGCCGCACCTACAACGACTTGTTCCCTACCCTCTCAGCCGCTTGGCAGAAGGGCAAGTGGGGTGCTCAGCTAAGCTACACAAAGCGCATCACACGCCCGCAATACAGTCAACTGACCTCAATGGTGGTATATGACAGCCGTATGCTCTACGAAGGTGGCAACCCTATGCTGCGCCCTTCCATCCGTCAGGGCATCGACTTCATCCTCACCTATGCGTGGCTGAACTTCGCAACCGGTTTCACCCGCGAGAATGATTTCTTTACCCACACTGGCAAGATATACGACGAGGAGAACGAGATCATAATCCTTACGCCCGAGAACTTCGACCACCAAGACCGTGTATATGCCACTCTCACGGCATCGCCTAAGATCGGCATCTGGCAGCCTATCACTACCCTGCACTACTATCAGCAGATGTTCGATAGCGAGAAATATGGCGCTCCAAAGAAGTTGAACAAGCCAGAGTTCTCCGCACGCCTACAGAACTGGTTCATCCTCGGCACCACTGCCAAGGCATTGCTCGACATCAACTACACTGGCAGCAACCACTGGGGAATGATGTATCGCGGCACCAGCTGCTCTGTCAACGCCCGTGTGCAGAAGACATTCCTCAAGGGCAACCTCATTGCCACCCTGTATGCCGACGACATCTTCCGCTCTGCACGCAACAACATGATCACCTACTACGGCATCGGTACCACCGGCAATAAGATATACACCTACACTCAGGCAGTAGGCTTCACCATCAGCTACAACTTCAACGCTACAACCAGCAAGTATAAAGGTACCGGTGCAGGAAACGCAGAGAAATCCCGTCTGTAACAGCCATTTCGCAAATAAGTTTAAGATAGTAACGCAAAATCCTCACACATTTTCACGTGTGAGGATTTTTATGATTAATTGTCCATATAGCGAGCACAAACTAACGATATGTGCTACTAAAACCTAAAACCTATAGTACCTTGAAGTATATTAACATCACCTAATCCCCAAAAATCACCCGTTCCAAAACTTTTGCCATCAACATTAAGGAATACGGCATGCTTCTGAACTGGCAATTCCAGGCCACAACCTCCGTAAAGGCCTTTCAACAATCCATAGCCAAGAACTCCATCCTCAAAAGTTGTAGAAAAAGCAAGACCTCCCCTTACCGTAAACTTTAATTTGTTGTTTATCGGGAAACGGGCCATAACGCCTGTATTCAATTCCACAAGGCTCACAGCATCTTCGTTTTTACTCTTGATACCGAAATAAGAACCCATAATCTGGAATAACATACCGTTGGCATATCTACTTACATCAATATCCAAAGAGGCACCTACAGAAAACATGTTCCCTCGAAAACCATGCTCCATCTCAGAGGTTTTAATATATACACCACCGCCACCAGCAAAAACTGACAGATAGCACTTTGTCTTCTCTTTGCTGGAATCATATTCATATTTGATACATTCCTCATTTGATGTACAAACATCTTCATGATAATCTCGCACCATCTTTATCATCTGCTTATCACTCATACTGTTTGGCTTAATATCATCAATGGCACGTTGTGACTTATAAACCTGCTGAAGCAGTTCCTGAGCTCTCATATTGGCAGTACGCTGGTCGTAATTCATATCACCATCCATGTTTTCATACTGAACCACCTTGCCTTCTTCATTCTCCAAATAATAGATTTGCCTAAATCCCTTTTCCTTGCGGTACAGATTCATAATTCCATCAACGAGAAATTCAGCAAAGAACTCTTCATTATTGTCGAAGTTCTTGCTCACATAGAATTTTCCGCTTTCCTTGAACCTGTAACCCATAATCTGTCCTGGAGTATATTTCACATACTCAGAGGCATCATTAGCCTTAAAGACACATTGTTGAGCATTTATAGTGTTTGTTCGATACTCTATCATTCCATAGACCGTATCTTTCTGATTGGTAATGATAAATCCCTCCTTTGGATTAACCTGCGCGTTAGCAACCAATGAAACAAAAAGCGCAATAGCTATTGAAATAATTCTCATAATTATAATTTTATCCGTCTTAGATATGGTTTTCGGCGTGCAAAAGTAATAAAAAAATTGTAAACTCTGCTCTTTTATATGCAAAAAGAGTGTATATCATCATTTTTTTACAAAAACATTTTCATAAAGATGAAGCTTACATTATCTTATGGTATATAACAAAATCAGCCACCCCGTTTTCGCAACGCGGTGGCTGTTTCAATTGCAACTAATATTCAATCATAATGGGTGAACTACTAACTCTTTCCCCATTACGAGTGCAAAGATAACATTTTTTTTTGATATTGCAAACGTTTTCACCAAAACTTTTGCAATTTAGTGTTATTTCACACTTTTATATAGTATAAAAACGTATTTTTGAAAGATTTTTTAAGGTTTTCAGGTTAGAAGGTTTAGAGGTTTTAAGGTCGGAAGGTCTTTATGGTTTTCTGAACGGACTTGCTTTAGCTTGATGAGCCTTAGCGAATAACGCTCATTAGCGATGCTGACCTCTAACCTTCTAACCTCATAACCTGGAAACCCTCTTTTTCAAATGTCTCATTGTCTCATTCGGGAGTTTGAATTTGCCTGGAAGGCAACACTATTAGTAACCCCGTACATACGAGTGAAACGAGGATGTGCGGGGGATAAAAGCACATCGTATATTTTTCTGTCTGGAAGACAGTACATCGCGAGAGGTCATGTATAAGAGTCAATCAGGTACAGCCTTCCAGGCTGATAAGGAGAGCGATTGTTTTCTATCCGAGGGCATCCTCTCCTTTCGTCGAGTATGCGCCTCGGTTACTCACAGTGTTGCCTTCCAGGCAATTCTGATTCCAGAACTTTTTTTCAGGTTTAAGGTTTTCAGGTCGGACTTGCTTTAGCTTGATGAGCCTTGCGAAGAACTTGCGCAGCTTGATGAGCTTGTGAACACTTGCTTTAGCTTGGTGAGCTTGTGAACAATGTTTGTAGCAATGCTGACCTTAAAACCTCCAAACCTCATAACCTCTGAAGTTTTTTGCTTGCAAAAACTTCAGTTACTCCTGAATCTCCTTTATAATCTGATTCGCGTTGTCAAGGATACGGAAGAAGAGGCGCAAGCCAATAAATCCTCCGATGACGATTCCAACGCAAAGACCGGCTGTAAGCCACCAGAACATCTCCATGTTGTCGGAAAAATGGGAATACGTTTCAACAAACAGCCATGTCAGCCAGAGAGGCAGGAGAACCACGCAGTTTATTAGGGTATAGCGCTTATAACCGACCTTGAATCGTGATACGCACTGAGCCACCTCCAATATACTGGAGTTCATCAATGTCTTGTCGGATAGCATCCTCTTATAATACACTTCCATCGACATGCAGTATATCAGAAAGATATCCGTTACGATGACGAACAGCCACGACATTCCCAGATTATAGTGGAATGCAAGCGGTGACATTGCAATTGTTATGAGTCCACACACCACAGCGGCAAACATCTTCCGCTTGATATTGTCGGTGTGGGTACTGATAACATCATGTATGAGCTTGTCGTTGACAACACTCTTCTTTTCTATCTTTTCCTTTAGGATTGATATCTGGGATTGCATCTCCTCCAAATTCTTTTCTTCCATAGTTTTCTTTACTATTAATTGTTCATTAATTAAGACCCACCCCTTCCCTCCCCAAGGGAGGGGGATTTTTGACACATAATACTATCTAAAGACTCCCTCCCTCGGGAGGGATGGGGTGGGGTCCTTTAACCTTTCATCAACTGTTGCTTGATGCGAAAGAGCTTCACGCCAACGTTTTTCGGGGTTATGCCTATGACAGCAGCAATCTCGTCATACGACATATTCTCCAGCCACATCAGCACTATGGCCCTGTCCACCATTCCAAGTTTCTGAATACGTTCATGAAGTTGTCGAATCTGCTTTGTGTCGGCATCATTGTCCTCATACAGATTTACATCCATAGTAAGGGGTATTGCCTGCACACGCCGTTTCTTCTTGCGCTCAGAAGATATACAGGAGTTGAGCGTCACACGATATACCCATGTCCCAATCTTACTCTCATGACGGAATGACCCGTAGCCCTTCCAGAGGTTGACAAGAGCCTCCTGAAAGAGGTCGTTAACCTCTTCCTCATCATTAGAGAACATATAGCACACAGTATAGATGGTGCTTTTCTGCTCGCGAACAAATTGCGCAAATTCCTTTTCGATACTTTCCATCGTCGTACTTGTTTTAACCATTTGACGTAAGGTCATAACAATTTATTACATGAAAGAGGGATTTTTTTCAAGTTTTTTTTAGGAGTACAAGGAGTAATAAGGAGTTCAAGACGATAGTGTTTATCGCTTATTTGAACGTTCAAAGCATTCGTCTTGTACTCCTTGAACTCCTTGTACTCCTTTCTAACCCACAAAAAAAGCTCACCATTTTAATAATGGTGAGCCCGAACGCTATGCGTTCACTTGAGTTTTGTACCTGCAATGGTGTATTTATCATCACCATTTGCAATGATCACCTTGTCCTTATGTATTAGTTTCTGTGGTTTCAATATCTTTGAAGATGAAGTCTCTGAAACACCATCAATGGAAGTGGTATAGCCGTCATTGCCATAGTAGCCCTTGATGATGGCATCCTTGAGGTCTGGCATTGTCCATTTCAGGTCAGAACGGTCTTTTTCATCGGAAAGTCCCATCCAGTAGAACGTAGCAATACCAGCCTCCTTACATTTCTCAACGAAAAACTTCGCAAAATCAACCTTGTTCTGCTTATACGATGTATTGTAATCATCCGTGTTAGCCACAGCATCATTAGCACTACCCCACTCTCCGAAAATGACAGGAGCCTTTGGCTGAAGTATCTCCTTGATAGATTTCAGCATAGCATTACATTCTGTCTTTGCCCATGAGAGATCCTTGATGCTTGGATAGTAATGAACTTGGAAGGCGATATGGTTCTGGGCTTCATCCTCTGGGTAGGCAAGATTCTTCAGAGGGTCTAAAAGATGCTGATTCCAGTTGCCGGAACCATTGCTTGCGCAGTAAGAGTTTACAATAAGGTTACGGCTTGAGTTGTTTCCACCTGTAGCACGCACGGCATTCACAAACGACTGCGCATACTTGTTTACTGCCTCGTATGAGTCGGCTGCCGACTCGGCATCATACGGCCCTGGAGCTGCAAATGAAGCAAAGCACCATGAGCCGTAACTGTCAAGCATCTCGTTATAGCCCTCGAAAAGCAGATGCTCGTCATAGTCCTTGAACTCCGTAGCAATCTGTGTCCAGAGGTCCTCGAAAGTATCCTTATACTTATTATAGTTTGCAGTATTAGCACGTATCCACGCCGTTGTAGCAGCACCTGTGTCGTGATGCACATTGATGATGCAGTACATGCCGTTGTTTATCACATAGTCAACAATCTCCTTCACGCGAGCCATCCATTTCTCGTCCACCTTAGTAGGCGTCCAAGAATCGATATCCCAGTTCAGTTCATTGTTCTCGACACCCATGTGAGGATACCATGTCACAGGAACGCGGATTGCATTGAAACCAGCATCCTTGAACATCTTTATGAGTGCCTCTGTGGTAACAGGCTGCCCCCAAGCCGTCTCGTAGTCGGAAGTCTTGCGCTCCGTCCACTTCTCAATCCACATATTAGTTGTAGAACCCGAGTTGGCATCAAGGGTATTGCCGAGATTCCACCCGACACGCATATTCTTAACGGCAGAAGTAGCCGACTCAAATTCCTGAGCCAACGCTTGCGCGGAAGAAGCCAGAAGCATAGATGCTGCGAAAAGTAAAGATTTCATTTTTTTTAGGTTTACAGGGTTTTAGGGTTTATAGGTTTTCAGGTCGGACTTGCTTTTGGAATTAAGACATTAAAAAATTTTCAATTTTCAATTGCAATAAGGCCTCCTAACCTTACAACCTTTTAACCTTAACATTTCGGGGACAAAATTACTCATATCGACACAAATTGTTATGACCTTATTTAGCAAAACATGACACTTTCTTGATGTTTTGCGCTAAGAGCCATTTTTTAACAGGTTAGAAGGTTTTCCCAATGTCTCATTGTCTATCCTTAAATCTTCTATTCTTTGAAAATAGCAGCCTATAGTGCATAGATAGACAAAGAGGATGTGCATATTTTGCACATCCCCCTAGAAATAGACTCACAATATCTTATTTCTTACAGCTCTCAATATCTCCACCATAGCCCAAATGCCGTTATCGTCCTTTTCTGAACCTTGTTTTGGAGATATACATGTTCAGTTCTTGAATTATAGGATTATTTACCAAGAACTATATTCTGAGACCATTTCTTATACTTACCTCCTCTATAGCTCTCACAATATCCATGTTTTGAGTTTCTTTTTCCCACTTTTTCTTTATAGGAGAATTTGCTCTTGGAGGTAGGATTTCCGCTTTTACTGCATCGTCACATTTGCGAAAATCTGGATGAATGGTGTAGATTCTTTCCAAATTTGTACACCCTTCGAACCAACCAGCATAATATCCCAGTACCTTTACAGAATTATGGATATCAATTTCAACAAGACTTGTGCAATTCTGGAAAGCACGTTGTCCTATCTCTTTCACAGAGTCAGGAATGTATATACCGTTAAGGCTCGTACAACCTTTGAATACATTTAAACCGATTTCTGTCAATGAGTTTGGGAGGTATACGTCTGTTAGGCTTGTACATCCGCTAAATGTGTCTCCGAGAATCTTCGTGACAGTATTTGGGATACGGATACGTTTAAGACTTGTGCAATTAAGGAATGTATCATCTACTATTTTAGTAACTTTAGTATTGTCCAAATCAACAAGTTCTAACCCTTTACAGTAGCTAAATGCGCCAGGACCAATATACGTTACAGTACTTGGAATTGAGACTTGTTTTAAACCAATACAACCTTTGAATGCTTCAAGGCCAATCTCTTCTACCGAATATGGAATAACAGTATTCCTACACCCAAAAATCAATTTGTTGGATTTAGTCTCAATGATAGCATTGCAATCTTCACGACTATCATACACATCATTGTTGGGGCTGATATTAATGCTTGTAAGCCATACACAGCCAGAAAAAGCATCCGGTCCAATCATTGTTACTGATTCAGGTATATTTATCTCAGTAAGGTTTGTACACTTCTCAAAAGCACGTTTTTTAATCTCCTTTACTGAGTTTGGAATGAATATACTGCGAAGGTTTGTGCAACTCCAAAATGCGCATTCTTCAATCGTTGTTACAGAACAAGGTAATAGCACGGTTCCTATAGTTTTATCTTCAAAGAAAGCACTATCCACTACTTCCGTTGCCCCCTCGGGTATTCTCACCACATAAGGAGGTTTCACATCATCGTCAAACGCTTCGACAGCCTTAGCGAGTTCTTTGCTATTGGCAGCCTCGAATATGGGTCTGCCATCATAAAATACGGTTTCCATTGCCATAAATTCATTATGAGATCTTCACAAGAATGACATGACTATGACATCATATCATTCATGGAAATGAATCATACATTTTTTACCCTTATGTTCTTTGATACAAATTCTTACATTGAAATATCAAAAAACATAGCATATATTCTATGCTTATTTACAATAAAGGCGAAGTTGTCTAGCTAAATTTTCTTTCTCTTCTAAGCTGAGATAACGCCCTGTGAGGTCAGATACCCCATAACCTTGTATTTTTGATTCTAATTCGCCTTCAGGTATCTGGTCAACAGTTTCACAATCATATTCAGCCATAAGAATTGCCACCTCTGTTATTATACAGTTCCACCAGTAAAAACCAATTGTAAATCCATTATTGTCGATATATTTAAGAACGGAACTAAGAAGATTACAATCACACAAGATGGGAGAGTACATTCCCCACTCACACCACTTGGATAACCATTGTGCCCATTCTTCTAAGGTAGGTTTAAGGTCGTATATATCACAGTTCTCTGCAAAAAGGTCTTCTGTTAGATTTTGGAAATTTGCTCGAACACATGCTATCAACGGCCAATCCTCTGACAACTGACCTGTACTGTTGATATGTGTATTGATGAATTTTAGCCAATTTTCACGATCCCAATCTCCGAAACAACCACTATTATACAGAATTCCATTTTTTTTATTACCATACATATTAATACCATCTATATTTTTTTCTTCACAAGATGTGAAAATACTGGTAATGTTATCAGTATAGAAATTGGTGTCCGAATATTTAACCCACACTTGCTTGTCAGGATTAGCAATGTTGTGCTTTATACAACATTGTCTAACAACGTTGTATGATATGCTGCCATCATGAAGAGGCTGCTCATTCCATAATAGAAGTGATTTGCCTGCAAATGACCTCGGATTGGCAAGACGCTCCATCACGAGTTTTTCAAAATCTGCAATTCCAATTGTTTTCATATTTTTCTTTATTTTTTTGAAGGTTAGAAACTCTTAATCCTCATCCCACTCATCTTCATATTCACCAAAGACGATGCCATCGCAGGCAACGACCTCAATGTCGCTTTCTTCATCAAGGTCTTCATAGAAGATGGTGTAGTCGTTTTTCACCTCAATATTCATGAGAAGACCACGAGCGGCAACATATACCGGAGTGTCTTCATCATACTTGCTGAGTTCCTCAAGAAGCATACCAACATTGTAGTTTTCCCCATCATCCTCTTTAAGGCTGATGCATAGGTCGCCATCTCCATCAAGTTCAACGCTTGTAGGGAAACAAGGCTCATGGTCGGGAGTCCAGCACACTACGTCATAGTCAGAGTAGTCCTCTTCAAACTCAGCCAACTCCTCAACAAGTTGACCGACGGTTAGTAGTTCTGTGTCTTCTGTTGTACTCATATTTGTATTGATATAGTTTTATTTTTAGTTATTGCTACCTATGACTATTTGCCACCAAAGAGTTTTCTAAAGAACTTTTGTACAGTTTCATAAAAAACACGTCTTTTGCGTGCTCTTTCTATTTTGACGAGTTCCTTGTGAAAGTGCTCGTATGTATCTTGAATACCATACTCATGTTTGGTCTTCTTTGATATGAACATACATATTCTATCAATAGCCCAAGGAAGCACTAATGCAAATACCACCAAACAGATAATCGCCCATACATTCATACTATATTCTCTTTTTAATGGTTTCAGTTATTATTGTTCTAATAGGATTTTGCAAAGATAAACATTTTCTTCCAAAATAAAGAAATATTTCTAAAGAAATGTTCCATCAACCATTTTTTTCATTCAAAACCAGACCTTTGCATTATGTTTTCAGCATAGTTATATCAATATTTACACTTCGCATTAGTTATCTCCCGATCGTCTGTGCAGAACTTAAATTAATATAGCCAAATGTATCGTCTGTTTTTCGTCTAACTTGTAATTCCAATGTACCTCCCTTGCAAATCCCATGTAAGTCCCATTTTTCCCCCATTCACAGGAACGGAGGAATAGCGAAGGTATAGCGAAGGAGAAACGGAGGTATAGCGGAAACCGAGTATATGAAAATCACAAACAAGTAACAAATAGTAAATTACGTTAAATAATAGTTAATTATCATCTATTATTTGTCGTTTTTCGACAAATTTATTTACCTTTGCAGCCAAAACAATAAATAGAAAAGATTTACGCTATGAATGAGAAATTGACAACGACGCTGAAATGGCTCAGTTATGTGGCACTATTCTTTTGTGCCGTATGGTTTGTATTCTTGTGTTATCAAAGCTATCATCAGGTATTTGATACGACTGGCGAGCATATTCATTGGGAGGCGAAACAGAAACTGGTTTTGTTCTCTTCCACTATACTCATATCATATATAGTCCTGACGCTGGCAGTCATGGGGATATGCGTGGCTTTCTTTATCAACCTCATCAAAGGAATACGAAATGAGGAATTATTTCCGAAGGAGAACATCAGACTTATCTTCATCGGTGCTATCCTGCTATTCCTTCAGACGGTTGCATCAGACAATCTTGCTCAGGCATTCCATTCTGAAGGTCCGGTAGTAATGGCTCTTACTTCAAATCCATTCGTGCAGGCTCTTATCCTGTTCGTTTTCGGAATCTTATACAAGATGGGCTATCAGGTTACAGCAGAACATGATCTAACGGTATAGGGAGGGGAGAAAATGATAGTCGTGAACTTAGACGTGATGATGGCAAAAAGGAAGATCTCGCTCAATGAGTTATCAGAGCGAGTGGGCATCACCATCACAAACCTTTCAAAGCTGAAAACGGGTAAGGCAAAGGCAATACGCTTTACCACTCTTGATGCCATCTGTAAGGCATTGGATTGTACTCCGGCAGATATTCTGGACTATAGTAGCGAGAAGTAAAAAGATGAAAAAGAGCATTATTCTTGCGATGCTGATTGCCTTAATGACAATAGCGTCGCCAATATCAGCACAGACCACCGTCAAGGGTAACGTTGTAAACGAACGGGGCGAGAGTATCGAATACGTCAGCATAGGATTCGAGAACGATAGCGTTGGCATCATCTCAGATGCAAAGGGGCACTTCGAACTCACGATTCCTGCCGGACGGAAGACAGAGCTTTCGTTCACTCACGTGTCGTATCTCACCACAGAGATTCCCTATCAGGAATATTCAAAAAACAAGGAACTCACCGTAGTGCTGAAAGACAAGGTTGTTGAACTCGCTGAGGTGGTGATTGGCAAGAAGAACAAGCCCAAGACCTTCGTAGGCAAGGGCATCCCTGCCCCAGGACAGATTGGCATCTCTGGACATGGCTCAGACTCGGGACCAGAGGGCGGTGTTGTATTCTCGTGTAAGAAGAGTTCTGTAATCAGCGATATCATGGTGAAAGTGTCAAGCTGCACCTTCAAGCAATGCAAGGTGAGCATCAACGTGTATGAGAAAAGGGGCGGCCAGTTCGTGAACATCCTCCAGAAGCCGATATACGAGACTCTCACAAAAGAAAAGAGCAAATACCTCTTGGATATCCGACCTGAGGAGAACATAGTGCTGAAGCCCAAGACAGACTATTACGTCAGCATCCGCATGGTGGATGGCATGGGCGAGAAGGGGTTCCTTTACCTGAATGGCTATATGAAGAACGGCCTGTATCGCAATGCCGTGAAGGGAAGGACAAGGAAACTCCCTGTATGCCCTGCCATTCAGGTAAAAGGCTACGAAATGGATTGATTTCACTTTGAACCAAAAAGAAACGAAAATGATATATTTGAAACGTTTTCTGTTGTTGCCAGTCATGCTGTCGGTAGCAACAGCGGGGATGGCGCAAGAGCTTGACTCTCTTATGAATGTTTGCTACAGGTCGCTCGATAAAGGCGACACCGCAACCTTCAATCTCACATATCCAAAGATCTGCGATGCGTATGAGCAGAAATATGATGAAATGTATGAAGTCAGAAAGGTATTAGACAGGCTTCGGAAATCAGACCAGAGTATCAGGATTCTTGTTATCGACTTACAGAAAAATCCTGGGAAGAACGGTCATCTATTGCCTGTCGTAAGACGGAAAATGCACGAGATTGACAAGGAGAATGCGAAGGTAGTGGCAAGCATTATCGACAAATACGGCTGGCTGGGGACGGAAGATATCGGCGATGATGGCAATCAAACCCTGTTCCTCTGCATTCAGCACTGTGAGGATTCTGTGATACAGCATAAGTACCTGCCTATCATCGAGGATGCTGTTCACAAAGGTAATGCTAAGCCGTGGCACTTCGCCTTTCTTACAGACCGCATACTGATGAATCAGGGCAAGCCGCAGGTCTATGGCACACAGACAGTTATTATCGATGGGCGAACGTATCCCGTTCCATTGCAAAACCCACGTGAGGTAGATGCCTTGCGAAAATCCATCGGTATGGAATCGCTGGATGAATACATGCAAGAACACGGTGAGCATTTTTCCGTCGAAGACTACCTGAAAGAGGAAGCCACTATCAACGAGAAATTCCAGCGCTGGTTTAAAGGCAGAAATGAGAAAATGAGACAATGAGACATTTGAATTTTGTCGCTCGTCACATTATTCGTGCAACTCATCACTCAAAGTTGGTCGTTTAAAGGCGATTCCGTAATTTTGTATTTCAAAGATTGTTTATGGGTCAATAATGGCAAAGAAGATCAAACTGCAACTGAAACAACTCTACGTTGCCACATTCTTAGGTGTCGTGGTTCTTCCATGTATGAGAATATGCACCGATGTCTATCGTAATGTGAAATACTGGGAAGTGAAGAGCCCTGGGTTTATTGCCTTCGACGTGATAGCAACGATTGTCGTATGCTATGTGTTCCTGTATATTCTTGGATGGTGGACGACATATACTCAGAAGCATCAGTCAAGTCTGTGGAAAGGGTATGGCGTAACCGTTGCCATTTCCTTTGCTGTTATTGGTTGCGATGCGGCAGTAAGGGCTTACCTGCAGTATCACGCATTCTACTCCATGAAGGAAATGAGCGTGCCTCTCGTAGTCTCGTCTCTCTTTGGCTGTATCTGTTACGGAATTCTGCGTCATAGCATAGATGAGGCAGAAAAGAGAAGACTGCAGTTAGAACAGGCCGAACTGAAGAATGAACAACTTAACTCCGAACTACGTGCGCTTAGAGCTCAGTATCACCCTCATTTCCTGTTCAATGCGCTTAACACTATATACTTCCAGATAGGACCAGAGAATGAGACTGCACGCCACACCATCGAGCTTCTCAGCGAAATTCTGCGTTATCAGGTTAACTGCGGCAGTAAGAAAGTTCCGCTGCAAAAGGAGTTGGAATATCTGGAGAAGGATATAAGTTTCCGCAGACTGAGATGCTCTGACCGCCTTAGCCTCAAAGTAGATTTCAATATGATGGAAGATGATCAGAACGACATGATATACCCGCTTCTGTTCATTCCCCTCGTTGAGAACGCATTCAAATATATAGGAGGCGACAAACTGAGTATTGACATAAAGATGTTCAAGACAGGAAACCAACTGACTTTTTCCATTATCAACTCGGTTCCGCCCATCGATGCTCAGATGCCTCCCAAGCCAAAGACAGGAACTGGACTGGCCAACCTGCGCCGACGATTATCGCTGTTATATCCAGACCATCACACACTTGAAATAACGAGAAATAACGACTTTTACTCAGCAAAATTGACATTGACTCTATGATAACATGCTTTATAGTTGACGATGAGCCTATTGCCCGTCAAGGACTCAGAGAATATATCACGCGCGAAGGCGACATCAAGATTCTTGCAGAATGTGAGACTATTCCGGAGCTTCGTATGCGTCTGCTGGAGATGTCGCCAGATATAATATTCCTAGACATCGAGATGCCATACACATCAGGCATGGATTGGCTTAGCACCGCCAATACCTCGTCGCTCGTCATCCTTACCACGGCATACGAACAGTATGCCCTCAGGAGCTATGACTTCAACGTAACCGACTATCTTCTCAAGCCGATTCCTTACGAACGTTTCTCAAAGGCCATTGCCAAGGCAAGGAAAATGCTCCAGAAAGATATAGAAACTGAAGGTGTGGATTATATGCTGGTCAAGGTGACTCAGACAAAGAAGCATAAGATTCTGTTCCGTGACATCACCTATATTGAGGCACGGCAGAACTATTGCGACATACATCATCGCGATGACACCTCACTATTGGTTCGCACTACAATCTATAGTATTCTTGAACAACTGCCTTCAGATATGTTTTGCCAGGTTCATCGCTCATTCATAGTCAACAAAACGAGAATAACGAGTATGGATTCAAACCGTATCAATATCGGTGGTGTCTCCATCCCAGTCTCACGAACATACAAAGAGAAGCTATTGTAACGTGAGTTCGACGAATTTTGCTTTCGCCATTTTTTTTGTAAATGATTATCCGCAATTACGTGATAACGCCCTGAAGGGGCAAAAGCTACCAGCCCTGGGCAACACCCTGTGGTAAAATGGAGGGGATAGCTAACGCCCTGTAAGGGCAAAAGCTCTTATATAATAATTCTTTTGCCCCTTCAGGGCGAAATTTCCAACCTGCATCCACCTAGGGCGGTGCCCTAGGCTATGAGCTTATTGGGCTTTCAGCCCGCACTCTCAGCCCGCCTATCGAGTATATGCGGATAATCTTTTTAGTAAATCCGTACACTGGCCATGCGTTATATTTCATAACGCAATATGTTTATTTTATCCCAAAACCGGTAATCTATATATTATTCGTCACCTGAATATTGTCACTTATCCCATCGATTTTGATATTTTGTGAAAAACATCTACCTTTGCACCGTGAATCACGACTCTTTCGAAGTCTGCTATCTCCACACACGACAAGACGGTATAATATATGCAAGGAATAAAAGGTAAATTAAGAAGTGCAATTATCGCCAACGACAAGACGACAGGCTGACGCAATTCTAAAAAAAACATTGATTTGCAATAAGTTAGATTAACAACTTGCATGATTTGTTATAAGGCTGAAGGAAACGTATGAAGTTCCCAAAAGACTTATAACACAGGGGATGTATGTCCCTATCTGAAAGCCATTTATAGCCTGCATTCTCTCCTCCTTAACTGTAAATGAAAGGGCTAGTTATTATCAATGGTTTGTTTTCTAGTATGTAATAGCGAGATGCTGTGCACAATTCCGTTTAGAGTTTATAATAAAAAAAATACAACGATGAAAAAATTCTTAATGTTATTGCTCTGCACTGGCGCATTAGTCATGCAGGCACAGACGGTCAGTGTCAAAAATGGTCCATCGGAGAAACCCCAGAAACATACGGACCAGTACTTTTGCGGTTATTATGGTAAGGATTATGGTTTAGAAAACAAATCGCGCCATGTTTGGATTGACGCCAAGTATGAAGGTGGTAACGTGTTTGTAGTTAACGCCCAACCTCTTCGTGGTGGCGAGAAAAAGACAGTTTACCAAGTCAGCACGACAGGTGAGAAATGGCTCACAACCGACGCAACACCTGTGATGTCGGTTTGTCTCGACCAATGCGAAGACGGCAGAAATCTCAGTCATTTAGGTAATAACTCTGGCACAATGGATTTTTCTGGCATTACAGAAATGTTTGAGGAACCAACCGAAATCAGAGCCTATATTGCTACAGGTCTCACCGCAGACGGCAGTCGCATAGCACTTGCCGAGCGCACAAAATTGCCAAAGGGTCAAGGCTTTGTTATGCAAGGCAATAGTCCTGGTTGGTATCAGATACCTGTCACAAACGAAACTGTCAGTGATAGGGATTGCAAAAACGTTAATAAGTTCAAGTTTGTCAAATCAGGCTCAGTTGCCCAAACAAAAAACAAGATTCTCTACTCACTCACCAGGAAAGGTGTGTTCCTGAGAGTCGCAACATCAGTCCCGGCTTTCACTCCTTATTTTGTAATGCAAGGTGGAAAGCTGCAAGCTCAAGAAATGCTTATGCTCGATTTCGATTCAGCAACTACAGGCATTGACGATGCAATGATTGTTGATGACAATGACAGCAAGCCCGACATGAACAGTACGATGTATCTGCTCAGTGGTCAGCGAGTCAAGAATCCTCGTCGAGGCACAATAGTAGTGCAGAATGGCGCAAAGTATATGATTAAGTAATCATCAAATGAGAACGGAAAGGAAATGAAAAAGATATACCAGCAGCCTATTGCCGAGATAGTGGATTCTACTATTGAAGAAAGCATACTGACCTCCTGGTCGCGAGGTTACAATTACGATGACCCACTTGGAAATCACACTGGCGATATAAATGATGATCCATTCGGTGGTATGGCAGGTGCAAAGGGGAACCCAATTTTTGGAGAAATCTGGGAAGATGAATTGTAATAGTAATATTATGTCGCACACACAATGTGCTGTAAGTTATTCACGAACTATAAATTGGTAATGATATGATAGTAGTAGCAAGGTTTATTTTAGGCGTGATGGCATTCGCCGTTATCGTCAGCATTTTAGCTGTTTGTTTAGCCAAAATAAAAAAATGGTATGGCTATTAATCAAAAAGCAATAGCAAAGCTCGCCGTTGGCGTAGTTGGTAACTATATAAATAACGAAATAAAACAATAAAACTATGAATATTTCAAAGAAAGCGATAATGTCTGTCCTCATGGCATTGACATCATTGGTAGCAATGGCACAGCCATACTATCACGTCATGAAGCGAGAAGGTATCATTCTGACCGAAGAGGCTGCGTATAATGCTAAGAACTATAAGATTAGAGTCGATATGGAAAAGCCGAGGCCTAAAGATGCTATTGGTGGTAGGATAACACTCGAGCACTATGACTGCGACAAATCATCATTAAAGCGCAGTTTCTATTTCACGAAGCACGGTAATGTTTATTACAATAATTCAGAAGGTAAATTCTATTTTGAAAATAGTCAGCTTGACTATCCAAGAAGATATAGTAAGGATCACTGCGGTCATTTCTGTTGGGATAGCAATCTTGAAGGATGTATCGATGTAAAATCTTATGTGCTTAACACTAATGCTACAGAAACATATTTTTATTTTGCGGATCCAGCAAACTTACCAAAATTGAAAGAGGACTTGGGCAACGAGGAATGGGCTGTGCTGGCTGCGTGTGAGTGGTCGTATGTCTGTGAAAACTTAGGCGAATATGGGTGGAAAGTAGATGGAAAGACTTGCTTTCTCATAGATGCCACACCAGGTAAGAGCCTGTTAACAGAACTTCGACGTAAAAATAATGGTAATCCTCGGGATCTGTCAATAGACGAATTTAAGTCCTTAGAGGCTCAAGGCTTAGTCTGCCTCCCTGCTTCTGGCTTGCTCAAGAACACGAGTTTATACGGTCAGAATATAACCGGCTACTATTGGTCGAGCACGCCCAGCAACGACATGTTAGTTGGACAAGGCAAGGCCGGAGTGCATTCTATGGACTTCGATTCGAGCCGAGCACGTACATGGAGTGGCCCTAAACGCAGCCTCGGTTACGCTGTGCGTTTGGTCATACTTGCAGATTAAAGAAATCGTATGTTTCTCAAGGCAAAAAAAGCCCAACGAAGCAGAACGAGAAATCAAAGTAAGGAAAAAGCAAATAACAATAAAACTATGAACATTTCAAAGAAAGCGATAATGTCATTCATCGTGGCATTGACATCTGTGGTATCAATGGCACAGCCATACTATCACATTATGAAGGAAGTAAATGGCAAGCTCACAGAGGATACTGTGTATAACGGCAAGGACTATAATATTAAAATCGACATGGTTAATGAGCCAAAGCCTGAAGATGCTATTGGTAATAAGATAACAATCGAGGGTTATGATTGTCACGATTCATATTATAAGCGTAGTTTCTATTTCACGAATAAAGGCAATGTTTATTATTCCAGCGGCCATTTAGATTTTGAAAAGAGTCAGTTAGACTATTCCCATAATTCGAATCACATCGGCCTTTTCCGTTGGGGTAGAAATATGAATGAATGTCTTGGTAAATCATTTAGATTGTACTGGAGTTGTCGTAATGATGTTTGGGGAGAACAGGAGTTCTATTTTGCCAACCCAAAACATATAAGTAGCATTCAAGGCTACACTCGGAACTGGGCACTGCTGTCTGCGTGTGAGTGGAGATATGTCTGCGAAAAATTAGGCGAATGTGGGTGGAAAGTAGATGGTAAAATTTGCTATCTCATAGATACCACACCAGGTAAGAGCTTGCTAAGAACTATTGAATCAAAAAATGGAGGTAAGACCATGTCAAAAGAAGATTTTGAGTATTACGAGGCTAAGGGTTTAGTCGGCCTCCCTGCTACAGGCTTAGCCCGTAACTACAATAATACCTACTACCATGGTAATTATGGCTATTATTGGTCGTGCACGCCTAGCAGAAATAGCATCGAGCACGCGTGGCGTCTGTTTTTCAGTTCGAACAATGCCGACGTGTTAGGCGACTTCCGCTCCGAAAGTTACGCTTTGCGTTTGGTTCTGCTTGCAAATTAAAGAAATCGTATGTTTCGCAAGGCAAGAAAAAGTATAGCGAAGCAACTGGAGAAATGAGAAAATGAGACAATGAGACATTTGAAAAAACGGCATATCAATATCCGGGGCAAGCGGGATGAAAACAAAAATGAGAGGCAGTTGCCTCTCATTATTGCTTGATTGTAATAGACTATCAAATAGTGTATTACATTAGTGTGGACGCTTTAGTATTCTTCCTCGTCGAAAAGCACCCTACCATATTGAACATCAACAACATAACCATTTTTAACACAATTCCCGACAAACTTATTTGACGGTTAAAGGAGGTAAAAGGCAAAAGAGAGCATAATATTACAATTATATAAAGTCTATGTATTTATATCTTAATTATTCTAAAATTCACAAACAATAGTCATGTGGACTCGTTTTGTCGTCTGCGTTCATCGAAAACACAAAACTTTGTCGATAATGGGACTCACGTAACAAGGAAATATCCCTCTCAAATAAATAATTCCTCTAAAATGAGTGATTTTCCCAGATTTTATTTGTACTTTTGCCATGTCATTGATGATTTTTTGCTCGTCTTGAAACGCAGCACTAAGGTAAGTGAAAAATCTGACATGGCAAAATCCTGGGCAACTTTTTTTTGCTCAGGAACTTATAAAGAAAGTTTAACTAAAGTGCTGCGGAATTTAGGTATAATATAGTTGATAATATGTATAAATTCAAAATTACGCATGCAGGGAAGGTGGAAAGAAGCAATAATAATGTGA
>JAEEGG010009395.1_pt1 | contig 21903 bp, 25 predicted proteins | sample 9134161 | NCBI WGS metagenome assembly JAEEGG01 (sample SAMN16246543, study PRJNA631951) | gut metagenome | biome: gut microbiome; feature: rumen; material: CR-attached | host: Bos | place: Iran: Karaj | collected 2018-10
CTTCTTGTACTACTACTTCCTGTTTATGTAAATCTTGTCAAAGAACTCTTTCTTCTTCGTTTCTTCCAAGCGGTGTTTGCCACCGTTTTTCCGAAAGCGAGTGCAAAGGTACTACATTTTCCCGAACTGGCAAAATTTTTCAGGGATTATTTTCTGAAAAAGATGCATTTTTACGGTTTGGATGACAGAAATCAAGGAAAAGCGGAGATGTTCGGGGAATATGAGCGGATGGTTGAGAAAATCAAGGGGGGGGGAAGGGAGGCGAGCCGGACACGGCTCGAAGACGAACAGCCCCCTCCCCTTAAAGCAATTCCGGGAGTTGGAAGAGCTTTATGCCATTAGAACCCTTAATGAGGATATATTCATCCTTTGGAGAATTTGCCGCTATCTCAGCCTTAACCTGATCTACATTTTCAAACTTGCGATAAGAACAATTGGTCTTTGCGAACTCAGCCCCAACAAGCCACACATTCGTGATGTCTGTTTGCTTGAGGAAATCTACGACCTTCTGATGCTCCTCTGCACTTACCTCCCCTAACTCACGCATATCTCCAAGAATAGCCATCTTTGGTGAAACTTTCATATCACGGAAGTTTACTAAAGCAGCATTCATACTCGTTGGATTTGCGTTATAGGTATCAACGATGAGCTTATTGGATGCTGTAACAGTAAGCTGAGAACGGTTATTGCTTGGGATATAGTTAGCAAGTGCATGATCAACCAGTTCCTCTGAAACTCCGAAATGAAGTCCGACAGTGGCAGCCGCTAACATATTATATATATTATAGGAGCCAATAAGGTGAGTATTTACATTATGAAGAGGTGCTTCAGAACCTGCATTTTGATTCTTCCAAGAGAAAGAAAGGAATGGAGCACACTCTGTAACCTTGCCATATACGGCGAGATCAGAGGATGCTGTTGTGCCATACTTCACAAGGTCAAGATCGTGGGAGATGCCAAGAAGATGCTCGTTGTCGGCATGGATGAAGACTTTTGGGCATTCCTTTGACAGGCCACAAGACAAAGATACTGTATGCTTCTTTGACAAACGGAGGAAATCGTAGAGTTCACCTTTTGTGCTGATAACACCTTCAAAAGAGCCGAAACCTTCAAGATGCGCCTTACCCACATTAGTAATAATACCGAAATCAGGTTCTACGATATCAACAAGAGTCTTTATCTCACCAGGATGGTTTGCTCCCATCTCAATAACAGCAATATCGTGCTCCTTTGTAAGACGAAGCAAAGTCTTTGGTACTCCTATATGATTGTTGAAGTTGCCCTGAGTGAAAAGCACATTATATTTTTCAGACAAAACAGCTGCAATGAGTTCCTTTGTTGTGGTCTTTCCATTTGTACCTGTTACCCCAATGACTGGAGTACCAAGAGCCTTGCGATGATAGTTTGCAAGAAGTTGAAGAGTTGTGAGAACATCATCAACAAGAATACAACGAGAATCTGTTGCATACTCAGCCTCATCAATAACAGCATAGGCACAACCAAGTTCAAGTGCCTTCAACGCATAAGCATTACCATCAAAGGTCTCACCCTTGAGAGCAAAGAATATACTATCAGCAGGACAGTCACGACTATCGGTAGTAATGGCAGGATGCTTAAGGAATATTTCGTATAAAGAAGATATTGACATAATAATATGATTTTTGAAAACGAGAACAAGGCGGAAGAACCGCCTTGAACTATACACGAGTCGAAAAAACTATGGACGAATCTGACCATTACCCTCAATGAGCCACTTGTATGTGGTTATCTCCTCTAGAGCCATAGGACCACGAGGGCCAAGTTTTTGGGTTGAAATACCAATCTCTGCACCAAGACCGAACTGAGCACCATCAGTAAAACTTGTAGGAGCATTAACATAGACACAAGCCGCATCAACCTGCATCTGGAATGCAGAAGCAGATTCCTTGTTGTCTGTAATGATACATTCACTATGCCCAGAACCAAAGTTTGCGATATGAGAGATTGCAGCATCAAGAGAATCTACGGTCTTAATTGCCATAGAGTATGCCATGAACTCCGTTCCGAAAGACTCTTCTGTCGCATGGAAGAGCAGTTCATCACTATACTTACCAGAAAGAGCAGCAAAGGCAGCCTCATCAGCATATATCTTCACATTACTCTTTGCAAGAGGTTCACAGAGAGCAGGAAGATCTGCTATTCTCTCCTTATTAATAATAAGACAGTCGAGAGCATTACAAACACTAACACGACGAGTCTTAGCATTATTCACGATGCGCTTACCCATCTCAAGATCTCCGTCCTTATCAAAATAAGCATGTACAACACCAGCACCAGTTTCTATAACAGGAACCTTTGCCGTATCACGAACGAAGTCAATAAGGCGACGACCACCACGAGGGATGCAGACATCTATATAACCAACCGCATTAAGCATCTCTGCTGTAGCCTCATGGGTAGAAGGCAAAAGAGCCACCACGTCATTATCCACGCCATACTCATCAAGCACACTATGGATAAGAGTTATTATAGCCTGATTAGAATCATCAGCATCCTTACCGCCCTTCAGAATACACGCATTACCACTCTTGAAACAGAGAGAGAACACGTCGAATGATACATTTGGACGAGCCTCATATACCATACCAATCACTCCAAAAGGTACGGATACACGACGAAGGTGCAAGCCATTCTCGAGAGTTTTTTCCTTTAGAACTCGACCGAGAGGAGACGGGAGGGCTGCAACATGACGCATATCAGAAGCAATATCGGCAAGACGAGCCGGTGTCAACTGAAGACGGTCATAAAGAGGATTAGACTTATCCATACGTGACAAGTCCTTCGCATTAGCCTCAAGAAGAGAAGCCTCATTTGCTAGAATAGCATCAGCCACAGCAAGAAGAATCTCATCACGACGAGCATCAGGAATCAAAGCGAGAGAACGACTCGCAGTTTTAACTTTCGAGAATATTTCAAGCATAATGTTTATCTTTTTTATTTTGGTAGGAACTCTGTATGAACAGTCTCTTCTGGATTCTCCAACAACAGGCGAAGGATATCTGGACGATTGCCGTTTGCAATAATAACCTTAATACCTGCAGCTGCAGTCTGACATGCAGTATTGTACTTAGACTCCATACCACCACGACCAGCAGAGCTCTTGGAAGGAAGAATGTACTTATCAAGACTCTCACCCGGAGCTACAGAACGAATCACCTTTGAGTCTGGATCAGAAGGATTGCCCGTATAGATACCATCTATGTTAGAGAGAAGAATGAGGGCCTCAGCCTTCATCATCTGAGCAATAAGACCAGAAAGCTCATCATTATCCGTGAACATCAACTCCGTAACACATACAGTATCATTCTCATTCACAACAGGAATAACACCATTCTGAAGCATAACCTCCATACAAGCCTGCTGATTACAATACTGCTCTGGAGTCTGGAAATTAGACTTCATAGTCAACACCTGACCAATATGGATGTTATATTCGCGGAAGAGGTCATAATATAGGTTCACCAACTTAACCTGTCCCATAGCCGAGAAAAGCTGACGCTGCTCCACAGAGTCAAGGTGATGGTCAACCTGAAGTTCACGACGACCACAAGCCACCGCTCCAGAACTAACCAATATCACCTCATAACCATGCCAACGCAACCAGGCTATCTGGTCAACAAGCGACGACATACGAGTGATGTCGAGCTTGCCAGAATCAGTTGTGAGAACATTAGATCCTACTTTTACTACAATTCTTTTCATATCATATAAGCGACAGAATCGCTCAAACAAGACGAATAATTACTTTAAGCCAGCCTTAAGGCTCTTGATTACAGCAGAGTTAAAGCCTGAGTGATCAAGTTCGTTAAGTCCCTTGATTGTTACGCCACCAGGAGTTGTGACCTTATCAATAGCCTCCTCAGGATGCCAGCCAGTCTCTTTGAGAAGAGAAACAGCTCCCTGCATAGTCTGTAAGGCAATTTGCTTTGCCTGCTGTGGATAGAAGCCCATCTCACAACCGCCCTCCATCTGAGCACGGATATAACGCATGACATAAGCGATACCGCAACTTGCCATCATCATACCAGGACCTACAAGGTTCTCTGTAACAACAAGAGTATCACCACAAAGGTCATAGAGAGCCTTTACCTTTGCAAGACTATCATCAGACGTATCCTTACCCTTTGCTATGAAGCTCATGCTTGCTCCAAACTCAGCAGCAATATTAGGGATAACATAGCAGAACTGACCTGAAACGCCCAACTGCTCAGCAAGCTTTTCTGTTGTAAAGTTAGCCGCATCAGAAACTACAATCTGCTTGTCAAGGTTCAACGCAGGCTTAATCTCATCAAGCACAACAGGCATAAGCCAAGGCTTAACCACTACAACTACGATATCAGCACCCTTTACAGCTGCCACATTGTCAGTCGTAATATTGATAGAAGGATATTTCTCCTTGAAACTTGCAAGAAGAGCCTCGTTCTTGTCAGAAATGGTGATAGAAGAGAGTTTACCACTCTTTGCCCATCCATGAATCAAGGCACCACCCATGTTACCAACTCCAATAACTGTAATATTCATTTTTGTCCTATTGTTTATGTTGTTTACTCTAGGTTAAAGCACAGCCTTGAAGCGTGCTATGAAGTCATCAGCCTCAGCCTTTGTGAGACAGAGAGGCGGGAGAAGACGAATCACGTTCGTACCAGCACAACCAGTGAAGCAATGCTGCTCCTTGATGAGACGTGTACGAGACTCCTTATATGGTATATCAAGTTCTATGCCAATCATAAGACCTTCACCACGAACATCTATAACGTGAGGCAGATTTCCAGCCTTCATCTCAGCTGTAAGAGTCTCTATGAGATAAGAACCAACCTTATTGGCATTCTCCACAAGATTCTCTTTCTCCATAATGTCGAGCACAGCAATTGCGCCAGCACAACCAAGATGATTACCTCCGAATGTTGTTCCAAGCTGACCATATACAGGCTTGAACTTAGGAGAGATAAGAACACCAGCCATAGGATAGCCATTACAGATACCCTTTGCAACTGTTATCATATCTGGCTTAACGTCAAGCCATTGATGAGCGAAGAACTTACCAGAACGGCCATAGCCACATTGTATCTCATCGCAGATAAGAACTGTATCATATTTATCACACAAAGCACGAATGCCCTGAATAAACTCCTTGCTGACCATGCGAATGCCACCTACTCCCTGAATACACTCAAGGATTACGGCACATACATCACCCTTGCTAAGTTCTGCCTCCCAAGCAGCAAGGTCGTTGATTGGAAGATATGTCACATGACCATTAGCGTTGATAGGAGCAATAATCTTAGGGTTGTTAGTAACCTCAACAGCAAGAGAGGTACGGCCGTGGAAAGCCTTCTCAAGAGAGAGGACGCGAGTACGACCGTTATAGAAAGAAGAAAGCTTCAAGGCATTCTCGTTAGCCTCAGCACCAGAGTTGATAAGGAAAAGCTGATAATCCTCATAACCACAAGCCTTGCCAAGACGCTTTGCAAACTGCTTCTGAAGAGGATTCTGAACTGAGTTTGAGTAGAAACCAAGCTTTGCAACCTGATTAGAAATAGCCTCAACATAATGAGGATGCGCATGACCAACAGAGATAACGGCATGACCGCCATAAAGATCAAGATATTCCTGACCTTCCTCATCCCAAACATGACAACCCTTGCCATGGTCGATTGCTATATCGAAAAGTGGATAAACGTCGAAAAGTTCCATTATTTTTTGTCATTTGTTGTGAGTATCTGAAGCCTATCAAACTCCCATTATAGAAATGGGACTTACAACGGACTTACAACGGACTTACATCGGACTTACTCCCGAACTTAAAATCCCGCTTAACCCACGTTTGTATTACTATCAAAAAAGTTAGAATGCAGCAGCCTTGAGATTAAGACCTACCTTCTCGTCAAGACCGAACATGATATTCATATTCTGAACAGCCTGACCAACTGCGCCCTTCAGGAGATTGTCAATCATAGAGGTAACGACTATCTTACGCCCGAACACCTCTACATGAAGCAGACACTTGTTTGTATTGACAACCTGCTTGAGGTCAAGAGCCTTGTCGGAATAATGAGTGAAGGCTGCATCCTTGAAGAAATCCTTATAGAGAGCCACGATAGCATCCTTATCCTGAGCCTTGTCACATGTGATAACCTCTGTACAGAAGATACCACGAGCAAAGTCACCTCGGTAAGGGATGAAATCAACGGTAATACCATCACCCTCAAAACCCTCGTCAAGAGTATCAATAGCACGAGGAGCAGACGCAGGACGAAGTTCGTTCAAAGTCTGGCAAATCTCATGCAGATGCTGATGGGTGAAGAGCTTATAGACAGAGAAGTTATTGTTGCGCCAAGAGAAATGGGTTGTTGCGCCCGGCTTCTGACCTGCCCCTGTAGAACCTGTTATTGCATTAACAGCAATATCATGAGTCAGAAGACCTACCTTTGCAAGAGGAAGAAGTCCTTCCTGAATACAAGTAGCAAAGCAACCTGGGTTAGCCAGATGCTGACACTTGGCAATCTCCTCACGATGTGTCTCAGGCAAGCCATACACATAGTCGTGGTCGCCCTTGATGCGGAAGTCCTGAGCCAAGTCTATAATCTTCACGTTAGCAGGAATAGTATGCTCCTTGAGGAAAGCCTCGCTCTTACCATGACCAAAACAGAAGAACACAACGTCAACCTTGTCAAAAGGCATCTCACTCGTGAACTCCAGTTCAGTATCGCCAATAAGTCCCTCGTGAACATCATACACCTTGTTGCCTGCGTTTGACTCGCTATTAGCGAATACAATCTCAGCCTCAGGATGATTAATCAACAATCTTATAAGTTCACCACCAGTATAACCGGCAGCTCCAAGAATACCTACTCTTACCATATTTATTTTAAGCATCCACCTGTCTTAGGCTCTTTTTGGAGCAAGAAGCCATATCAGGATATAAATCCAGAGACTCAAGCCTCCAACGAAAACAGCAAGGAAAACAACCAGTCGAACCATGAAAGGATCAACATCGAAATACTCGGCAAGTCCACCACAGACACCACCAATTTTCTTGTCACTCTGAGACAGATAGAATTTCTTTTGCATAGGGGATAGTTATTAGAATCCTCCCTCGAAAGGAGGATTATATATGATATATTAATTAATCTCTTTCACCTGGGTGAGCAAGATAGTAAGCGCGAAGAGGAGTAGATGTAACCTTGATAAAGCCCTTTGCATCCTCTGATGTCCAAGCCTTAGCAGTTTCACCATACTCACCAAGCTTATTCTTGACAAGGTCGTTTGGAGAGTCAACACCAACGGTCTGGAAACCGAGTGGACGAAGCTCAAGCTCTACGACACCTGTAACGTTACGCTGAGAAGAAGTAAGCATAGCCTCGATATCTGGCATTACAGGCTCAAGATACTGAGACTCGTGGAGGAACATACCGTACCAGTTGCTTACCTGATCCTTCCAATACTGCTGCCACTTAGAGAGTGTGAACTTCTCAAGGAATCTGTGAGCACCGATTATAAGCATAGGAGCTGCAGCCTCAAAACCTACACGTCCCTTGATACCGATGATAGTATCACCTACGTGACAGTCACGACCAATACCGTATGCAGCACCAATCTGCTCAACAGCCTGAATAGCCTTGATCTTATCGTCATAAGCAACACCATTTACAGAGCAAAGCTCACCCTTCTCAAAACCGAGTTTGAGAGTCTCAGGACCTTCCTTTGTAACGTGCTTGAGATAAGCAGACTCAGGCAATCCCTGCTTTGAGTCAAGAATCTCACCACCACAGATAGAAGTTCCCCAGATACCTACGTTATATGAATACTTCAGCTTTGTGAAGTCTGCGAAATAGCCATTTGCGTTGAGGTAGTCAACCTCTTCCTGACGGCTCAGATTACGGTCACGTGTGAGTGTGATAATCTCCACACCAGGAGCCATAACGAGGAAAGTCATGTCAAAGCGGATCTGATCGTTACCTGCACCTGTTGAACCGTGTGCAATAGCGTCAGCACCTATTTCCTTTGCATAGCGGGCAATAGCGATAGCTTGGAAGATACGCTCAGAAGATACAGATATAGGATAGCAGTTGTTACGGAGAACATTACCATAAATCATATACTTAAGAGACTTGTCATAATACTCCTTAGTTACATCGAGAGTTACATACTTAACAGCACCAAGCTTATAAGCATTCTCCTCGTTTGCCTTAAGCTGTTCAGCACTAAAGCCACCTGTGTTAGCACATGCAGCATAAACCTCATAACCCATTTCCTTGGTGAGGTACATCACGTTGTAACTTGTGTCAAGGCCACCACTAAAGGCAACCACTACTTTCTTCTTAGCCATTTTTATTATCGTTTTTTATATTATCTTAGAATTGAATTCCCCTCAAAGTAAGGGTTTTGATTACATCCTGGAAAACTTCACTTGGAGTAGGCTCACCAGTATGTGACTCTGGGTCATAAAGCATACCTGTACATATACAGAACTTTCTGTTCTTAGCCACCAAGATGTCATGATTCACACATCCCTCACAGCCACGCCAGAAGGCATCATCGTCGGTAAGCTGATTGAAAGATACTGGTACATATCCCAACTGCGTATTCATCTTCATTACAGCATCTCCACTTGTAAGGGAGAATATCTTTGCATGAGGCCAGCGTACACGAGCAAGAGTGAACGTATAGTTCTTAATACGCTTTGCAACACCCATGCCAAGATAGTCTGGGTGAACAATAAGACCAGAGGTCGTGACGTATGACTTATTGCCCCATGTCTCGATATAGCTAAAACCAACAAACTTATCCCCCAACTCTGTCTGAGTATCTGTATCAAGAGCAAGAATTGCCTTACCCTCCTTCATCTTGGTAGCAACGTACTCATGTGTACGCTCCGCAATACCCGTACCACGTTTCTTTGCAGCTGTACGAATAGTGTCAAGTATGGTATCAACATACTTCTCATGACTTGCGTCAGCAACCAAAACCTTAATATTTGCCATTTTCTATTTTAAGAAATTATCTGTATTGTATAATTTACTGATTACTCTTTAATGCTGCGGTAATATTCTCCGACACCTGTTTGATAGGTATCTCCTGATTTATCACCACGAAAATCGTGTCATCTCCGGCTATTGTTCCAAGCACCCCCTCTGGCATGGCAGAATCCAGATGATATGCGATACTGCCAGCATGTCCGGGTTTGGTTTTTATTACCCCCATATTTCCAGAGAACTGCATAGAGACAAAACCCGGCACAGGTGGATTGTCATTCAAAGTATATGCCTGATATACACGTTTGTAAAGAGTTTCCTCTGGCAAAAGATATATTGATCTGCCATCAGACACCATCTTCTTTACAATCTTGAGCTTGTTCATGTCTCGTGAAAGAGTTGACTGAGTAACCGTAAACCCTTCAAGAGCCAGAGCCTGTATCACTTCCTCTTGTGAACTCAGTTCCTTACGAGCGATAACAGCTCTCAAAGCCGCCATTCTATCGTTTTTTTTCATCAATATGCAAGAATTATTCTTTTAGGGAGTGCAAAATTACGAATATTCCTGCATATATCCAAATTTTATTCAAGAAATATGAATATTCTTGTAATATTTATGAATATCTAGCATATATTTTATGCATATTATTGCATATTGTATGCATATTCCTAATTTACTTCACGAATGACTTCTCAATCCACCCAGAATACGTATTAAGTCTTATGCAAATCCTATCTCCTTCCGCACATTCCTTTAGCGGAACACTAATATATACCGTTTGGGTATAGTATTCAGGTATCCCCCCCTGATCATGATGAAATGTCAGATAATAGGTCTTGCTACCATTAGGCATAGTCTCTACGCTTTCAGTAACTAACCCAACCTTATGAACAGCCTCATCACTATCCGCATTACCAATCATAAGACCTAACGACAGGTTAATATAACTGCTATTCTGAGCTTTCCACGCGCTAATCAACTTTACAGGATCATCCTTAAGTGTCAAAGAAGACTGCTTGTCAGAAGATTTCACGACATAAGCACGTTTCAGAGATTTCAATTCTATAGGTTTGTTTCCCTCCTTATTATAATATAGCATCATGCGATACGTGGTATCCCTATGCTCCATATTCTCTGGCAACGTAAACGATGATGATACAGAAAGCCGTTCGTCTGCATCGGTCACAATACTCTTGACCTCCCTACCCACGACATGCATATCCACCATCTCTGCCATAAGGTAAGAGAGGGAGGAATCGCCCGATTCGTACGGCTCTACCGTACATGAAACCATAAACAGAAAGGTACTTACGAGCAACCAGATTCTATGCAAGCATACGTATCTCAATCTTTCTGAGCCTTTGCATTAAGATAATTACGAGCAGGATTCGAGTACATAGTGAGCAATCTCTCACGGAGGAATGCCTTATCAGGATTAGGAACACGAACTTTTGAAAGTCTCTCTGCAATATATGCCTCAAACACCTTCACGTCAGCCTCTGTATATTTATCGCTATGAGCCTTCGGAGTACCCTCTATCTCATCAAGCGCAATCCAGTTACCTGGATAGAGTCTATAGCGTCTATGTATCTCCTCGTCAATATGCTTGGCAACAGCAGCAAACACTTCCTGTTTTGGCATATCAGCTGGCAGAGTGTCAAGCCATGCATCAATACATGGAGCTGCCTCATAGTGCAAATGCCCTTTCTTGCCGAAAATACCAGTCTTCATATTGTCAAGGTCATCCTGTTTGCTCTTCTTCCACCCCTGAACATCTCTCTTGAACTGAAACTCCTCAGCCTTTAGATAGTCGCATGGGTCATACTCGTATGAAATAGCAAGCGGAACGATATGCAGATGCTTCAGGCGGTCGATGACACTACCCTCGCCTCCCATAGCGAACATCTTCAGAACAGCCTCCTGTGTCCTGTCATCAGAATCCTTGGCACGTCCCTCACGCTGGGCAATCCAGACATTCTCGCCCTTCTCATTCACGGCAAAGTGAATATACTGGCTCATAAGAATGCTTGAGCGAAGCATCTCCTTTGGCGACAAGCCCCTGCGGACGGTGAACGATTTGTTCAGCCTTACAAGTTTCTTAATCCAAGGATAGATAAGAAGATTATCTCCTATACCAATCTCACAGGTACGGGCGAAATCATTCTTTATCAGCATTACATCAAGGAATGCAGAATCAAGAACGATGTCACGATGATTTGAAAGGAATATATAACTTCCTTTCTTGTTGAGATTACTGTCAAAGCCAAAGTCACTTGACTTGGTAGTCTTAAAGCGAAGATAGTTGACAAGAGGTCTCATAAGCCTCATCTGGAAGTCCTGTGAACTCTTCACCCTCCAGAGGAGCATTCGTATCAATCCGTTACGCACAGACTTAGGCAACCAGGGTACAAGTCCCTTAAGCACAAGCGAAAACTGCCTGTCCTTCAGCAGTTCGTCTATGACTACAGGAACCTCCTCCGGCTCATAAGGACGGATATCATCGAAATCGTGAATTGTCATCTTGCCTATTTTGTGATTAGAACTGATTCTCTACGATATCACTCAGCACATCCTTGATATCAAGACCTGCAGCACGTACCTGCTGAGGAATGAAAGATGTTGCGGTCATGCCAGGTGTGGTGTTAATCTCAAGCATATTAATCTTGTCTGTACCATCAGCCTGCTTTGAGATGATATAGTCAATACGAATGATACCATTAGCATGAAGGATGTCATAGATAGCAGATGTGATCTTTGCCACGCGCTCAGATGTCTCTGGAGCCAGACGAGCAGGAGTAATTTCCTGTACCTGACCATTATACTTTGCATCATAGTCAAAGAACTCGTTCTCTGTAACAACCTCAGTAGCAGGAAGGACAACGGATTTTGTCTTTGTCTTATAGCATCCCTGAGAAATCTCAGTACCCTCAAGATAGCTCTCAATCATAACGGTATCGCTCTCCATGAATGCCTTGCGCAAAGCCGGAGCCAACTGGTCGAATTCCTTCACCTTGCTTACTCCAAAGCTACTGCCATCAGCAGCAGGCTTTACAAAGCATGGGAAGCCAACGGTCTTCTGAAGCTGCTCCTCGGTAAGAGATTCCTCATCACCACGACGAACGAGGACACTCTCGGCAACCGAAACGCCAAAGCCACGAAGATAGTTATTCAACACGAACTTGTCAAAGGTAAGAGCCTCTACAAGTACACCACTTGTTGAGTATGGAAGATGAATCAAGTCAAAGTAGCCCTGAAGCAAACCATTCTCACCTGGAGTTCCATGTATAGTAATATATGCATAATCCACAACGACAGTCTTACCATTATGACGGAAAGAGAAGTCGTTACGGTCAATAGGAGCAATTGTACCGTCTGGGAAATCCACATGCCAATCCTGCCCCTTGATATCTACGATATAAAGATCATACTTGTCTTTGTCGAAGAAAGAATACAAGCCTTGAGCAGAGCGCATAGAAACATCATGCTCAGAAGAGTCGCCACCACAAACGATAGCTATTGTGCGTTTGATATTTGCCATTTTAATATATTGTATTTATTTTATTATTTCTCGTTAAGAAAGGCATTTGCGCCATTCACATAGTTTCTCCATTTTTCAATGAGTGCGGAGAAATCCTCAGGCCACTCACTTGTGAAGTCCATCTGTTCACCAGTTACAGGATGCACGAAACCAAGAGTCTTAGCATGCAGAGCCTGACGCGGACAGAGTTTGAAACAGTTCTGGATAAATGCCTTATATGTAGAAGACCGTGTGCCTCGAAGAATCTCCGAACCGCCATACCTCTCATCACAGAACAGAGGATGGCCGATGTGCTTCATGTGAGCCCGGATCTGGTGCGTACGGCCAGTTTCAAGGATGCACTCTATCAAAGTTACATAGCCAAATTTCTCAATAACCTTCCAATGGGTAACAGCAGGTTTTCCTATGCCAGAATCTGGTGCCGCTACCGTCATCCTCAGCCTGTCCTTAGGGTCTCGGGTAATATTGCCTTCAATCCTACCTTCATCTTCTGTGAAGTGTCCCCAGACAAGGGCATGATATGAGCGATGCGTAGTCTTATTGAAGAACTGCTTTCCAAGAGCAGACCTAGCCTCTGGAGTCTTTGCCACTACAAGAAGTCCACTTGTATCCTTGTCAATACGATGCACAAGACCCACCTCTGGAGAATTAGGGTCAAACTCTGGTACATCCTTCATGTGCCACGCCACAGCATTTATAAGTGTACCGCTGAAGTTTCCTGCACCCGGATGAACCACCATACCCGCCTCCTTATTGATGACCATGAGATAATCATCCTCATACACAACATTAAGAGGTATATTTTCCGGATAGATGGTCGTATCATGTTTCGGACGAGAGAGCATCAGCGTCACCACATCACCAGGACGGACCTTATAGTTGCTCTTCACCGGCTTGTCATTCACATGAATATAACCAGCCTCAGCAGCAGCCTGAATGCGGTTGCGCGAGGAATGCTGCATATGTTCAAAGAGGAACTTGTCGATTCTCAGCTTCTCCTGACCAGCATCGGCCACAATACGGAAATGCTCATAGAGTTGTCCGTCTTCGGCCTGAGCCTCCTCAACTTCCTCGATATCTATATCGTCGAATATTTCTTCCTGTTCTTTCAAAATTCCTTATTGTTACCTGTTACTTGTTACCACTTGTGCTACTCAACAACCTGGAAGTTATCAACCTCACCTCCATTGACATCTCCGCGCTCAGGCATATTGACATACACCGCATCGGTAACAACAACAGAATCGTTGGCATCACGCTGGCCACTTCCAATCTGAAGCACTATCTTGTCTTCAATAGAAACCCGGTCTCCAGCAGCCAAACTCTTTCCATTGCACTCAACGCCATACACCCAATCCTTCTCACCGGTAACATATTTCGGATCACCGACAAGGAAGCCCATAGCCGTAAGCTTTGCCTGCGCCTCACGATAAGAACAGTTGTCTATCACATCAGGCATAGTAAGTACAGGAGAGTCGGCAGCGTTTATGGTAAGATAGATTGTACGACCGGTCTTCACCTTCTGACCTACCTCCGGAGAGAGTTCCAACACGGCATCAGCAGGCAAAGTCTTCACATAGCCCGTATCAACAACCACAACATTAAAGCCGAGGCTGTTGAGTATTTTCTCTGCATCGTCAAAAGTACGACGACGCACATCAGGTATGGATATAGCCTCTCCATGATGAGTATAAGTATCAAGTCCGTACTTTATGCCCATCACGCAAACGACAACCACCAAGGCCATCGCCAGAAGATTCGCCCACAGGAAGCTGCTTTTGAACTTACTCAAGAATTCTTTTCCATTCATTGTCTATGTGCATATTTTGGTACAAAGGTAAGACAAACCGCCCAAATTACAAAATTTCTCGCGTACTTTTTTATTTATATAACAAAAAAGCAGTCTTCCATATCTGAAAGACTGCCTTTTTATGACTCAAGAGCCATAATTACTTACCGTGATTCTCAGAGCTAACAGTAAGCTTCTTACGACCGTGTGCGCGACGAGATGCAAGTACGCGACGACCATTCTTAGTTGCCATGCGAGCACGGAAACCATGCTTGTTCACGCGACGGCGGTTGTGGGGCTGAAATGTTCTTTTCATTGTTGTTCTATTTTATTTTGTTATTTTTTGTTTCTAAACTTTTACTAAAAAGCACTTTTGCGCAATTCAGGGTGCAAAAGTACTCATATTTTTTGAATTAACAAAGAAAATTCACCTTTTTAGCATCAAAAAAACGTATTTTTCTTCATTTCGAGTAGTTTTTTTGTTAAAAAGGAGTTTTTTTAGCGAAAATATAGTAACTTTGTACCCACATTTCAGAAAATATAAATTCATAACAACAATAAAACAACAATGATTAATTCACAGGACATTAAGAAGGGTGTAGCAGTTCGCATGGACGGCGGCATCTGGGTGTGCATCGATTTCCAGCACCGCAAGCCAGGTAAGGGTAACACAATCATGATCATCAAGCTGAAGAACGTAACCGACGGTCGCGTACTTGAGCGTCGCTTCAACATCGGTGAGAAGCTTGAGGAAGTTCAGATTACCCGTCGCCCATATCAGTACCTCTACAAGGAGGGCGAGGAATATATCTTCATGAATCAGGAGACATACGATCAGACTCCTATATCTGCAGAGCTCGTAACAGGTGTTGAGTATATGAAGGAGAGCGACATCGTTGAGGTTGTCAGCGATGCTGATACAGATACAGTTCTCTATGCTGAGATGCCAGTTAAGACCGTTCTTCGCATCACTCACTCTGAGCCAGGCATAAAGGGCGATACAGCTACTAACACTCTTAAGCCAGCAACTCTTGAGACAGGTGCTGAGATCCGTGTACCTCTCTTCATCAACGAGGGCGACCTTGTACAGGTAGATACACGCGACGGTAGCTACATTCAGCGCATGAAGGAGTAATCTCCCTTCAACTATATTTAGGTTATCCTAATGGATATATGAAATATAGCATTATAGTTCCAGTATATAATAGGCCTGACGAGGTTGACGAACTGCTTGACAGTCTCACCCGTCAGGCCTATTCCGACTTTGAGGTCATCATCGTCGAGGATGGCTCTGCCACTCCTTGCAAGAAGGTGTGCGAGAAATACAGCAACAGCCTCCCTCTCAGCTATTACCTCAAGGAGAACTCAGGTCCAGGACAAAGCCGAAACTATGGCGCAGAACGTGCCAAGGGCGACTACCTCATAATCCTTGACAGCGACGTGGTTCTGCCCGACGGGTATCTGAAGGCTCTCGACAAAGAGCTAAGCGAGAACCCTTGCGAGGCTTTCGGCGGAGCTGATGCCTCCCACCCTTCATTCACACCTGTGCAGAAGGCTATCTCCTACTCTATGACCTCGTTCTTCACCACAGGCGGAATACGTGGAGGCAAGGCGAAGCTCGACAAGTTCTACCCACGCTCATACAATATGGGCATAAAGCGTGAGGTTTACCAGCAGCTCGGCGGATTCTCGAAGATGCGCTTCGGTGAAGACATCGATTTCTCCTATCGCATCGTGGAGGCTGGTCATAAATGCCGTCTGTTCCCATCAGCATGGGTATGGCACAAGCGACGCACAGATCTCAGGAAGTTCTTCCGACAGGTCTATAATAGTGGTATAGCGCGCATCAACCTTGAAAAGCGTCATCCGGGCACTATGAAACTGGTACATATGCTACCTATGGTCTTTACCGTCGGAGTCATAGCGCTCATCCTGATATCTATGGTTGGCCGATTGCTCATGCACTATGACGACCCACACAAGTGGTACTGGCTATGTGCAGCTCCTTGGTTGCCGATTTTGCTCTACTCGCTACTCATCTTCATCGACTCTACCATACGCAACAAATCGCCACGCATCGGCTTTATAAGCATAGCTGCCGCATTTGTTCAGCTCATGGGCTATGGCTTCGGATTCCTTGAGGCATGGTGGAAGAGATGCGTAAGGAAGCAGGACGAGTTTCAGGCTTTCGAGAAGACATTCTATAAGTAAGACCCACCCCCAGCCCCTCCCATAAAGGGCGGGGAGTAGATAGTATTTCTAATCTTAATCTAATTGCCTATGTGGAGAGTAAAAGAATTCTATGAGCCTGAGGATTTCAAAAATGAAACCTCCAAGGCTGGGAATATAGAGAACAAAGAGCAAAACGAAGCTCATAATACGGAAAGCCTTTCGCCTTCCGGCTCCCTCCCTACGGGGGAGGGCGGGGGGAGAGGCAGCTTCCCCATCACCTCATGGGCAGAGGACGACCGCCCTCGCGAAAAGCTCACCCGAATAGGTGCGGAGAACCTATCAAATGCCGAGTTACTCGCCATTCTCATAGGCTCAGGAAATACAAACGAGTCGGCCGTTGACCTTATGAAGCGCATCCTCAAGGATTGCGATAACAACCTCGGTACGCTTGGCAGAAAGAGCATTTCAGAACTCTCCCAATACAACGGCATAGGCGAGGCGAAAGCTATCTCCATACTTGCCGCCTGTGAACTGGGCAAGCGACGTGAGCACGAGGACAAGCTCGAACGACTCGACCTCAGCACACCCGACAACATCTACGCCCATCTGTTGCCTAAGATACGCGACTTAGACGTAGAAGAGGCATACGTTGTGCTGATGAACAATAACTACAAGCACATCAAGACCGTACGCCTATCTCATGGTGGCATAACAGAGACTGCCGTTGACGTGCGTCTGATTATCAAGGAAGCCGTGCTATGCAACGCCACAGTCGTAGCAATCGCCCATAACCACCCAAGCGGAAACATCCAGCCAAGTGGCTACGACGACCAGATCACCCAACAGGTAAAACGTGCCTGTGATGCCATGCGACTGCATTTCCTCGACCACATCATCGTGACCGACGGGGCCTACTTCTCGTATCGCGAGAGCGGAAAGCTCTAAAAAAGGAGTTGTAAATTGTAAATGGTACATTGTAAATAAATAAGATATGACACAAGAAGAACGTATAAAGATAGAAGATCGCATCGTTGAGGTGCTCAAGACGGTCTATGACCCAGAGATTCCAGTAAACATCTACGACCTCGGTCTCATCTACAAGATTGACCTCAACGACGAGGGCGCACTCGACCTCGACATGACCTTCACAGCTCCTTCATGCCCTGCTGCCGACTTCATCCTTGAAGACGTGCGCTCAAAAGTGCTGGCTGTAGAAGGCGTGACGAGTGCTAACGTAAATATGGTCTTCGAGCCAGAATGGGATAAGTCAATGATGACTGAAGAAGCAAGAATAGAATTAGGATTGGATTAAAGACCCACCCCCGGTCCCCTCCCATAAAGGGAGGGGAGTAGTATGTATAATTCCACATCGGGAATCACGATAATTATCAAAGCACAGAATAAGCAATCACAATGAAGGAAAACTCTCAGTCAGAAAAACTATCTACTCCCCGCCCTTTATGGGAGGGGCAAGGGGGAGGGTCTGTATATTTTCTCTCCGATGCCCACCTCGGCTCTCTCGCAGCTGAGCATCCACGCACTCAGGAACGCCGTCTCGTGCGCTTTCTCGATGAGATTAAGACGAAGGCCTCCGCGGTGTATCTGTTGGGCGACATGTTCGACTTCTGGCATGAATACAAATACGTCGTGCCAAAGGGCTACACGCGTTTCCTCGGAAAGCTCTCTGAGCTTACCGACGCAGGCATAGAGGTACATTTCTTCACAGGCAACCACGACATCTGGGAATACGGCTATCTGGAGAAGGAATGCGGAGTAATCGTGCACCACAAGCCTGAGACGCTCGAAATAAACGGCAAGACGTTCTATCTTGCCCACGGCGACGGCCTTGGCGACCCTGACAAGAAATTCAAGTTCATAAAGAAGATATTCACGAGCAAGACTTGCCAATGGCTTTTCCGCAACGTGCTTCCAACCACATGGGGAATGAAGTTCGGTCTTAACTGGGCAAAGTCTTCACGCCTGAAGCGCAAGGACGGCAAGGAACCGCCTTACATGGGTGAGGACAAGGAGCATCTCGTTCTCTTTGCCAAGGACTATCTGAAATCGCATCCTGACGTGGATTACTTCCTCTTCGGCCACCGCCACATAGAGCTTGACCTCATGCTCACGCGCTCATGCCGACTCATGATTCTCGGCGACTGGATATGGCAGTTCACCTATGCCGTATTCGATGGCGAGATGATGTGCATGGAGAACTATATCGAAGGGGAGAGCAAGCCTTAGGCTCACCTCCCTTCTTCCTCCGTCCCAAGTCCGTAGTTAGTCCCATGTAACTCCCATTTACCTCCCATGATCCTCCCATGATCCTATAGTTCAGGAACGGAGGAGAAACGGATTAGAAGCGAAGGAGAAGCGGACCTGAGAGGAAAGAAGATTATTTGACCACGGAAGACACTAAAGGAACGAAAATCCAAGTTCAAAAAAGATATTAATGTCATAATTAACGTTTTAATTTATGTCATAATTAATGTTTCGCCGTAAGGCTTTTTGGGGCAACATTAATTGGACGTTAATCCAGACATTAATTGAAACGTTAATTTTTTTCGATTGTTCCGTGCATTCCGTGTTCAGGAATAATATAACCACAGATATTCGGGATTTTAGAGATATTAATCACGAGTGCAAGCGAGCAAATCCCTTAAATCTGTTCTATCTGTGTTCAAGAAAAAATTTGCGTTCTAAATAATCTGAGTACAGAAAGACAGTAATGTCTCAATTAACGTTTTAATTTATGTCATAATTAGTGTTTCGACGTAAGTTTTTTTACTTGCAACATTAATTTCACGTTAATGTCGCATTAATTAAAATCTTAATTAAAACACGAATTTTGCTTATTTCATGTTAAAAGCTGGGGTTTTATCTTCAATTTACCGAGGAAAAAGTCTATTTTTTAGGTTTTAACAAGCTTAATAAGGGAAAAAATCATGTACATGGAAGAACTGTCCAACATCAATTGCCTGTATATCAAGCAGTTCGGCATAAGCGTTCCAGTTAGGACAGTTGGACAGTTTAATTTTCGACAGAATGACTTTCTATCTTTTTTTACACCTTTCTGTTCTTATAACTATCTTATTATTAATCACTTACAATACAGTATAATATATATATAAAAATAGAAAAAAGAGATAAATGTATTACAAAAAAATAACTGTCCTAATTGTCCTAACTGTCACGCCCTGCCCAGAAAGATTACTTGCCTACAAGGTCTTTCCTGAAAAACTAAAAATTTAAACGCTGAGACACAAAGACGCTGAGATTTCTTTTTGACCACGGAATGCACAGAATAAACGAAAAAATTTCGTTTCTTTCGTGAGTTTCGTGTTCAAAATATATAAACCACAGATATTCGGGATTTTAGGAATGTCAATCACGAGCGTAAGCGACAATATCCCTTTAATCCATAAAATCTGTGTTCGAGAAAAAAACTTTGCGACTCCGCGTCTTAGCGTTCTAAAAATTTTTTTGAGAAAGATTTTGTATAGAGAGTTTCACCTGTATGGTTTTGTGGGTATAACAAATTGAACATCAGATAATAAAGAAGGGTGAAACCCCTATAAAAAGCAAGATGTTTTTTCGAGAGGGTTTCACCCGATATAAATTATTGATAATCAATACGTAAAAGCCCAAAAATCGCAAAGGTGAAACCCTCCTATCTAAAAACTTTTTATTCTGGGGGGTATTACACCAACTAAAAAAGAATAGCAAATAACGAAACACTAAACACTATACAATAGCATAACATTACGATACAGAAATTCCATCACCATCATTCAGCAAAAGTACCGACCATTCATCGCTGAATAATTGAGCAAATTCTTCCGGTTTATCTGTGTGAATAGGAATAATAGCCTTAGGATTAAGTAAATGGAAGAAATCACGTAGGCTATTCATATCGCAATGACCACTTGTATGCTTGTGTAGATAGTTTGGGCCTAATGATTTTGCTAAACATTCATTATAAGTTTCGCTACCTTCTTTCACATATCCATCCCACATTGACAGATATGTTTGCTTTCCTCCATGGGTGTTTGCAATGAATTTGTCAAATCGTGGTTGTGAACGCGCTATCAGAACAAAGCCTTTGTCTTCAATAAGTTTTCTGAATTTATCATTCATCCAGAATTCTCCTTTTGAAATAGAAAGAACCATGGGTGGATGATTTTTTAGGAATTGATATAGTTTTGATTTACCCCAAATTGAATCACGCTCTGTAACGACATCCATAACCTCTTTTTGGTATTCATCTATGATAAATACGCGATTGGCTTTGATCGCAGCGTGATACAACCCAAATAGTCTGTCTATATTGGTGGATGAAACGTAAACAACATGATTCTTGTTCTTTTCATTTTTGAAAAGTTCTATGAATTCTTTCTGAAGATCATGTTCTGACAGACTGGTTGCTGTTGGACGTGAGATATTCGTTGCCTCACATACAACATAATCGACTTTGCCAATAAACTTCTTTATAACATCTGGAAGAACACCACTCCTAAAACCATGGGTACGAAAGTCGCCTGTATGGAAAACGCTTGTGCCATCTATTTTAATCTTGAAGGCATAGGCATCGAAAGCAGAGTGGTCAACTATAATGGGGGTGATTATGAAGTTACCAAAATCTTTAATAAGATAACCTGGAGTAAATGTTCTAACAGTCTGTAGGCGCTCTGTCATTTCCTGATGAACTTTAGATACAAATTTGAGATGATTAGACAATTTCTCCTGTATGTCACGACCGACTTTTCCCATATAAACAGGTAGGTTCTTAGGCAATTTTGTTATACAGCCAATGTGGTCGCCATGATAATGTGTGATTAGCAAGGCACTTTTCGAAATATCACCATGTGTTAAACCATCGATCTGCAATAATCCGGTTTGATGTCCTCCTGGCAATTCTTCACAAAATCGACAAACAAATGCCACCCATCATGTTCATATTCTGTGACACAGCCACCTATTTGGTGTGTACCTCGATGAATCTTTATCTTCATTTGTCTGTTAATGTATAGTTGTTTTCCTCTAAAAGCATTACTCTGTATTGTTCACAATGCATCCTTTTCATTTCTTCCAAGAACAACGTCTTTTGCTGTTCTTTACTTACGAGTTTTCCATCTCTGTCTTTATCTTTAGACTTAAAAGAGTAAGCATATATAAACTCAGGATCCATATCCGATATTATGAAATTCTTACTAAGAAGCCCTAAGATTTTTTTGTCATTAATAATACCTTTAATTTCATCCTTGAAACTTTGTGGCATTCTTCCAATAGTTCCTTCATAGGAATCTGCATGATCACCAATTCCAGATTTTGAATATAAAGAATTTACGCCACTCTTTAATTCTATAACGCATAACCGATGGTCGGAATT
>JAEEGG010009396.1_pt1 | contig 21900 bp, 19 predicted proteins | sample 9134161 | NCBI WGS metagenome assembly JAEEGG01 (sample SAMN16246543, study PRJNA631951) | gut metagenome | biome: gut microbiome; feature: rumen; material: CR-attached | host: Bos | place: Iran: Karaj | collected 2018-10
TAATTGCGGTCAAATTTTTTGACCGCAATTCTTCGACTTCCTTTTTGGACAGTTGGAAACGGAAATCCTCCGCAAAACGCTCGATATTATTCTTGACCTGCTGATTGAAAGCCTTGGTCGAATACCCATAAATCTCAGCCAAATCGGCATCGAGCATTACCTTTACCCCACGGATTGTGTATATCCGCGACTTGAGCAGGTTCTCGTCTATCAGGGAAAATTCGGGCTTTTTCGGCGCGACGGCCTCGACCGCACTGGTCACAACATCTTTCTTCATCATCAACTCCTCTGGCATACAAGCGGGAAAAATACCAAAAACTACACACTTGTGCACTAAATATAAATTCAAAAATCCAGTTTGTCAATAGGCCCATCTAATTTTTTTGATGTATATTTTTCATGATGCGATTCTTCAGATACTTTAAAAACGAAAATGAAAATCCTTTCGAAGGTAAGGATCAGGACAAGGCGATGCTCTGGTTTTACGAGCGGTGTTACGCTTCCATGTGTGACGATAAAGATCAGATAGAAGAATACAGAGGCTATGTGAAGGATTTCCGGGAAGACGACGGCGTACCCGAAGGATTCAAGGCGCTATTGTTCAATCGGTTTATGAAAACGGCCTATTCCGTAGTTGACGAAATCCCTGCATTCAAGTCCTTTTACGAGAAATACTATAGGTGAATTAATTATATGCTAAAAAAATTGTGCAAAAAGTCATTTTTGTCATTTCTTTAACACTAAATTAGGGTATATTTCCCTTGTATGTCAATTAAATTAATTTCGCCCAAAAAGTCCGTAAATTCAGCGTTCCTCAAATTGCCTGTTCCCGTCGAAAAGATGGAGGATTTCAAGTTTTCGCTCAAGAATCTTTACAGCAAGCGGAACACTGCGCAGGACGAAGAATACCACAAGGGCGAAATCTGGAACTTTTTACGCAAGATTTTTGAACCCGATTATACGGTGCAGGTCAACCGCCCGATAGACCTTGCGATTTTTAACGGCAATACGGCAAGCGCAAAGCCGGCAGTGATTATCGAAGCGAAGTCGCCGACGAATGCGGCAGAAATGTTTTCGGCGGAGCATCAGAACGTAAAATCGTTGCAGGAACTCGTCTATTACTTTATGCTCGAATACGTTCATTCGGGCAATCACGAAATCAAGTGGCTCGCCATCACAAATTTTGACGAATGGTATTTCTTTGACGTTAAGGACTTTATTCGCTATTTTGGGAACAAGTCAAAACCGATATACGATCAGTTCCTAAAATTCAAGGCGAATCAGATGAGCGGCAACAAGACCTCCGATTTCTACAACGACATCGCAAAACCCGCTATTGATGACTTCCTCGCCTCCTGCGACATCAACGTCGTGCACTTCAATCTTGAGGATGTTGTTCGTTCGGTCTCTCAGGAATCAAAAAAAACGTCTGTCACCCTGGAGCCGAAGGCGATAGGGTCCATGGATTCTATCAGCCCTACGGGCTTCCAGAATGACAATGCGTATTCTCATTTCACATCCCACATTTCACATTCCACACCGCTCCTCCCTCTTTACAAATTCCTCTCCCCAGAGACTCTCCTCGCGAAGCCTTTCGCAAACGACAGCAACAGCCTCGACCGCAACTTTTATGCGGAACTCTTGCACATCATCGGCCTCGAAGAAGTGAAAGAAGACAAAGGCAACAAGAAATTCATCCGACGCAAGAAACCCGCAAATCGCGACAAGGCGAGCCTCCTTGAAAGTGCCATCTACCAGCTCGAAGACGATTTCCCGAACAAGGAAGAATGCGAGGCGATGGCGCTCCGTCTCTGCATCACGTGGGTGAACCGCCTGCTGTTCCTGAAACTTGTCGAATCGCAAATCCTCATGTATCAAAAGGGCGATGCATCGTACCGGTTCATGAGTACGGATAAAATAGCGAACTTCGACGAACTGAACATTTTCTTTTTCAAGGTGCTCGGCAAGAAAATCGAGGACCGCGACGAAGACGTGCTCAAGCGTTACCCGAATGTCCCTTACCTGAACAGTTCGCTGTTCGAATCGACCGAAGACGAAAAACACCTGAAAATCCGCGGCATTCCCGATGCCCAAATGGAAATTTTCAACAAGACTGTTCTGAAGGACGAACGCGGCAAACGCGCAAAAGGCACGCTCCCGAATCTGGATTACATCTTCAAGTTCCTCGATGCGTACAACTTCGCAAGCGATGCACAAGGCGGCGTGACCTCTACGAGCAAGACGCTCATCAACGCGTCTGTTCTCGGCCTCATCTTCGAAAAAATCAACGGCTACAAAGACGGCAGTTTCTTTACGCCGGGGTTCATCACCGACTACATGGCCCGCGATGTGCTGGAACGAACTGTGGTGCAAAAGTTTAACGAGAAAAAGTCCTGGAAATGCGAAAATTTGGAAGATGTCTCGGACAAGATTGAAAATATTTCAGAAGCGAATGAAATTGTTGATGACATCCGCGTTGCCGATGTCGCCGTGGGCTCTGGGCATTTCTTGGTGTCGGCTCTTAATCGCCTGCTTGCAATCAAATCGGAATTGAACATTTTGTGCGATGCAGACGGCAAACGCATCAAACGCCGCGACCTGATTTTGAAAGTGGATAACGACGAACTTTCTGTAGTTGACGACGAGGGCGAACCGTTTGAATACAAGCCCGGCAACGAAGAAAGCCAGCGGTATCAAGAAGCCTTGTTCAACGAGAAACGCCGCATTATCGAGAATTGCCTTTTCGGCGTTGACCTGAACCCCAACAGCGTGAACATCTGCCGTTTACGCCTTTGGATTGAACTCCTGAAGAACGCCTACTACACCAAGGAAAGCGGCTACAAACAACTTCAGACACTCCCGAACATCGACATCAATATCAAAGTCGGCGATTCGCTGTTGAGCAAATACCCCGTGCAGAACGGGCATGTCGTTTTGGACTTTTTGCAGAAAGAGGACAAGGCCGACAAGAAAAACGGACTCGCCGCGAAACTCAAGGAATACAGGAAAAACGTTCAGGATTACAAGACGGGCGGAACGAGCTACAACAAACAACAGCTTCGCCTGAACATTGCTGGCCTCAAGTCTCAACTCAAAGAACCGCCTAGCATCGACCTCTTCGGAAACGTTGTCAAGAACAACGACATCGACTTTTCCAATTCGCTCGAATGGATGTTCGAATTCCCGGAAATCCTCGACGACGAAGGCCGCTTTACAGGCTTTGACGCCATCATCGGAAACCCGCCGTATGTGCAGCTCCAAAGCATGGGCGAAATGAGCGATGTTTACAGCAAACGAGATTACAGTTGCTACAACAAGTCAGCAGACCTTTACTGCCTCTTTGTGGAACGCGCCTACAGTCTGCTGAAAAAGAACGGATATTTCTCGTTCATCATGCCGAACAAGTGGATGCTCGTGGATTATGGCAAGGAATTGCGGCAGTTCATGAGCCAAACTTCGCTCAAGAAAATTCTCAACTTTGGCGATATCCAGTTCTTTGCCGATGCGACCATTTACGTGTGCATATTCGTATCGCAAAAGTCCGGCGACAAGATGCCGGTTTTGGCGTGTTCGCTGAACAGCAAGAACTATCACGGCGAATTCGAAAAAGAAGTCAAGGCGGCGACATTCGAGTTTCCGGCAGAAAATTTCGGAGCAAGCGAATGGAGTATCCGTAACAAACTCCACGATTCCGTATTGCAGAAAATGAACGTTGGCACGGCTCTGAAAGATATGCCGATTTCTATTTATCGCGGCATTTTGACAGGCTTTAACGATGCGTTTTTTATTGACGGAAAGACGAGAGAAAAACTCATTGCTGAAGACCCAAAGAGCGAAGAACTTATAAAGCCCCTACTCCGCGGCCGAGATATTAACGCATGGGTGACAGAAAAAGAAGACCAGTATCTTATTGGAACCTTCCCAGCATTAAACCTTGACATCGATCAATATCCGGCAATCAAAAATCATTTGTTGAGTTTTGGCATTGAAAAGTTGGAGCAAACTGGTGCTAAGCATATTGTGAACGGTGAAGAAATCAAGGCTCGTAAGAAAACCAGCAACAAATGGTTTGAAACGCAGGATCAAATCGGGTATTATAAAGAACTAACTCGCCCTAAAATTATATTTCCGAATATAACAACGGCTTTCCCGTTCGCGTATGATGAAAACGGAGTTTATCCCAATGACAATAATTTCTTTATTGTCGAAAAAGAAAATGCCATTGCGAACGAAGCGGAGTGTCATCCTAAGCGAACCATGGAGCCGAAGGCGGTAGGGAAAGTCGAAGAATCTCTCCTTAAGGCCCTCCTCGCCATATTTAATTCTAGTCTATGCAAATTCTGGATATGGCACAATTGCCCCGTCCTCAACGGCGGCACTCGTAAACTGCAAATTGCCTACTTCGAAAACCTCCGCATCCCACTAGACAATGCGGAACTACTGCATCAACTCGCCACCCTCGCCGACCAAATCATCACTGCAAAGAAAAATGGCGAAGATACAACAGAGTTGGAAACACAAGTCAACACCCTCGTCTATCAACTCTACGGCATCACCGATGTGGAAGAAATTGAGTCTGTGGAGAAGAGGTAATATAAATGGAGATTTTTTATGTTTAGAGCGTATGCGTTAGATTTAGACCAAATAGGTTCTTTAATAGAAAATGAACCTGTTAAATCTATTTATGATAATGTGGATAGAGAAAAAATTAATTCTTCTTTAAAAAAATTTCTGAAGTCTAATGTTACTTGTTTGAATGGAGAAAAATTAATAGAGATTTTTTTTCCTTCTAAATGTTGTCCTGTTTTTTTATCTCATTCTGGTTTAGATAAAAGTAGAGTTGAACAGTTTGCGCAATGGTTGAAGGAAAATTTTGAAATAAATTCATTCATTGATTCGGATTTATGGGGATGCATAACGGATTTACAACGGGAAATTGATCAAGAGTGTAAAGAGAATGCAAGTAAGCAATCGATAGAACGATACATTAAATCACGTTGTTCGGGGACACCTTTTAATGCAAATAAATATGAAAGTACTACGCATGCTCATATAATGCTATGTCAAGCATTGGCACATATGATTGATCGTGCTGAGTGCTTTATATTTCTTGGGTCATCCAATTCATATTCAAATCAAAATGGCGAAAAAGGAACATTTTCTCCATGGATTTACCATGAATTGTCTATGGTGGGTATAATGCGAGAAAGAAAAAGGGAATCTATACCAGATCTTTCGCAGCTAAATTGTTCTTCGACAATGTTTGAAGGTGATGAAGGTAAGAAAAAAATAAAAGTTTTTTATCCTGAGCCTTTAAAAGAACATGTTCTTTTGACGGAGAATTGTTTAAAATTATGGGCTAGTCAAAACTTTAGCACAAATTCTATCAATGATCCTTTGTCAGAGGAGGCTGTCTGTCTTTGTGAAAATAAAGATGCTAAAGAAAAATGGGAAAAAGCCTTGAATTGGCTTTACGAAAAATGTCGCAAAAAGGTTACGGAGTATGAAACGTCAAGTCTTTTATAGTTTTCACTACAAACAAGATTCTCGTCGAGTTGCTCAAATTCGAAATATTGGGGCTATTGAAGGAAATACTTCTGTATCCGACAATGATTGGGAAGAAGTAAAGAAGGGGGGCGATGATGCGATTCGTCGGTGGATTGATTCTAATTTACAATACCGTTCTTGCTTAATTGTTCTTGTTGGTGAACATACCTCAGAAAGACATTGGGTTGATTACGAAATTCGACAAGCATGGAATAAGGGAATGGGTGTTTTTGGTGTATATATTCATCGTATAAAGGACCCTTTGCTTTGTCGGCAAGGCTTTTCTGGGTACTCAAATATGGGCGAAAATCCCTTTGATAAAATATTCTTTCAAGATGGGCGATCCCTGTCATCTGTTGTTCCCTGTTATAATCCGAATTCATCTGATGCATACAATGATATTGCAGAACATTTAGAAGAATGGGTCGAAAAAGCAATTAAGGCAAGAGGTTAGAATGGCTCTATTTAATATTAATCGATTTGAAAAAATTGCTCGAGAAGGTCGTAGAGATGTTTTTGAGAGTGTTGCTCAGGAATCAGTCAGATTAGATTCCGAAATGAGATGTTTTTCTCGATTTAATGAATCAAAAATATATGATATATTCCTGTCACACAGTTATAAGGATCGTATGGCTGTTGCTGGGTTGGTGAAATATTTGAAAAAGCAATATGGTTATGAAATATATGTTGATTGGATTGAGGACTGTAATTTAAATCGCTCTTGCGTGACAAAAGAAACTGCGAATATCATAAAAAATCGGATGAAAAATTGCAAATGTCTTTTTTATGTGACTTCCGAAAATGCTCCAAGTTCTAAATGGATGCCTTGGGAATTAGGGTTAATGGATGGATTAAAAGATCGAGTTGCGATATGCCCTTTAACAAGAGAGGTGTATAAAGCGGATGATTATCGTGGACAGGAATATTTAGGGATGTATCCTTATATATCTGAAACTCCAACAAAAGATACAGAAAATTTGGCTTTATGGGTAAATGATAACGAGGCTTGTTATGTTAGATTTGATGCATGGCTTAGAGGGAAAAAACCTTATTTGCACAAAAATGATGAATGATAAAAAAGAGGTTTGTAATGGAAGCAAAAGTCTTTAATGAACTTGTAAAGCGACTTCAATCAGGAAAATTAGCGTTTTATATTGGGGCGGGTTTTTCTGTTCCATGTGGACTTGTTAATTGGAATAGTTTGATTGAACCCTTAATTAAACCTTTGAAGTTGAAACTCAAGAAGAATAACAAGGGAGAGTATATTGGCAATGAGGATCTTATTCAATATGCTCAATATGTGGCAAACCAGCCTGGTGGGCGAAAAGAAATAAATGAGCGTATAAAAGATGAGTTTTCAAAGGGGAAAATTGATGAAAATCAGAGAGAATTAGCCAAATTAGATGTAAGCGAAATTTGGACAACGAATTATGATCCGATGATAGAAAAAGCGTTGCGTGAAAATAAAAAAGAATCATGTGTAATTGTGAATAACGAGGATTTATTAAAAAAAGAAAAAAAGGATGCTATTCCTATATATAAAGTTCATGGGGATTATAATGATCCAGAAAATTGTGTGATTACAAGTTCCGATTATGAGGATTTTTTTGAAAATAAAAAAAATTTTATATACGCTTTAAAGACATCGCTTATAAGAAAAACCTTTGTTTTTGCAGGATTTAGTTTTAAAGATCCAGATATTAAATATATCTTAGCCGAATTAAGGCGCTCTTTAACAAAAGATAGTATGCCTGAACATTTTTGGATTATTTGTACACAGGATAAAAAAGGTCGTGAAGTAGAGTATGAATTATTTAAAAAAAATTTGAAAGAAAATTACAATATTACATCTATAGAAATTAATAAATTTGAGGAAATACCTGATTTATTGCAAGAACTTTCTAAATATGCAAAAAGAAATCGTATATTCATTTCTGGATCGTATTGTCAGGAAAATGGAGAACCCGATGATGAATATAAAAAACGAGAAAATAATATTGACTCTTTTATAAGTGATTTGACGTCGTCTTTGGTAGAAAAAGAAAATCAGATTGTATCAGGCTATGGTCTTGGTGTAGGTAGTGCTGTTATTACTGCGTGTTTACGGACTGCATATGAAAAATATTCAGCATCATCTAGTTCAAAGTACCTTATAATGCACCCATTTCCTCGTAATATTACAAACATGGCGGAAAAAGAACACCTTTGGAAATCTTATAGAGAAGAAATGTGTGATGAGGCTGGTATACAAATAGTTCTTTTTGGTCGAAAGAAAGACGAGAAAAGTGATAAAATTATTGATGCCCCTGGTGTAAAAGAAGAGTTTGATATTGCTTGCGAGAAAGGATTATTTGTAATTCCAATTGGTTCAACAGAAGGTATGGCTCGTTCTATTTATAATGAAGTCTATAAAGAAATGGATAAATATAATTATAAGTCTGGCTTTTTAAGGACTAGATTGAAAAAACTGGGAAAACTAAATTATGTAAAGGACAAAAAAGAATTAGTTGATTGTGTCCTTGAAATAGTTGATTATGTAAAAACGTATGGCAAAAAATAACAGAAAGGGCTACTATGTGTTTGAATGATAATATCCATTTAAAAAAAATTACTACTCTTGATGATGTTTATGATTTTTATAATAAGCAAAAAAATAATGATTCTGTAAAAAAATTTGGTGTTCGAGAATATGATGATTATAGAACCAAAGATGATAAAAAGTTGCAATATTATGAAAAAATAAATGAAGACTTAAATGATGATTATGATGAGTCAAATGTAACTGTTTTTTTGTCTCATGCTCATGAAGACCTTAAATATGCATACTGTGTAGCTCGCTTTTTGAAGGATACGTATAATGTAAATGTTTATATAGACGCGTTCGATACCTCAATGCCTTCAACGACAAATGCGGATACAGCTGATAAATTAATAAAAAAAATAAAAAGTGCTGATAGGTTTATTTTTGTTGGTACAGAAAATTCTTTTAAGTCACAATGGTGTAATTGGGAATTGGGCTTAGGAGATTTCAAAAGCTTAAGAGGGCATCTTGCATTTTTGGTAATGAGTGATCAGAACGCAAAAATGGGTGATTTTAACGAAAATGAATATGTTGGTTTATATCCGTTTATTTGGGATAAAGAAATGCGTGTTATTAAATCTAATGAAGACGTTTTATATGTTGGATATCATGATCTCAAAAATAACACTTTTGTGCCGTTGAAAGATTGGCTAAGCAAAAAAAATAAATTTAGATATGCAAATACTGCGCTTGGTAATCAGAACATTTCTATAGTGGCGTTTTTTCTTTCGAAATTCAAAAAACGGGCTATTGATGCATTGGATTTTAGAACTATTTCAGAAGCATTAAAAAAAATGTCATCTATTTTGGGCATCCCTTTAAAACAATGCTATTGCGAGTTTAATCTTATTTTCAAAAGGGAACAAAATGGTTTTAATAAGTTTCTTCCTTCAAGAATTGCATTGAGATGTTATAATGAGTGGAATGATAAACCATTTGATTATTTAAAACGAGACGTATTGCACATAATAGATGATTGTGAGAGGATTCGTCATAATGACTTATCAAGAAATTGAATCTTTGGCAAAATCTCTTTCTTATCGTGATAAATTGCATCTTGCACAGGCTATGTTGCAGATGGCACGAAAAGAAGAGGAAGAACAGAACTCATCAACAGCAAAGTTTGCTGCTGAATTTCCCAATATTGTTGAACGAATTCGAAAATCAAAACCGGGGAAAGAAAATCTTTGACCAGTTTCATTAAGGATATGTTTAATTTTCGAGGTGGAATTACTGATGATGAAATTGACAACGTGATTAACCAATTGCAAAAACAAAATGTAATTACAATAGATGATGCTGGTCGTGTAACCTACCTGTAAATTTTTATCGCTCCACTGCCAAAAGAGGCGTCCCATGCATTTCACTTCCTCCGGCACGTTCTATTTCAAGGTTCAATTCAAGAAAAGATAGAGGTGGTTCTTATCAACCACTTCTATTTATGAAGATTATTTCAAAACAAGGATCCGCACAAATGACTGCAAATGAGTATATTGACAAACTTCGAAATGATTTTATCAAGGCTCAGATTATTTCTAGTGAATTAGATAGTCTTATTGAAAAGAATAATGTAGAACAACGAGATGTCAGAGGTTATCATGGACGCGAGATTCTTGAGTTGTTGCAAAATGCGGATGATGCTTATCAAAAATTAAAAAATGAAGGGAATGCTCCAGATTGCGAACTTGAAATAGACATTTCATATATAAATAACATATTGACAATAAGTAATACGGGAACATCTTTTGATGAAGATGGGGTTAAAGCAATTGTTCAAGGTAATAATAGCCCTAAAAAGAAGGGATTTATTGGGAATAAAGGCACTGGTTTTAGATCTATCCTAAATTGGGCTCAGTCAGTAGAGATTGATTCAGGGGCTTTTCACATAATTTTTTCGGAAGAATTGGCCAATAAAGTATTTAATGATATTCGAAATGAACCGCAAATAGTGAAACAGTTAAAAAAGGAGCCTAACCTTTATATTCCAATGTTGGCAGTTCCGCAAAATAAAGATAATGCCAGTATTAGCAATAAAACGACCATCAGAATTGCAATCGATCCTCAAAAGTCAAATGATGAATATAGTGTAGATAAACAATTAAATGAAATTGATTTAAGAATATTACTTTTTTTGCCGAACGTTAGTTCAATCAAAATATCAACTGATGAAAAGGTAATTGAATATGAACGTGCAAAAGATGAAGAATCGCATGAAGTGTTGCTGGAAAAAAAGATTGATGGGAATATTGTTGTTTCAGAATCCTTTTGGTTGTTTGAAAAGATTATTGAAGATTATATAAAAAGTGGAGACGGATCAAAAGATTTAGGAATGGCTATTGCGATTCCTGAAATGATTAAGGATGTAAATGAGTCGCATCTTTATTCGTTTTTCCCTGTATTAAAGACTTCTTCGCCATTTAAATGTATTCTTCACGCAACTTACGAACTAGATGATCAACGTAATAATATAATAGAAAATCCTTTAAATTATGAAATAATTAAGGAGCAAATTCGTTTTTTGTTTAGCGAAGAGGTTGCGGGATTTTTGGTAAAAAAGAATGATTATACGACATTATATGAAATTCTTGCTCCTGTAAATCCTAATGAATGGTGCTTGTTTCAACAGCCGTTTTTAGGATTTAAAAAATATGGCATAGATGATTTTTATTTTGAGCAATTCAAAAAGGCTAAAATTTTTAGAACTGTAAATGACGCAACGACATCCCTTGATGATAATCCAAAAATTCTTGAAGGTGCTTATCCCAAAGTATTTAAGGGCCCCGGTTTTGAAAATTTGCTGGTTGAGATAGAAAGTCAAAATATTTTGAAATTAATAAAACTTTATTCTAATAAATTTAAGGTTAATTTTAATGTTTTAGAATCCGACTTGCTTGAAAGTATAAACAAACATAGCAACAATTGGGATGTTAGCGAACAAATAGGTGCCTTTATTTGGTGGAATGGAAAGAAATACGCATCATTGCCTAACTTATTAAAAAACAACGAAAATGAATGGCTGAAATATAAACAGGACTGTTATTTCTTGGTGGGGGATGTCGGCGAAGACATCATTCCAAAGTGGTCTAAAATTCCTGCTTTAAATAAGCGCTATCAAGATGAGTTGCTTTCGCAGGCAGAATTATTGCCTCTGGTTGCCGCTAAAATAAATGGTGTAGACAAACAGCCGACTCATCGTGTAATCTCACAAAGTGAGATTTTTCCTTGCCTAGTATTTCATTATATTGATAGAAGCACTGTTATCAGTCTTGTGAATTCTTCTGTTGATTCGTATGAGAAGGCTGTTTTATTTGTTAAATGGCTTTGGAAAAATTACAATATTGAAAATTGGTTGCCTCCTGATAGTGTGAGCTATCATTTCCCTGTAAGGAATAAAAACGGAAAACAAGTTGATTCGCCCCAATCTATTTGTTTTGGTAAATCCTATGGTAACCGGTTGGCGCAATTGCTATTTGATGATTCCTACGGACAATTCCCAGGAGTTTCCGAATTTGATGTAAGTGAAGACTTGATAGATGAATTTGTTGCTTTTATCCGAAAGTTTGGAGTGGCTTTTTTCCCAATTGTAAAAAAGAGTTCCCTTTATACATTGATAGGTGGACTTGATAATTATTATCAAGAACAAGCAAGAAAAAAGGAAGGACTAAAAGTAGATGATTCTGTTTGGTGCAAGTATGAAATGCCATTTATTGATCGGTTAGATACAATTCTAAGAAATGTGGAAACGGTCGATGTAATAGAATGGATAGCAAAAGATTGCAATTTATTTGCCTATATAAGTAATTCCTTTTACAATGAATCAGAGGCGAAAGTCGAATATAAATATGGACAAAAAAAGAATTTCCGCGAATTAAAATGTAATGTACGCAATTATATTCTTGAAATGTTTAATGAGATTCCGTGGATACAAATAGGTGGTAAACGTTTTTCTCCTAAACAAGTTTTGAAAGGCGGAAACTCTAGAATCAATCCAAAATTTTCAAAATGGTTGCCAATTATTGATTCTGAGTATGTGCAAAATGTATCAGAAAAAATTGATAAAAAAAATGATATAGTTCGTGATATTTTTAATAGGTTTAGTCTATGTGAAAATCCGACTGAATTGCCTTCGAGTCAGTTTTATGATTTGATGCTGAAAATTCCTACATTGAATATTAGCGAAGCAGAAGACTTGTCTAGAACAATATATAGAATTGTTGAACAGCCTGATTTCAATAGAGAATACGCGAATTCTTTTAATTTCCAAGAATACAAAAAGAATGGAAAAATCCTCGTAAAGTACAAGGGAGTTCTTCAATTTTATGATGCTAAAGAAGCTATTTTGCCGAGTTCTAAAATTGTAAATGCAAATGATTTGCCGATAGTTGTAAAAAGTCCACGAAGTAATAACGAAAATTTCAAACGACTTTTCGGGTGTAAGGAATATGACAAAACATACGAAATAAATAAAGTTGAACTATCTAGTCTTGATGGCCTATTTCAAAGTTATTTTAAAGAATTTAAAAAATACGCTCAAGCTTATTCTATTAGAAATAATAAAATTGCAGAAGTCGGCCGGAAACTTACCATTCAATTAGCAAATAAAATTGAAATTTTGATTAATGCGGAAATGTCATCAATTACTGAAGATTATTCCCCTATCCGCAAGACGGTGTCATGCTGGTACATTACATGTTTCGGAGAAAATATTGATTATAAGAAAATATCTGTTGCGATAGAAAGTATTTATGAAAATATTGCGAATACGAATCAATTTGACGCAGGAAAAATTGGAGAGTTGTTTAGAGAGTCAGATAAATCTTCTCGAGAATTCTTGATAAAAAAAGAATTTGGATCTTTAGATGTTATTGAAGATGGTGGATATGAAATAGAGGTAAAAAACAATTTCATTGCTGCTGTTCAAGAATTAGATAATGATTATGATTTAAACAAGATTGAAGTAGATTTTGAACATATTGAAAGTGAATCAAGTATAGAAGGGATAATTTGTGTTCTAAAAGAACTGAATGCGGATGTTGACAAATTTCAGAAAGCCGGTTTCGCTTATCCAATCAATTTGATACCATATTATAAAATATTATCGAGAAAGCTGATTCAAGACGAATCAAGAAAGTACAAGAATTATTTGTTCACAACAATAAGAAATGATGTATCGCAAGAATATTCGGTGGAAGAGCTGAAAAATAAATTCATTGATAAAATTCGGAAATTTGAATCGTTTGTTGTTAAAGAAATTCCCAATAGTGTTTCTTTTGATGTGCGAGAAAAGATAAAAGAAGAATTTGGCGACTGGGAATGCTTGGAAGTTCTTTTGAATGCGGATGATGAATATTCTGCGAATTATGCAAAATTGAATCCACAAAATAAATTTGGGGACGATATTTCGTCTAGCACAATAGTGCAAACAATGATTTATTTCAATAAAATTGATGATTTTAACGAATGGATGGATTCAAAAGAACGAGAATTATCTCAATCGGAACAAAAAAAGAACGATGTATATGCGAAATTAAGATGTGTTACTCCGGAAGAAGCCGAGATAGGCTATAGAGGTGGAATTTTGTTTACGGAATCCAAAAATGGGAAAAAAGGACAAGGTGCTGTAACGAAAAAAGGTAAGGAAAAGAAAGATAGAAATCAAAAAATTGCAGGGAATAAAGGTGAGTTGTTGGTATATAACTTGCTTTGCAAAAAATATGGAAAAGATAATGTTTTCCCCCGATCGGAGGCTTATGTTGATTTGGATATTTTAAAGCCTGGACAGGCAGTTTCTGGTGATTATGATATTTCTTACAAAGATTCCGCAGGGAATGAATTTTATGTGGAAGTGAAAACAGGTGATTCTCAGTCCTTTTTTGTGTCCCCTGATGAAATGAAATTTGCAAGAGAAAATGTTGAAAGATATGAACTCATTTATGTTTATAATCTTGATAATGATGTCCCAAATTACCATAAACTTCCAAAAAAATTTTGGGAAGATCCTCATTATCAAAAGAAAGAAATTGTAGAAAAAATTGAATTTAGATTTTAATCGAGACTTCTATGCTCTTCACTCCCACCGGCACTTTCTATTCCAAGGTTCAATTCAAGACCGAAGAAGAAGTCGAGAAGGTTGTTGTTGACAACTTCAAACTTCTCTTCGGCGACTATTCCATCTTGCTGCCGAAAAGTTTGATTCGGACTTCTTGTGGCGATGGGGCTGTTCCCAATCCTTCAAACTATAAAAAAGGACAAAGTAATTTAGATAGGCGAGTCCCCGACATCTCGCGAATGGATTCTCGTCTAAACGGCGAATTTTAGACGAGATTTAGACGAGGTTTAGACGGAAATTGGCGAAATTTAACGAAAAACGACGATTTTTTAGACGGGTAAATAAAAAAATTTAGGAATCGAATCCGAGCAACCGTTCGGAAATTCCGAACTGTTCAAACGGAAGGCGATCGAGACTACCCAATCCTACCCAATCCTACCCAATATAGCGTACCTTCGAAATTTACCCAAGAAGATTTGCTCCGTCTCTTAAAAAATAGTGGCGGTGTAAAAACAGCAAATGGCGGTGTAAATAGAAACTGTGTGGCGGAGTAAATTTGCATGAAACTATAGGTTATGTAAAATTTATTTCCCCCTCTTGCCAGTATTTTAGATATTAGGTACATTAATGCAGCACGTGATTCTCTGCCAAATGGAGAATCGCGTTTTTTTATTCCTTGATTTTGGGATAAGGGGACGCCTCTAACATCAACCGGTCACAAATCGTGACCACATGGAGGCTTTAATGGAAAAAATAAGTCCACTTTATAATGATGCTGTTCAGCAAATAAAGTCCGCTATTCTCGAAAGTCAGTTGGAAGCGGCTCGGGCTGCCAACAAGCAGATGCTTTCACTGTATTATGCGGTTGGTAAATTCGTTTCCGAAAATTCCCGCAAAGGAACTTGGGGAAAGGGGGCTGTCGACACAATCAGCGCTCAACTTAGACGAGAAATGCCTGGGTTGCGAGGCTTTTCTGCTACAAACATTAAGTATATGAGGATATTTTTTGAACGTTGGCTCCCTGTTTTAAATCGTCAGCCAACGGCTGACGAATTGGAAAATGCCGAAAATAGCGAAAATTCGGCAAAAATACCGATTTTTGCTCTTCTTAATCTAAATCGACCGCCAATGGCGAACGATTTGGATTTCTCCGAATTTTTGGAGTTGAGTTTTACACACCATATGGAAATTCTTCTGAAAACTTCCACTTTGGAAGAACGCGCATTCTACATTCATCAAACTTTCATAAACCACTGGGATAAGTACACCCTACGTGATTACCTCAAGGCGGACTTGTACCACCATCAGGGACAGATTCCCAACAACTTCGCCCTTACCCTGCCCAAAACACTCCACGCTCAAAAAGCAATCTCAATGTTCAAAGACGAATACCTACTTGATTTTGTCAATGTGGAAGAACTTGACGAACGTAATCCTCAGGATATTGACGAGCGCGTTGTCGAAAATTCCATTGTCCAGAATGTCAAGAATTTCATCCTTACATTTGGAAAGGATTTCACGTACGTCGGTCATCAAGTTCATATTGAAAAACTTGAGCATGATATGTGGGTTGATTTGCTATTCTATAATCGTGAGTTGCAGAGTCTTGTCGTTGTGGAATTGAAGAAGGGAGAGTTCAAGCCTGCGTATCTCGGACAGCTCTCGGCGTACATGCGTGTTTTGAATGACGACGAACGGAAGGCAAACGAAAATCCGGTCATCGGTATTATTTTGTGTAAGGGCGCTGACAAGTCCTTTGTTGAGTATCTGCTGCAGGATTACAACCAGCCTATGGGTGTTGCGACATACAAAGTTATGCCGGAAAAGCTGAAAGCTGTTATGCCCGATGAAAAACTACTCTTGGAAGTTATGTGATATACCCAATTGCGTCCGCACTGCGGACGCAATTGAATTTTTTTAAATTCTCCCTATGCGCATCCCATTCCACACATCTCTCGTTATCGCCTCTCTTTTCTTCCTCCTCTCCGCGTGTTCGGAGTCGTTCACGGATTCGCGTGACGGGCAATCTTATGATGTCGTGAAAATCGGTGAGCAGACGTGGATGGCGGAGAATCTGAATTATGCAACGGAGACGAGTGTTTGTCCGGATGGCGATTCTCGCAATTGCAAGAGATTGGGTCGCCTTTATACGTGGGCAGAGGCGAAAACGGTTTGCCCTGAGGGTTGGCGCTTGCCGACGAAGGCTGATTTCGAGGCTTTGGTGAACGCGGCGTCTGGGGATGCTGCGCAGTTCCACAATGGCAATTCTGACGCAGTTTCGAATAAAGTTGGCGCGGCTTTAAAATCTCGCGATGGCTGGTTCAAAAAAGGAAACGGCTCAGATGAATTTGGATTCAACGCGCTCCCGGCGGGGTATCGCGGCGCAGTTTTGAAAACGGATGATGGTACAGTTATTGGTGGCAAGTTTGATGGCATTGGCGGTTACGCATATTTTTGGAGCGCGGACGAAGATGCTGAAAATCCTGAATCGAATGCATTCTATTTGTTCTTGTCGTTCAGCAGTGATGCTGCGAGTTTAAATTCGTTCGCGAAAGAGGACTATCGTTCCGTGCGCTGTGTCCGATAAAGTCCGCGCAGTTCCCTCTGTATGTACATTCCCCGCGCATCTCGAACCGCGCGACTTACAATAAATAATCCATTCTAATATTTCGCATGCTTTCGAACAAGTTTGCCTTGAGCGAGGAGCTTCCTTTCGTTAAGCTCTTGATTTCTTCGCGGATGGTCTTGCGGTGGCTTGCTTTCGAGAATTCGCAGGTACAGGTGAACTTGCGAATGTCCGCGTCTTCGGCGTAGGCGATGATTTCGCTTTCTTCGCAGTAGCAGAGCGGGCGGATAATGCTGCACGGATACTTTTCGTACGGCACCATTGGCGGCATCCCGCTAAACTCGCCTTTGTATAGCATGTTCATCAAGAGCGTTTCGACGATGTCATCCATGTGGTGGCCGAGTGCAATCTTGTTGAAATTGTTTTCGCTTGCGAACTTGATGAGTTCCGTGCGGCGCTGCGTGCTGCACCAGTAGCAATTGAGCTTGCGACCTTCCTTGAGACGTGCTTCTACGGCGACGTCTTTAAAGTAGAACGGCACTTGCGGGTATTCTTCTGCCATGCGCTGCAAAAATTCGCGGGGAGCCTTGTCTGCAAAATCGCTTTGGATGTGGATGGCGGCAAGTTCGCATTTTGGCCCGAATTTGCCGAGTCGTGCGGCGAGTTCCATCAACAGCACGCTGGAATCCTTGCCACCGCTTGTGGCGATGAGCACGCGGTCTCCGTCTTCAATCAAATTGAAGTCGTGAATGGCTTTTGTGATTTTCTTATTGACTCTCTTGCGAATTTGACTTGACATAATTACTTTATTCAAAGTGTGCGGCAGTTCCCTATACATTCCCACTAAAAAAGGCTCTCTCTCGAGAGCCCTTAAATTTTTCACGACCGCGACTAGTTGTCGGTGAGGTGCGTCGGCATCAACAGGAACGAGAAGTTCATGTTTTCGCCAACCGGCTCGATGATGCAAGCGCCAAGCGGATTGTTCATCTTCATGATGACTTCTTCGCTCTTGCACATGCCGAGGATTTCTGCGAGGAACTGGCCATTGAAGCCAATGCAGAAGCTGCCTTCGCCGTTGTGCGTGATAGCGAGTGCTTCGCGAGAATCGCCGCCGACATCCGGGTCTGTGGCGCTGAGTTCGAGGATGTTGCCGTCGAACTGCAAACGGATCTTGCGGGTACGTGCGTTAGCCATGGAAATCACGCTGCGGATCTTGTTCTGGAATTCCGTGGTGTTGGCCTGTGCGGTGCGTTCGAACTGCTGCGGGATCACAGAGCGGTAGCTCGGATACGGTCCTTCGTAGAGCTTCGAGATGACCTGGATGGAACCCGTGTTGAAGAGGATGTGAGTTGCAGAGGTGCGGACTTCAACCGTGGAATCGCCCTTAGCCATGTGCAAGATGTGCTGCAAAGCCTTGTGCGGGATGATGACGCCGTTAGAAAGTTCTGCGCCTTCCTGGTCGATAGCAGCGCGGCCCAAGCGGTGACCGTCTGTTGCGACCATGGAAATCTTGCCGTCCTTTGCTTCTAGGAACACACCGTTCAAGCTCAAGCGTGTGGAGTCGGTAGAAGTGGCGAACAATGTCTTTTCGGCGAGGAATGCAAGTTCGCTTGCGGCGATGTTCAACGTTTCGCCATTTTCAATTTCCGGGAACGGCGGGAAGTCGTTGGCGTCAAAGCCGATGATGCTTGCCTTACCGCGTTCGCTCCACTGGATCTTGACCAAATAATCCTGAGCGTCAAAAGTGATGTTCGTGATGCTCGGGTCTACGAGGCTCTTCACCTGGTCGAACAGCTTACGTGCGTTGATGACGACTGCACCATCACGTTCGCCCTGCACTTCCACCTTGACCCTGATACCGAGGTCGAGGTCGGTAGCGCTCACTTCGAGGAAGTTCCCTTCGAGGCGGAGCGAAAAGTTGTTGAGGATCTGGATGGTGGACTTGTTCGGGACGGCGCTAATCGCTGCCTGCAGTGCGTCCTGCAACACATTCTTTTGGATCGTAAACTTCATGAATTAGCCTCTCTGGATGATCATTGTTCCTACGAAAAATACAACGACGATGATTGCGAGGAGCACGATGACTCGTTTATCCAGCGCATTTGACTTTTTTGGAACGAAATTTTTGACGTTTTGCTTTGCTCTTCTGCGATCGCTACGACTCATAGGAAAATCTCCGTTGTTTTATACCGAAAAATCTACTATTTTAAAGGCAGGTCGAAAGGTGTTATGAACGAAAAAACTCTAAATAAGCTGAAAAATACAGCAAAGGACTGTGCGTCTAACGTACTTACCCGCGTTGAGTTGTCTATGGTGCAGTCCAAGCTCAAAAGCAAGTTCCAGTTGCTCGGTCAGAAAGTCTACGAAGCTATTCAGGAAGGCCGTCTGGACTCTATCAAGGATGATACGGCTGCCGTCGAAGCGGTGGGCGCCATCTTTGAAATCAAAAAGCAAGTCGCAGAGCTCGAACAGAAACTGAACAAGGCTGAAGGTCCTAGTGAAAAAGCTTGAGGTCCATCTTTATCCGAACAAGGAATCGCGCGGAAAAACGGTCACTTTTTCCGTAAGGCGTGCTGTTGTTTACTTTATACTAACTATTTGCGCAATCTTGGGCTTTATCATGTTCTCGCCGGTACAGATTGTGGAAAACTTGTCGAATGGCAACTTGATGGAAGTCTATCACCAGAATTCTGTCATCAAGGACGAGATCAAGAAAATCCGCACGGTGGTCGATACGACAATTTTGAAGATTGAAGAAACACGCGTTGTCCGTGACAGCTCCCTGAAACTGGGCGGCCTTGGCTTTACGATTGAAAATACATCTGAGGATGAGGCTCCGAAAAAGAATTTGCATGCAATGCGTTCTACTTTCCGTAAAACGTTGAACAAGCTCGAGGCTGATTCTGCGCTCGCGGCGCACGTTCCTGTTTTGCATCCGCTCAAGAACCATCACGATATCAAGGCTCGTTTTGAAATGGTTTTCGATGCGTTCACGGACCAGGAACTCCCGCATCGTGGAGTTGACTTTTTGGCTGCCGAAGGCGATACAGTTTATGCGCCTGGCGCGGGTGAAGTTGTAGAAGTTCGCAAGCATCGTGGCTTTGGGCTTTCGATGAAAATTGAACACCTGGAGCATGTGAAGACGTTCTATGCGCATCTCGGTGAAACGCTTGTGAAAAAGGGAGACAAAGTTCGCCGTGGCGATCCGATTGCCCTTATCGGCAAGAGCGGTCTCCAGTCCAGCCTTGGGCTTCATTACGAAATTCGCGTGAACGGAACGCCTGTCAATCCGGAAGATTACTTTATTACAAAATAGCCGCTATCCGCAACAGCGCCGGCGCCCCGCCTACGCACTTGAGCTGATTACAAATATTCCAGCCAGCCGATTTGTTCGATTGCAATAGTAATCAATAGCAATGGCCATGCACTATCGTAAAAAAAGCCGGTCTGCTTTTTTGTGAATACGTTGTACATGAATACTAGCGAAAGTGTGGCGACGATGCATGCGATAACTCGCGAAAGAAAGGCTCCCGGTGTTATGAAAAATCCTGGAAAGCTCCCGTAGAGCAAGCCTATTACCGCCTTGGATAAGCAAAGTCCGGTAATCCCCAAGTCTAAAGTTCTTTTTTTCCGGCGCAGATAGCTCCATGAATAAACTATAAGTATACCGATGACTGTACTTACGTAAGGAACGTATGGCAATAATTCGGTGAGATTGATTGTTTTCAGTGCTTCCGTTGAACCAAACTGCTTGTTTTGAAGGTAATAAGCGATTTGCCTTGTTACATAAATTCCACCAAAAGCAGTGCCTAGAGGCCAATATCCCAAGGCGAGCTTGAAATTTTCCTTCTCTCTTTGGAGTTTCTTTTTCTTTTGCTCAATCGGCTCAAGTTTGTCCATCCGTTCAATGATGATATCCATGCGCTCGTCGGACTCTGCTTTTTCGGCGGCGTCCAGCTCGTCATAAAGTTCATCTAGCGAAAGTTTGCGAATGCGTTTCTTGAACGCTTCCAGAGATTCTTCGGTTTGAGTCTTTTCTTCTTGCATGCAAATGAATTTACAAAATTGTCAGTCGCCCGATTTGTTCCAAGGCAAGCGAAATCAATAATAAAGGAATTGAATTCTTGAATAATATTCCTTTGTACTTGTCAGCCAGATGGTTGTAGAAGTAGAAGACGGACAAAATGATGATGATGCCTGAAATGATGCGCGATACAATCGGTCCCGGCGTTACGAAAAATCCGTAATAGCTGCCAAAAATAAGTCCGACTAGACCGTTTGCGGTGAGAAAAACGGAAATTGCTTCTGTGATTACGGTATGGCCAAATTCTTTTATTTTGTTAATAAAATTTTTATTCTTTTCGTTCCAAACGAAATAAATGCAAAATGCTAAGCAGACGATGGCGCAAGAATATGGATAATAGGGGAGATAATCCGTAAATGTGATTTCTGGTTGCGGAGGGGCGCCAAGTATTCGTTTGATAATGCCTACGAACAAGTAAAGGTATTCGGTTGCGCACACGCCTCCTACGCAATAAAGGAGAAGCATGTACTTTGTGAAGTCGTGATTTGCTTCGTTTCGCATTTTCTCCCATTCGCGGAGTTCCTTGGCAACGATGTCTCTGCGTTCCGGCGTCGGATCGTCTTTGACGATTTCCCATTCTTTTTCGAGTCGTCCGAACGTGAAGTTTTGAACTCGCTTCTCGTACTTTTCTAAGGATGCTTTGTCTGTTGGAAATGGTTTTTGGCTCATCGCAGATAAATATAATTTCTTCCTACTCCATTACCCACATTTTTCCTTCTCTCGTCTTTCGTCTCTCGTCTTTGAACTTTCGCTACGCTCATTTATCAAATTTTCGCACATTTCTCTTACAATTCCCCCGCTTTCCCCTTCCTACTTCCTACTTCCTACTTCCTACTTATCTATATTTAAGGTCCCCAGGCTCTGCTTTGCAGGCGGGCGGTACTTTCCGTCAAGAAACATCGGGAGCTCGGATGCGGTCCATACTTTTGGACTGGTCTTGGGGATTTCTATCAAGTTTTGCTTTACCCTTTAGGAGTTTTAATGGCAAATAAGTGTAAGCGCGGAATCTTGATTAGCAAAACACCGTACGAAAAGCGCATCGCTATCATGGAAGATGGCGAACTTGCGGAATT
>JAEEGG010009398.1_pt1 | contig 21893 bp, 8 predicted proteins | sample 9134161 | NCBI WGS metagenome assembly JAEEGG01 (sample SAMN16246543, study PRJNA631951) | gut metagenome | biome: gut microbiome; feature: rumen; material: CR-attached | host: Bos | place: Iran: Karaj | collected 2018-10
GACTAATTTCGCTTCGTACTATCATTCCATTGCAGGCTCATTGACATGTCAGTCCGTGTTGTCCGCTGCAAAACAAGCATCCATCCGCTGCAAAAGAAAAAAGTCCGTTGTGCTCAAGGGACATCCTTCCGCTGTTGGTAGCACTGGTAGCACGAAAAAACTTTCGCGCGCGTATTATGCGCGCGCGCGTGAGAAAGACGATTCTAAAAGCCGATGAAACAAATATGAAAATGTTTGAGACATGCCGTTGACGAAAGGAAAAGACTATTGCACATGCGCGTATAGCCTATGTTAAAATATTTTAGTAACTTTGCACCGTGAAATCAAACAAACAAAAAATATCAAAAATTTTATTAACCCTTATGAAAACCAATAGACATTTCACCTGCTGCCGCCGACATCTGCTAACGGCCGCTGCAGGAGTGTTGCTGTCTGGTGGAGCCATGCTGAATGCGGGGTGCGAACAGTACGACCTCGACGAGCACTCACCTGAGGGGTGGGGCTCCAGCATCTACACCTGGCTGGAAAGCCAGGGCAACTTCACCAACACAGTGCGCCTGATTGATGACCTTGGCTACCGCGAAGTGCTGGCCAAGACTGGTTCGAAGACACTGTTCGTGGCCAACGACGAGGCCTACGACCGTTTCTTCCGCTCGAAAGCATGGGGAGCCGGCAGCTACGACCAGCTCACCCTGTCGCAGAAACGCCTGCTGCTCTTCGGCAGCATGATGAACAACAGCATGCAGCTGCACTCGCTGGCCAGCGTGGAGGGCAATCCTCCCACCGAGGGCGAGAGCTTGCGCCGCTACGCCTCTTCCACCCCCTACGACTCGGTGACGGTGTATCAGCCCTCTGAGATGCCGCAGACCAAGTACTGGCAGCGCTTCCGCGAGAGCGGCCAGCCCATTGTCTGCATGACCGACAACACCACGGTGCCCCTGGTGCAGTTCGTGGAGAAGCTGCTCACCAACAAGCGCATCACCAACAGCGACTATGACTTCCTGTTCAACCACACCACGCAGCGCCAGCCCGGCGACGCCAGCATCAACGGCGTGCGCGTGGAAGAGCCGAACATCAAGTGCTCCAACGGTTTCATTCACCGTATGGCCGACGTGGTGATGCCTCTGCCCAACATGGCCGAGATGCTGCGCACCAAGCCGCAGGTGAGTCAGTACAACCGGCTCATGGAGCGCTTCTGCGCCCCCTACCCCGACCTGCACCCCGACCGCAACGGCTCTGTGACGATGCAGTATAACGAGATGTACGGCACACATGTGGACACCGTCTACCAGAAGCGTTTCTTCTCAGACAAGACACAGGGTAACGGCGAGCTGAAGGACCTGCCCTACGGCGGCCACCCCGACTACACGCTGAAGTACGACCCTGAGTGGAACGCCTTCGTGTCGGGTCTCATCGAGGGATCGGGCAACGTGTCGATGCAGAAGGACATGGCCGTGATGCTGGTGCCCAGCAACGCCGCCATGGACGAATACTGGCAGAACGGCGCCGGCAGCGTGCTGCGCGACCAGTACCACACATGGGACAACGTGCCCAACAACGTGATACGCGAGCTGCTGAACAACAACATGCTCACCTCGTTCGTGAACTCCGTGCCCTCGAAGTTCCAGACCATCCTCAACGATGCCAACGACCCGATGGGCGTCGACGTGGCCGACATCGACTCCGTGCTGCTCTGCTGCAACGGTGCCATCTACCTCACCAACAAGGTGTACTCGCCCACAACCTTCGTGAGCGTGCTCTATCCCGCCTACACCAACGAGTCGATGCGCATCGTGAACTGGGGCGTGGAGCGCCTGGGCTACAAGATTTACCTGAACTCGCTGAACGCCCGCTACAGCTTCTTCATTCCCGACAACAACGCGCTGCAGCACTACGTAGACCCCTGTAGCTACGGCAAGCCCGTGCGCCAGGAGCTGCGCTTCCACTACGACGGCTCGGAGAACAAGGCCGAGGCCGACCGTGTGTATGCCGACATCTGGAGCTACAACGTGGAGACGGGCGAGATGGACTCGCTTGGCCGCGCCACACGCGAACAGATAGAAAACCGCCTGAAGGACATACTGGAGACCCACACCGTCATTGGCGACGTGGAGGACGGCCATGAGTACTACCGCACCAAGGGAGGCACCATGGTGCGCGTGGCCAACACCAGCCAGGGTGTGAGCGGCATGACCGTGGCTGCCAGCTATCAGGTGGCCGAAAACCGCGCCGTGCCCATCTCACGCATCTATGACCAGACCCTCGACGGCAACGGCAAGAGCTATATACTGAGCCAGGAACCGCTGATGACCACCCCGAAGTCGGTGAACGACATCCTGGCCGAGACACCCGAATACTCTAAGTTCTATTCACTGCTGGAGCGCTGCGGACTCCTTGAGACCAAGCACAACAAGCAGTTTGCCACACCTTCGCAGAACATCAGCACCTTCAACACCTACCACTACACCATCTACGTGCCCACCAACGAGAGCATACAGCAGCTGCAGGACGAGGGCATACTGCCCACCTGGGAGCAGGTAGACGCCCTGGAGGATTCTGGCGAGGAGATGCAGCAAAAGCGCGACTCGCTGACGAAGGAGATAGTGAACTTCGTGAAGTACCACATACAGGACAACGCCCTCTTCATAGGCGCTCCCGTGGAGGTGATAGACCCCAACCATCCTGAGCTGACGCTTGAGACGGCCCTGATGAACAGCGCCACCGAGCGCTTCTATCTGCTCATAGCACGCTACATTACCGGCAACGACGGCCGCGAGACGATAGAGGTGAGCGACCAGCTGGCACAGGACAAGCCTGAGCTCTACCAGCCCGCCCACGTGCTCACCACCAACGCCAGGCTCTACAACCAGCAGGCTCGCGAGTACCAGTACCACGAGGGCGACGCACTGGAGGCACTCACCATCGAGACCTCCTCGTCGGCCGTTATCCACCTCATCGACCGCCCGCTGCTGTGGAGCACTTCGCTAAAAGAGAAATAATGACAAATGATAAAACACTTTAGCGCACATGAATAACTGTATAAAGAAATCAAGCAGATGGATGAAGGTGATAGGTTTATCATTTATCATTTATCACTTATCATTGAGCCCAGCAGTGGCGCAGCAGCCCGGCGACATCATCAGCGGTACGGTGAGCGACTCGTACGGCCCGGTGATGATGGCCAACGTGGTGGAGATAGACGCCGCCAACCGTATCGTGGCCTCGGCCGTGACCGACATGAGCGGCAACTTCTCGTTCAAGCTGAAAAACCCCAAGGACAAGCTGCGCATCACCTATGTGGGTGCTAAGACCGTGCTGCTGCCCCTGAACAAGACACGCTACAACATTGTGCTGCAGGATGCCACGCAGATACAGGAGGTGACCATCACCGCCACGAAGAAGACACAGGGCTCGGGCCTCGCCATCCCCGTCGACGAAATATCAACGGCTCAGCAGAGCATTTCCATGGCAGAGTTCGAAGGACTGTCGATGACCACCGTCGACGAGGCCCTGCAGGGACGTATCGCCGGCCTCGACATCGTGGCCAACAGCGGTAACCTGGGCAGCGGCACCAGCATGCGCCTGCGCGGTGTGTCGAGCATCAACGGCTCGTCAGAGCCGCTCATCGTGGTCGACAACAACGTGTGGGAGACCAACACTAACGACTTCGACTTCTCCAGTGCCAACGAAGAGAAGTTTGCCGAACTGCTGAACGTAAACCCTGAGGACATTGAGAGCATCTCTGTGCTGAAGGATGCCGCCGCCACCGCCATCTGGGGTTCGCAAGGCTCCAACGGTGTCATCGAGATTAAGACGAAGCGCGGCGTACGCGGCAAGACCCGCGTGCAATACAGCTTCCGTCTGACCGGCACCTATCAGCCCAACGGCTACCGCCTGCTCAACGGCGACGAGTACACCATGCTGCTGAAGGAGGAATACTTCAACCCCCGCATGAGCGACGCTGCCAGCGACATCGACGAGATAAACTACCGCACCAGCGGATTCCCCGAGTGGCGCATGTATGACGACAACACCGACTGGCTGAAACTCGTGAAGAAAACCGGCTGGCGCCAGAACCACAACCTGGCACTGAGCGGCGGCGGCGAGAAAGCCCACTTCCGCATCAGCGCCGGCTACGACCATGAGACAGGCTCTATCATTGAGCAGAGGCTGGACCGCTTCACCTCGCGCGTGAACCTTGACTACTTCGTGAGCGACCGCATCAAGATTGAGACCAACATAGCCCTCACCTACACAAAAAACAAGAAGAACGCTGGCGACCTGCTCTCCATAGCCTACGTGCGCATGCCTAACCTCTCGCTCTACGAGGAGGACAGCCAGAGCCGCGACATCATGGGAGAGTACTACTCCATGCTGCCCACCGTAAACCAAGAGCTGCGCGACCAGCTGAACCACAAGAACCCCGTGGCACTGGCCAAGCTGGCCAAGAGCCACGACACCAGCTACAACATCACCCCGGAGTTTAAGCTGCGCTACGACCTCCTGGGCATTGACAACGACCACACCCGCCTGAACTATGAGGGCAAGGTGGTGTTCAACATCTTCAACCGCTACGACGACCAGTTCATGCCGCTCTCGCTGAGCACCAGCGGCTGGAACGACAGCGGCAGCAACTCCACCTCATCGAGCTCGCAGAAGAGCCTCGGCGTGACCACCACACACACCCTGACCTTCACCCCGTCCTTCACTAACAAGGACCACTCGCTGTCGATGCTGCTGCGCGGACAGCTCACCAGCGGCACATCGTCGTCGCAGAACACCGGCGCTTGGGGCCTGCCCAGCGGCTCCATACAGAGCACCGCTGCCGAGGGTATCATCAACAACATGTCGACGGGCAGCGGACAGTGGCGAAGCATCTACTTCACCTACTCTGCCCACTACGCCTACAAGGGCCGCTACATGGCCGACTTCTCGGTGCGCCGCGACGGCTCCACAAAGTTCGGCGACGACCAGCGCTGGGGTAACTTCCCCGCCCTGTCACTACGCTGGAACATTGGCAAGGAGCCGTGGTTCCGCGAGGCACTGCCCTTCGTCTCAATGCTCTCCGTGCGTCCGGGCTGGGGCATCGTGGGCCGCCAGCCAGGTGCCGAGGGACTCTACTTCAGCAAGTACGTGAAAGGTAACGGCTATATGAACGACGGCTCGAACTATCCTAACAACATTCAGCTTAAGAACCTGAAGTGGGAGCAGAAGAAGACATACAACCTGGGTACCGACTTCGGATTCTTCAACGACCGCATCACGGGTAACGTGGAGTTTTACTGGCAGTACACCAGCGACCTGCTGATGGGTGGCCGCGGCATTCCTACCTCATCGGGCTACACCACACTGCAATACCAGAACGTGGGCGACATGGAGAACATTGGCTGGGAGTTCAACCTCAACGGCAATAACATCATTCGCGCAGGAAAGTTCGGCGCCGACTTCAACATCACCTTCGCCAACAACAAGAACCAGATAACCTCTATGGACGAGACCTGTCTGGCCACGCTCAACAGCGAGTATGACCGCAACAGCCACACACCGGGCTACATGACCCGTGTGGAGCTGAACACCGCCATGGGTAGCATCTACGGTTTCCGCTACAAGGGCGTATACCAGTACAGCGACTACAGCGAGGTGGAAGTGCCAGGCGTGAGCGGACCCAACGCACCCGTGGTGCGCGACGCCAACGGCAACGTGGTGCTCGACGAGAACAACATGACCAAGCCCATGACCTACCTCTATGAGGGCGTGAAGGACGAGAGCCGCATCTTCCGCGGCGGCGACGCCATATACGAGGACATCAACAGCGACGGCCAGATAGATGAGCTCGACATTGTGTACCTGGGCAGCTCACTGCCTAAGTTCACCGGCGGCTTCGGCTTCAAGCTGCACTACGGCCGCCTGTCGTGGAACAACCAGTTCAACTTCCGCTACGGCAACAAGATCATCAACCAGGCCCGCAGAGACTTGGAGAAGATGATAGACAACAACAACCAGAGCCGCGCCGTGAACTGGCGCTGGCGCGTGGAGGGCGACATCACCGAGATACCCCGCGCACTGCGCCGTGAGGGCTACAACGCACTGCCCAGCGACCGCTTCGTGGAGGACGGCTCGTTCATACGTCTGAACTACTCGCAGCTCAGCTACTCGCTCGACCCGAAGATTATCAAGAAGTGGGGACTCACGCAGCTCTCGCTCTATGTCTCGGCCAACAACCTCTTCGTGCTCACGAAGTACAGCGGCGCCGACCCCGAGGTGGGCTACGGCTCAATGGGCATCGTTACCGACGGCGCCAAGACACCGCGTGCAAAATCATTCACGGGAGGCATCACCATTCAGTTCTAAATTAGTAATGAGTAATTAGAAATTAGTAATTATGATTACCACACATATAAAGAAATATATTGCCGGCGGTCTCGTATGTTGCGCTATCAGTGCTACCACCAGCTGCTCCGACTTTCTCGACATCCTGCCCATGAACGAGGTGGTGTTAGAGAACTACTGGACTGAGAAAGCCGACGTGAGCAGCGTGCTGAACAGCTGCTACGAGACGCTGGAGAGCGGCGACGCCCTCACCCGCATGGGCATCTGGGGCGAGCTGCGCAGCGACAACGTGGTGGCCGGCGCCAACATCGGGAACGACGTGAACGAGATCCTGAAGGAGAACGTATCGCCGTCGAATCCCCTCTGCAGCTGGGCCAAGTTCTACGAGTGCATCAACCGCTGCAACATTGTGTGCCACTATGCACCGCAGGTGCAGGCCATAGACCCTAACTACACCGAAGAGGAGATGCGCGCCAACATAGCCGAGGCAGTGACCCTGCGCTCACTGGCATACTTCTACCTCATACGCTCCTTCCGCGACGTGCCCTACAGCACACGCCCCAGCATAGACGACACACAGTCGTATATCATACCCGCCACACCCTTCGACCAGGTGCTCGACTCGCTCATCACTAGCATGGAGCAGGTGAAAGAGGATGCCGTGCGCCGATACTACGCCGATGACAGCGGCAGCGCCTGGCAGAACAGCAGCAAGGTGACACGCTGGGTGGCCTACGCCCTGCTGGCCGACCTCTACCTGTGGAAGGGCGACTGGGACAAGAGCATCAGCTACTGCGACAAGGTGATAGAGTACAAGCAGCTGCAATATGAGGAGATGCTGGAGCGCGAGGGCAACCTGCGCAACATCGACCTCATAGACAGCATACCCATGATACTCGAGGCTCCGCAGGGAACAACCAACTGCGGCAACGCTGCCACCGAGATCTTCGGCGAAGGCAACAGCTTCGAGAGCATCTTCGAGCTGTACTTCAACCGCACGCAGAAACAGAAGAACACATGGGTGGACTCCTACTACGGCAACAGCCAGAACACCATGGGCCAACTGGCAGCCAACTCGCTGATATTCACCGACGTGATAAAGAACACCAACTCACTGTTCAAACGCGCCGACTGCCGGTTCTGGGCATCAACCACCACCAGCGGCTCATCGATAGCCATTGCCAAGTACGTGCGCACAAGCGTGAGCTTCAACACCCGCAACCTGCAGACAGAGAAAGACCTCAACCTCACTGAGCAGATACGCAGCCAGGAGGCTAAGGACGCACACTGGATTATCTACCGCCTGAGCGACATGCTGCTCATCAAGGCCGAAGCACTCATTGAGCGCGGACAGGATGGCGACTACGAAAAGGCATTTACACTCATCAACATTGTGAACAAACGCGCCAACAACCTCACGGAGACCCTGAAGCTGGCCGACTTCATCAGCTCGAAAGAGCAGATGGAAGACCTCGTGCTGAGGGAGCGCCAGCGTGAGTTCCTGTTCGAGGGCAAGCGCTGGTACGACCTGGTGCGCCGCTCGCGCCGCGACGGCAACACCATCTATCTCATTGCCGCTGTACAGAACAAGTATGAGGAGAACACCAATGCCATACGCATACGCCTGGCCGACCCGAACATCATCTACTTCCCCTACACCAAGAGCGAACTGAAGGTGAACCCGCTGCTAAAGCAGAACACGGCCTACGCCAACGGCGACGACTCGCAGTACCAACGTTGAACATTGACCATTGAACATTGAAGATTATGATTACAAAGATAAACAAACGACAGCTGATAGGTTTATCATTTATCATTTGTCATCTATCATTAAGCGTGGCGCTGACTGCATGTGTCGACAACGACGACGATGTGCCTGAAAACATGTACACGGCACAGAAGATGACGGCAGCACAATACTTGGAGGCCAACCCCGAGCAGTTCAGCGACTTCATCACCGTGCTGCAGCGCACACCCTACTACTCGCTGCTCACAACCTACGGACGCTACACACTATTCGCACCCACCAACAACGCCTTTGAAAAATATGTGAGCAAGCGCGGATACGGATCGCTGGCCAACATTCCCGACGCAGTATGCGACACCATCGCGCGCACGCATATTATTAAGGAGGGAGCCTTCTTCACCGGCGACGTGGTGGAGGGCAGCATTCCACGCCTGAACATGCTCGACGCCAACCTAGTTTGGTCGTGCGACTCAGATGTAGCCAACGAGAACAAACTCATTTACTACGTGAACAAGAACGCCCGCATGCTAGAGTACAACGACTCGGTGACCAACGGCGTGGTGCACGTGGTAGACAACATCGTGACGGCCAGCAATGACTTCGTGCCCGACAAACTGGAGGAAGACTCGGCCATCACCATCTTCAGCCAGGCGCTGCGCCTCACCGGCATGGCCGACTCGCTGACCCGCATCATGGACGAGGACTACCACTGTGGCGATGACTCAGTGTACATTGGCACACGCGAGCGCTGCACCAACGGCGGCGACCTCTACATGACCTGTAAGTGGGTGGGCATACGCTACTTCAAGTACACGGCTCTGGTAGAGCCCGACAGTGTGTACGCCCGCTACGGCATACACAACGTCGACGACCTGGCCAAGTATGCCAAGCAGGTGTACGACCAGACCTACCCTGAGGATGCCGGCCTCTACGACGACAACCCCAAGCACCGCAAGAACCCGCTGAACCGCTTCGTGAGCTATCACCTGCTCGACCGCAAGATACAGTACAACGAGTTCCTCATCTCAGGCACCATGCGCGACAGGTGCTTCAAGTCGACCATCGCCGACCCAGAGGAGTTCTACGAGACCATGTGCGAAGGCACCCTGATACGCTTTGCCAGCCCCGCCGCCGGCGCCAACAGCGGACTTTATGCCAACCGCCGTGGCAACCAGAGCAAGCTGTACAAGAACGACCCGCGCTGCCGGGGCGTGAAAGTGCTCTCGCCCTCAGAGTCGGGAAGCATGGACCAGAATGCCCTGAACGGCGTCTACCACTACCTTGACGACATACTGGTGTTCTCACCCTTCGTGCGCGACGTCATCTTCAACTGCCGCATGCGCTTCGACGCTGCCACCCTCAGCCCGGAGTTCATGAACTGCGACGGACGCGGACGCTACGGCTCACGCGAGCTGAGAGGCTTCAAGAAGGGCTCGCTCACCACTATCACCTTCAGCGATGAGACGTTCCTCGGCGTAACGCCCGACAACGATACCTGGTGGTCGTATCTGGGCCATGTGCTCTGCGTGAGTAACCGCTTCGACATCACCTTCAAACTGCCATCAGTGCCGCAGAAGGGTACATACGAGATACGCATGGGCTATACCCCAGGCTCGGAGCGCGGTGTCATACAGGTGTACATCGACAACAACCCCTGCGGTATCCCCATCGACCTACGCATCTTTGCCGGTGACCCGCAGATAGGCGCCATTGCCGACGGCAGCGACGAGGAGGAGAACCGCCTCAACGACAAGGCCATGCACAACCGTGGATACATGAAGGCTATGGACACCTACTTCCCTGGCGGTGGCGAGACAGCCATGCGCGAGCTGGGTGGCCCCGTGCGCCGCATACTGGCCACACAGTACATGGAGCCCGGCAAGGCTTACTACCTGCGCGTGAAGCAGGTGCTCGAAGACAAAGATAAGTTCTGGAACTTCAACTACCTGGAGATTTGCCCGAAGAGCGTATACGCCAGCCCCGAAGGCGAGGACACGCACTAAGGCAGACTTCGGCCTGAATGACAAATGATTAATCATTGGGCTGGAACAACAAAGAAAGACAACCATTTATAATATACAGAATGTTATGAATAAAAAGATAAAAACAAGAAAAAACGCAAAGCTATATGCATGGATGATAAGCTTATCATTTATCGCTTTTAGCGTAGCGTGCTCCGACTGGGACGACCACTATGAGGGCGCCGACCAGGCTGGCAGCAACCTCACGCTGTGGCAGCAGATGCAGCAGCAGCCCGAGCTGAGCGACTTCTGCCAGGTGCTGGAACAGACAAAAGTGTTCCGCATGCACCGCAAGACCAGCGTCAGCTATGCACAGATGCTGCAGAGCGGACAGTCGTTCACCGTCGTGGCTCCCGTCAACGGCACCTTCAACCGCGACTCGCTGCTGCGCCTGGTGCAAACCAACCAGGGTGACTCAGTGGTAGAGAAGTTCTTTGTGCTCAACCACATAGCTCGCTCGGCAACATCGCTCAAGGACATTCCGCAGACACTGCTCATGCTCAACTCCAAGCACATACGCCTGGCCGACGGAGCAGCACAGGGCATACAACTGCGCAAGGCCAACATACACGCCAAGAACGGTGTGCTACACATAGCCAACAAGACCCTGCCATTCACGCACAACCTCTATGAGGCCCTGTGCGACATGCCCGACCTGAGCGACATTGGCGCTTTCCTGCGCCAGTATGACGAAGACTGGTTTGATGCCGACAACTCGGTGTCAATAGGCCTCGTGGAGGGCGTGCCCGTCTACATCGACTCCGTAGTGGTGGAGCGCAACCGCATGCTGCAGAACATTGGCCTCATCAACGCCGAAGACTCCACCTACTGGATGGTGGTGCCCACACAGGCAGGCTGGCAGAAGGCTTGGGACGAGGTGTCGCAGTACTTCGCCTATGACGCCTCTGTGCTGAAGCGCGACTCCATACAGCAGTACTGGACCAACCGCGCACTGCTCGACGACGCCATCTTCAACATGACCGACCAGAAGAGCACGCAGGACTCGCTCGTATCGGTGCCCTACCTCAACTGGCGCACCACATGGACCAAGGGCAAGCCCATCTACCACGTGTTTAAGCAGCCATTCGGCGCCAGCGGCATACTCAGCGGCGCACAGCAGGTGGAGTGCAGCAACGGCATACTTTACAAAGTGAACGAGTGGCCCTTCGACCCCGTGAAGACCTTCTTCAAGGACATCTGGTCGGAAGGCGAGAGCACCTGGCTCATTACCGACGAGAGCGACTGCAACTACAACGAGCGCCGCGTGGTGGGCGACAGCATCTCAGATAACGCCTACCTGCAGATACTGCCGGTGAAGAACACCTCGAACTGGACACTCACCTACAGAATCAACAACGTGCTGGCAGGCGACTACGACATCTGCCTCATCGTACTTCCGAAGACGGTGGCCAACCCCAACGAGACGAAGCTCTTCCCCTGTAAGTTCAAGGCCACACTCAACTATGTTGACGAGAATGGCAACGCCCAGACCTATAACTTTGAGAATACGCAGTTCCGCACTGACCCGCTCGTGGTCGACACCGTGGTGATGGCCGAGGCATTCCACTTCCCCGCCTGCACCTACGACCAGAACAGCATGAAGATCAGCATGAAGCTGCAGTGCTCCATTCTGGCCCGCGAAACAAATATGTTCTCGCGCGAGATGTTCCTCGACTGCATCTATCTGAGACCTCACCCCCGCACTGAGCTAAGCGACAAATGATAACTGTTAAATGATAAAGAATGCACATAATGGAAAAGAATAGCAATATGAAGACAAGCAGATGGCTGAAAGTGATAGGTTTATCATTTATCATTTGTGGTTTGTCATTTAGCAGCGCTGCTGCGCAGGACAACACCAAGACCGTGACCGGCACCATCATCGATGCAGCCACAGGGCAGCCCATGGCCGGCGTCATAGTATCGGCCTACGGCAACCAGCGTCAGACCACGATGACTGGCGAAGACGGCCGCTATGAGCTGAAGGTGCCAGAGTATGTGAACTCAGTACTCATGCGCGTGGACGGCTACAACCTGCAGCAGACCGCCATTGCCGACGGACGCGCCGACGGACGACTCTACCGCGACACCTTCAAGGAGACCTACAGCCGCGCCACTAACGCCAACATAGGCAGCACGGCCAATGACTTCAGCAACACCTCGGAGATAAGCATCGACCCGCTGGTGAGCCAGCAGCTGGGCGCCGACATGCGCACCATAAGCCGTAGCGGCATTCCAGGCATGGGCAACACCATGCTCATAGAGGGCATCAACTCGCTCTACGCCAATGCACAGCCCCTCGTCGTCGTCGACGACGTCATCATGGACATGCAGTATGGCCGCACCCTGCTGCACGACGGCTACTTCAACAACCTGCTGACCAACATCAACGTGAATGACATTGAGAGCGTGCAGGTGCTGAAGAACGGCACTGCCCTCTATGGCGCCAAAGGTGCCAATGGCGTGCTGATCATCAAGACTAAGCGCAACAAGTCGATGGCTACGAAGATCGACGTCACCATCAACGGACGCTATGAGCTGACACCGCGCCTGCCGCAGATGATGGGAGCCGAGGACTACCGCCTCTACTCCACCGAGCTGCTGGCAGGAAAGACCAACCCCATCCTGCTCAGTAAGATGAAGTTCCTCAGCAACGACCCCGACTACTACTATTACAAGCAGTACCACAACGAGACCGACTGGACAGAGCTCGTCTACGACAATGCGTTCTCGCAGAACTACGGCATCAACGTGCAGGGCGGCGACGACGCTGCATCCTACAACCTCTCCGTGGGCTACGCCCTGGGCAACAGCACACTGAAAGAGAATGACTTCTCGCGCTTCGACATGCGCCTGAACAGCGACATCAACATCTCCCGCCGACTGAGCGTGCGCTTCGACGCCAACTACAGTGACGTTGACCGCTCACTGCGCGACGACGGCGCACCCGAGAACCCTCTGGGCACCGTCATCACCTCGCCGGGATTCATCTCGCTGGCCAAGTCGCCCTTCCTCTCGTCATACGCCTACGACAAGTTCGGCAACCGCAGCCACTACCTGGCCGAGGCCGACGACTACTTGGAGGGCAAGTTCCAGGGACGCGGCCGACTGGCCAACCCCGTGAGCATACTGGAGTATGGCGACGGCAGAAACCGCAACTCCTTCGGCAACCGACTCATCATGTTCGCCATCACGCCGAAGTATGAGTTCAACCGCCACCTCTCTCTGCAGGAGCACTTCACGCTCGGACTCGTCAACACCAACGAGAACTACTATTTGCCCATCAACGGCGTGCCCACCTTCTACGTAGAGGGTCTCGACGAGGACACACGCCTGCAGAACATGGCTCAGAGCCAGGCTGCACGCCAGACTGCCATACAGAGCGACACCCGTCTGAACTGGAACAACAACTTCGGCAGCTCACTACTCAATGTGCAGGCCGGCGTGCGCTACCTCAGCAGTGAGTACAAGCTCACCTCGCAGCGCGGCTACAACAGCGGCAACGACAAAACGCCGAACATGACTGGCAACCTGCTGTTCAAGAGCACCGGCGGCGCCGACGACAAGACACGCGAGCTCACCGTGTATGCCCTGGCCAACTATAGCATCTCTGACCGCTTCTACCTCGACGCCGGACTCTCGGCACAGGCTTCCTCGCGCTTCGGCGACGACGCCTCGGGCCTCAATCTCTTCGGCACCGTGTGGGGACTCTTCCCCAGCATCGAGGGGGCATGGGTGCTCAGCAACGAGCGCTGGCTCGCCGGCACACCGGGCATTGACTACCTGAGGCTGAACGTGGGCTTCGACATCACTGGCAACGACGACATCGACTACACCGCCTCGCGCTCCTACTTCATTGCCAAGCGCATGCTCGGCGAGAGCGGCGCCAGCGGAAAGGTGATTGGCAACATAGGCAATACTGACCTGCAGTGGGAGACCACACGCCGACTCACCGCCGGACTCACAGGCAACTTCCTGCACAACCGCCTGAACGTGCGTCTGAATGTGTTCAAGAGCTGGACCAGCAACCTTCTCTCCCTGCGCCAGCTGGCATGGACCAGCGGTCTGGCCGGCAACTGGAGCAACGACGGCAAGCTGGAGAACATGGGCTTCGACGTGCAAGTGGCCGCAAAGGTGCTGGCAGTGAAAGACTTTGGCTGGGAGATAGGAGCCTCGGCAGGCCACTACAAGAATGAGGTGACTGCCCTGCCCGACAACAACCGCGCCATAGAAACCGATATCTACGGCGGCACCATCATCACAAAGGTGGGCATGCCCGTAGGACTGTTCTACGGCTATAAGACCGACGGCGTGTACAGCACCACAGCCGAGGCACAGACCGACGGACACTACATACTGAAGCAGAACGGTGACCGTCAGTACTTCGAAGCCGGCGACATGCGCATACTCGACCTTAGCGCCAACAGCGGCGTGGCCGACGCCAAGGGCCTCATCAACGAGAACGACCGCACCGTCATCGGCGATCCGAATCCCGACATCTACGGCAACATCTTCACCACGCTCACCTACAAGCGCCTGAAGCTGCAGGCTGTTATGACCTACTCACTGGGCAACGACGTGTACAACTATCAGCGCTCGCTGTTAGAAGGCGGAAGCCTGTTCCTCAACCAGACCACAGCCATGCTGCACCGCTGGAACACTGAAGGCCAGCAGACCAACCTGCCTCGCGCCACATACACCGACCCCATGGGCAACTCGCGCTTCAGCGACCGATGGATAGAGGACGGCTCCTACCTGCGCCTCTCCAACGTCACCCTGAGCTGGAACATCCCCATACAGAGCACCTATCTGCAGGGCATCACCATCTGGGGCTCGGCACAGAACCTCTTCACCGTCACCCGCTACCTCGGCAGCGATCCCAGCGTATCCATGTCATCGGCTGTCCTCTCGCAGGGCATCGACCGCGGCTTCCTGGCCACCGGACGCAGCTTCTCGCTGGGCGTGAACATCAACCTGTAATAAGTAATGAGTAATTAGAAATAAATAATTATGATTACCAAGATTAACAATTCTGTGAAATTGATGATGTGCGCAGCACTTCTCACTTCTCAATTCTCACTTCTCACGTCATGTGACGACATGCTCGACACCACATCTGAGCTGGTGGAGTTTCAGGAGGACAATACCCTCAACCACCCCACCGACTCCGTCTACAGCGTGCTGGGCATCGTGGGACGCATGCAGACCATAGCCGACCGCACCGTCATCCTGGGCGAGGCCCGCGCCGACCTCATGGTCACCACCGACGCTGCCTCGGCACATCTGAAGAACATTGCCGAGTTCAACTTTACCGGAGCCAACAAGTACAACCAGGTGAGCGACTACTACGCCGTCATCAACAACTGCAACTACTACATTGCCAATGTAGACACAGCCCTGGAACGCCGCGGACGCAAGCTGTTCCTCTATGAGTATGCCGCAGTGAAGGCCTTCCGCGCCTGGACCTACCTTGAACTGGTGAAAAACTACGGTAGCGTGCCCCTGTTCACCGAACCTGTGATGACCGAGCGTGAGGCATTTGCAGCAGCCACCAACAACTACGTAGGCATCAAGGAGCTGTGCGACTTCTTCATTGCCGACCTTACACCCTACGCCTACGTAGAGAAGCCTAAGTTCGGCTCGCCTGGCGGCTGGAACGCCGACCGCTTCTTCATCCCCATGCGCGCACTCCTCGGCGACCTCTGTCTCTGGGCAGGACGCTACAAGGAGGCCGCACAGTGGTACAACAGCTTCCTCAACGACCGCGACGACCCACAGATAGTGAGCTACAGCAACCGCTCGAGATGGACCAGCGTCAGCAACTTCTCACGCCCGCAAACAGGCTACAACGTGCGTTCCGATCGTGAGGTGATAAGCTTCATACCCATGGAGTCGCGTATCTTCGACGGTATCATCAGCGACCTGCCTAATGTGTTCAACTCCACCAACGACAACAACTACTTCTACCAGCTCACACCGTCGGCAGCCATGCGGAGCATTTCGGCCAAGCAGATATACTGCATGGAGTACTTACCGGTAGGCGGCACGCAGACCGACACCATCTACACACCACGCACGGGGCTCTCGGACGACATGATGATAGGCGACCTGCGCCTCTACAGCAACTACAGCCTCAGGGCCATGGGCGGACAAGACGAGTATTCTGAGTATAATGTACAACGCCAGAATATCGAAAAGATATGGACCGACCGTGTGCCCACCTATCGCACAAACATTGTCTACCTGCGCTATGCCGAGGCCCTCAACCGCGCCGGATTCCCGCAGTCGGCCATGTCGGTGCTGAAGTACGGTCTGTGCGAGGATAAGAACAAGGAGCGCATCGACAGCATTGAGCGCGTTGAGGCAGGAGCACTCATCAACTTCGATGCCACCTACTTCACCCGTGAGGCCACCATCGGCATACATTCCTTAGGTTCAGGCGACTCACACTGCAACGCCTATTACGACATTCCGATGCCCAGCACACAGCTGCCCACACGCCAGGACACCATCAACTACCAGATACCGCTCATAGAAGACATGATTGTCGAAGAGATGGCTCTGGAGGGTGCCTTCGAAGGCTATCGCTTCTACGACCTCATGCGCGTGGCACTGCGCCGTGGCGACGCTGCCTACCTGGCTGATCCCATCAGCCGCCGCAACGGACAGGTAAACGAGGCGCTGCGCCAGCAGCTCCTTAACCCCAGCAACTGGTACCTGCCTCTGCCCGCCATCATCGAGTAGCAAAAGCCCAAACTCAAGAGGGCCAAGAAGCTCAAGAGACCCAGTTGCCCACGTAGCTTCAATGTCCTCCACACATGGCCGGAACAACACACCATTCAGTGTTGTTCCGGCCTTTTTTAGTTTTTTGTTAACAGTATCTTTTGTATTTGTTACTTTTTTGCATGTATGTTCAAAAACGAAACTATAAGATACGGGTAAAATAGTCTATATGCAGAAAAATGCTTAATTTTGCAGTGTCAATAAGAAAATAAGTATTCTTCATAAGTTTAGTTGTTAGTTCTTCGCAAAGCGAAGCGGCCCATTGGCCGAGAGTAGTTGTTTTGATTTGAGGCAGAGATTGCCCAGAGAGAAAAGCAGATTTGGAACAATGTTAGTTATGGTAAAACTAATTGTGAGCGGTCTACCTGTATGTGAATATCGGCGACCGCTTTTTTGTGCCCCTATTTTCAGTTCAAATTCGCTGCTTAACGCCCTCCTCACTGCCAGCATTCCACAGCTGGGTCGATGGGTCACCTGCCAGCGTAAAAGAGCGAACAGGGGCAGAAGTTCGTTAGAGCGCAGCTGCTAAAGCAGAAAATGAAACATATAGAAAAGTAGACGAAACATACAGAAAAATACGTGTTAGCAAAAATTATTACCTTTGCAACGCAATAACACGACAACTAATACGTTTCATAAAAAGAAACACCTTAACAGTTTTACCATAACAATGACACGTCGATTTGTTTTTCTGTTTGTCTCATGTCTCATGCTGCTCACAGCACGAGCGCAGACGGGACAATTCATCCCCTCAGACCGTTTCTCATCAGGACTCATATCCAATCTCTGCCAAGACAGGCAAGGATTCATGTGGATTGCCACCGACTATGGCCTTAACCGCTACGATGGCTACTCCTTCCAGACTTTCCTCCACGATGAGAACGACAGCCTCTCGCTGTCGTGCAACACTGTAGTCAGCCTCTTCTGCGATCGCGACGGCCAGCTATGGGTGGGCACGAACACCGGCCTCGACCGTTTTGAGCCAGACATAGAGGCATTCACCCACTACCCCACCTCGGATGGCTATGAGCCGCGCGTCTCTAACATTATACAGCTCGAAGACGGGCGACTGCTTGTGGGCACCGCCGGCTACGGTATCTACGTACTGGACAAGACAACGGGGCAACGAGACACCAAGAAAGCGAGACAGCAAGGCGACAAGAGCGACCGCATACTGCATCCCTACCCCCTGGGCGAGGAATACTCTTTTTCCTCCCGACTATGCCAAGACAACGAGGGACGCATTTGGCGCACTGGCTTCAGCGATGCTGTCACCCTGATTAAGGACACCGTGCTGTGCACCTATCACTCAGAGGTGGGTACACCCATACGCATCTCCAAATATGGCGACGAGATAATGGTAACATGCCAGCACGGCATCATGACCTACCATAACGGCCGGTTCGAGCGCTCCAGCATTGATCTCAGCGCCATATCAGCCAACGACGCAAACATCAGCAGCGTCACTACCAGCAGCGATGGCACTATATATTTAGGTACGCGTGGGTATGGCATCTTCCGTGTGCTGCCCTCAACGGGGCGCGCCGAACGAATAGAGATGGGCGCACTCGGCGTAGACCCCAGCACGGCAAAGGTGAGCACACTCTACATAGACCGCCGCGGCAACGTGTGGGCGGGCCTTGAGCGCAAGGGCCTGCTAGTGCTGCAGCAGAACCCCAAGCCATTCGCCAACTGGAGCTTTGAGGCGCAGGGCTTGCGCTTGGGCAGCACCATCTCCTCAGTGTGCGAAGGCGACAACGGCATCATGTGGTGCACCGTGCAGGGCGTCGGTGTGTATGGCTTCAACAGGCAGGGTCGCGTTGTGGCCCATCCACAGGCTCCACTGGCTGCCGAGTTCATCTTCCGCGACAATGAGAACCGCTACTGGTTAGGCACCGACGACGGTCTCTACAACTACGACCCGCTGACAGGCCGCTATAAGCTGCGCGTCACCTTCGACTGCGACATGTACAACGACATGACCAATGGCATCGATGGCAAAATATACATCAGCACCTTCTCGCGCGGCTTCTGTTCATTCAACCCCACCACGGGAGAGTTGCGCAACTTCAACATGAACGACGCCAACGATGCACGCCGTGGACGGTTGTGCAACAACTGGATCATGGCCATGATGCCCGACGACGAGGGACGCCTGTGGCTAGCCACGTCAAGCGGTGTGTCGTGCTACGACCCCTCCACCGACAGTTTCCGCCCCTACGGCTGGGATGTGCTGCTCCCCAACACCATGTGTCTCTCACTCTGCCAGTCGTCGAAGGGGCACATTCTCATAGGCACCGACAAGGGACTCTACGTCTATAAGCCCGGCGAGACAAAGGCAGAGCGTTTCCGCCACGACAACGGGCTGAAAGACAAGGTGGTGACCTACATCACAGAGTCGAACAACGGCGACCTCTGGTGCTCCACCTCCGCCGGCATCTGGCAGTTCGAATCAAGCAGTAACCATTTCATAGGCCACCTGGCAGGCAACGGTCTCACGAAGAAGGAGTACGTGTTCAACGTAGGCCTGCACACCGACAGCGACCTGGTGTGCTTTGGCCACAACGACGGTCTCACCGTGTTCTCGCCTACCGATATCATCGAAGCCCCCGTCACCCTCGACACGCTCCAGCTCACCTCCTTCCGTGTGGGCGACCAGTATGTAAGTGCCCGCACCGTCATCAACGGCGTGCAGGTCACCGACAAGGCGGTGTCCACCAGCACTCACTTCACGCTGAGCCACCTCGACCACACCATCACCATGGCCTTCTCGCCATTCAACTTCGAACCGCCCATGAACCTCAACTACGAATACCGCGTGAACGGCGGCTCATGGGTGCGCAATGTCGAGGGCAAGAACTACATCACCTTGGGCCACCTGCAGCCCGGCACCTACAATATAGAGGTACGCGCACAGCAGGGCGCCGTCTACACGCCGGTAAAGTCGCTCACCATCACCATACGCGCACCGTGGTATCTCTCCACGCTCGCCAAGCTGCTCTACGCACTGTTGGGTGCCGCCCTGCTGGTGTACATCTTCTACGCCTACCGCCGCCGCGCCAACCAGCAGCTCAACGAAGAGAAGATGAAGTTCCTCATCAACGCCACACACGACATACGCTCACCGCTCACGCTCATCCTCGCAGCGCTGAAGAAGCTGAAGGCCGAGGCCGGCGATGCCACCTCATCGGCACTGGGCACCATCGACCACAACTCGCAGCGCATCCTGGCACTGGTCAACCAGATTCTCGACGTGCGTAAGATAGACAAGCAGCAGATGCAGCTGCACTGCCAGCAGACCGACATGGTGGGCTTTGTAAGCAGCATCGTCAAGATGTTCGAGTATAACGCGCAGGAGCGCGGCATCACCTTCACCTTCCGTCACGAAGGCATAGAGCACCTCGACGCTTGGATCGACCGCACACAGTTCGACAAGGTGGTGACCAATCTCCTCTCCAACGCCTTCAAATACAGCAACGACGGCGGCGAGGTGACGATAGAGCTGCTGACCAACGACAACGGCAAGCACGGCTCGCTCACCCTGAAGGTGTACGACAACGGCATTGGAATGGACAACGACAGCCTGAAGCATGCCTTCGAGCGCTTCTATCAGGGGCAGAACTCGCGCCGCATCCACATCGACGGCACCGGCATAGGCCTGAACCTCTGCAAGATGATTGTCGACATGCACCACGGCACCATCGACGCCGCCAACCGCACCGACACCCGCGGCTCGGTGTTCACCGTCACGCTGCCCTTGGGCAAGGACCACCTGCAGCCTGCCGAGATAGACACCACACCGCCGCCCGCCAAGCTGCCTGCCGAAAGCGCACGCCAGTCATCATCGTCGGCCAAGCACCGCGTGCTCATAGTCGACGACGACGAGGAGATAGGACGCTACATAGAGGCAGAGCTAGGGCGACACTATAAGTTCACCCTCTGCCACAACGGCAAGGATGGCCTGAAGGAGCTGCTCACCGGCGGCGACTACGACCTTGTCATCTCCGACGTGATGATGCCCGAGATGGATGGCTTCACCATGCTGCGCATGATCAAGACCAACCTCAACCTCAACCACCTGCCCGTGGTCATGCTCACCTCGAAGGCCGACGTGGGCAACCGCCTAGAGGGTCTGGAGCGCGGAGCCGATGCCTTCCTGGCCAAGCCCTTCGACATGGATTTGCTCCATGCCACCATCGAGAACCTCATACAAGGGCGCAAGCGACTGAAGGGCCGCTTCAGCGGTGCACAACAGCCCACCATGGTGGAGCAGATAGAGGTGAAGGGCAATGACGAACAGCTCATGGAGCGTATCATGAAGGCCATCAACAAAAACCTCAGCGACAGCGACTTCAACGTGGAGATGCTCACGCAGGAGGTGGGCATCAGCCGCGCACAGCTGCACCGCAAGATGAAGGAGCTCACCGGCATCTCTACCAGCGAGTTCGTGCGCAACATTCGCTTAGAGCAGGCCGCCCGACTGCTGAAGGAGCAGAAGCTCAACATCACACAGGTGGCCTACGCCGTAGGTTTCTCTAACCTGGCACACTTCTCCACCATCTTCCGCCGCCACTTCGGCGTCTCGCCATCAGAATACGCCGAGAGCTAAAGAGTTTTGTAGGCGATAAAGGTGTCCTTAGGCACTCCCCGCGCGGGGAGTGCCTAAGGGGTCTTCTTATGGTTCCAAGTCTGGCAGCGTCGGCGCAACTCAGGCAATATCAACAGCTCTAGCTATGTGTCGGCAAAATGGGGACCCGTAGGCGCTCCCCGCCCCTATCAAGGGAAAGGCTACGGGTTCTTGCTGAGGCAAGCGAACAAGTTCGAGCGGGCGAGCTCTGCTCGGAATGGGGCAGGGGTGGGGTGTTGACTGCCCTCAATGTAATGTCTAACCTGCGCTTCTTCATATTACTGACCCCACCCCTGCCCCGGCTTCGCCCCACCGTCGCTTCGCTCCCCAATTGCTCCCTCCTCGCAATTGCCTACAGGGGCGGGGAGTGCCTACGGGACACGGT
>JAEEGG010009399.1_pt1 | contig 21893 bp, 17 predicted proteins | sample 9134161 | NCBI WGS metagenome assembly JAEEGG01 (sample SAMN16246543, study PRJNA631951) | gut metagenome | biome: gut microbiome; feature: rumen; material: CR-attached | host: Bos | place: Iran: Karaj | collected 2018-10
CTTTTATTGTCAGTTCAACAAAGTCATCTTCTTTAATAATAATCATTTCATCCAGCGAAACTTTATAGATTTTTGCGAGAGAAATCAGATTATCAAGACGCGGAAGAATTTTGCTTTTGGGATTTTCCCAAGTGTAAATAGATTGAGGATTTTCCATACCAAACATTTTTTGAATTTCAGCGATGGTGATACAATGCTACTCGCGAAGAGTTTTCAATTTTTTCGAGGTTGTAGAAACATCTATAACAGGAGTCCTAAAAATATTATCGTTTTGGATTTTTTTCATATTAGTATTTTTAATATACATTTGATTTTTAAAATATTCCATACTAATTTGTTTTTGGAACTGCGGACTGTTTTTGCTCTCTATTTCTTAGCTACTATAATCATTGTTCGCGCGTGCTGGTCATAAGGCGACAAATCAAAATCACCGTAAGCTTTTGCAGAAGAAAATCCGCACTCAAGCATCTTGTTACACAAGTCCGGGGCAGAGTAGAGCCTCTGCGTATAAGTGTGATCAAAAACTTTTTTGTCGGCAGCAGTAGCATTAGTGGTGTTATGGTTTGTAGCTTGTGTGCTTAGTGGTGTCAAAATCCATCTTGAGCGTAAACCTTCCCAAGCCCCTTCCACAGAGAACTCAGTGCGAACTTTAAATCCGGCACGATCAAACTCTTCACCTTCTGTAAAATACATTACCGCTGTTTCGCGGCTTGTACACTCCATTATAAAGGTACCGCCTTGTTTTAGTGCCCCGGCAATGTTTCGCAAAATCTGCATGTCTTCTTCGATTGTGTCGCAGTAGCCAAAGGAAGTATAAAGGTTTATGGCACAATCAAACTTTTTGCTGGAGGTAAAGGTTCGTAAATCCTGATTCAAAAGTGTAAGGGAAACTCCTTCATCTTCTGCACTCTGAGCGGCAGCTTCCAGAACTGGTTTTGTAATATCAACACCGGTAACGTCCATACCAAGTGTCGCAAGTTCAACTGAAATCCGTCCTACACCGCAGGCGGCATCCAGTACAGTGTCCCCCTTTTTCAAACCGGCAATTTTAGTTACATAATTGGCAACCGTGGGCGCTTCTTCCCAAAGATTGTCGTCGTACATAATGGGAGCGTAGTTAATCCAAAAGTCTTCTGATTCAAACCATTGCTTCATAAAAACTCCGCGGGAATCAGTGTCATATCATTCAATTTCAGCTGCGGCATCTAGACTCTTCTGAGCCATTGCTTCCATACCGGTACCTGCAGCGGTAAAGATTTCTGCCGAGTGGGTAAAGGCGTATTTTGCCTGAGACTTTTCGGCATTAGTTGGATTGCCTTTTAAAAGGATTATACCTTTTACATAATAGTCCGTACCAAGAGCAAGAGTGTTTTCTGCAGCCCGGTCGTAGAAAATTGCTTTTTCAAGAGCTTCGAGTGCTGGCTGCTTTTTGTTGCTTAAAGAACGTACCTGTGCAATTTTATACCAGGTAATTCCAATCTCAGAAAGATATCGGTTATCGGTATAAAGCTTAGCGGCTTTTGTGTAGGAAGCTTCGGCATCTGGATAATTTTTTTGTACACGGTAAATATCACCCATTGTACTTTCCAGTTGAGCTTCGTTGTACGGGTCGTTTTTAAGAACCTTCTGATGCTTTTCCAGAGTTCTGATTATATTTGAATAATCAGCCTTTTCATCCTGTGTGGCAATAATGATTCGGGCCTCACTCAAGGCACACAGCGCTGTATTCTTATCGGTGTCGATTGAATAGGAAGCATAAACCTTTGCCTTTGAAAGATTCGCTTCTGCTTTTTGTGTGTGTGGCGGATTGTACGAAAGGTCAAGACTCACGTAAGCAAGTGCAACCGAAGTAAGAAGGTCGTAATCATCAACTGTCATAGAAAGCTTTTCAGCCTGATCCAGAAAGTATTCAGCTTTAGTGTATTCGCCCGAAAGAATGCTTGCATTTGCAGATTCGAGCATTTCTTTTGCATTGGAATGAATTGTGGTTATTTCCATTTCGCGCTTTGGTTTGGAGCCGCAGGAAATAAAGTTTGCCGAAGCTAACAATAAAAGCAGGCCGGCGGCGATAGAGTGTTTTTTCATTAGAACGATTCCTCCCTGAGCTTAGGAGTTGCACTTGTCTGTTCTGCACGCTCCGTTGCATTTCCTTTAATCAGAGGATTGTTCTTAAGGGCAACAACAACATCCTGTACCTGTTTAATAAGTGTCTGCACCTGAGTAAGAATTACCGTAATCTGCGGCATATTATTACCAAGTGATGATGAAATTGTATTAATGTCGGTTATTGTCTGATTAAGACTTGTAAAGAGACTGTCGATTGCACCCTGAGATTCTTCAGATTCGAGCAGTCTTGGAATAAGTCCCTGAGTGTCCTGGAATTGATTAACAACACCGTTTACGTCCGTAAGGATTTTGTTCAGCTTGTTGATTGGAACGTTCAGACTGTCAACAATTTTAGAAAGAGGAACAGAATCATCACCAGCGAGGAACATGCTAACCTGATTCAAGATTGTATTGATTTCGGAAATAGTTTCTGAAAGCGGAGATTCAGTTTTTGTGCCATCAAGAATACCGTTCAAGTCGGTAACAAGAGAGTTGACGTTGTTTATAAGCTCGGCTACAGAGTTGAAAACGGCAGTTATTGAATCGGCCTGGTCTGTTATGATTACCCTGTGCGAAGCTATGTTCTTTTTTCCTTCATCACTTGCTTTTTCGGGAATAAGGGAATCATCGTCTATAACAGTTGATGAAATGCCCTGATGGAAAATTAACGAAGAACCCAATCCTATTGGATTTACAACAAGCTCCAGAATAGAACCTTCCGTGATTCGGTCAATATATTCATCAGAAATGTAAAAATTAACAACAACATGGTCTTTTTCATCAAGCTCAATCGTTGTTACCTTTCCGATTCCAAAGCCCTTGTACTGAATTGCCATTCCTTCCGAAACGTTAGAGGCTGAGTTTACGATTGTATAATACGGATGCTTTGGTACAAACCATTTCTGTTTTGAGCCGATTAGAAAAAGTATAAAAATGAGCGAGGCAATTGCCAGAAGGGAAAGCGTTCCTACAATCTGGTCCGCATACTTAATTCTGAATTTCATTACTTTTTGTCCTTATGATTCTGTTAGTGACCACGCCTGAATCAAAAACATACCGGTTACCGTCAAAGGTTTTTATAAACTCGGTGTCGTGACTAACGTAAATCAATGTATGTTTTTTATTATAGCAAAAATCCTTGAGCATTGAAACAAATATATTTGTGGTTCGTTCATCAAGAGATTCTGTAGGTTCATCCAAAAAAAGAATATCAGGGTTGCAGATAATCGCACGGGCAAAGCCAACCATTTTCTGTTCGCCGATTGAAAGGCCGGCTGGTCTGATTGTGATTGGTTTTTCGCAGCCGACGAGTGTATAAACTTCGTAAATGCGTTTTTTTCGTTCTTCGGCAGACATCTTAGGGTAGTGGATTCTCAGTGGGAGTTCAAGATTCTGATATACGTTTTGATTCTGCCATAAAGCTGAGTTCTGGAACATAAAACCTGTTCGAACACGAAAAGCTTCATTTTCCTTTCGTGTCATCATAGAAACATCTTTTCCATTATAAAGCAGCTTTCCTCTTGTTGGTGTAGTTATTCCTGCAATAAGCTTTAATGCAGAAGATTTTCCACCGCCCGGTTCGCCCAGAAAAGCAGTAATTGTGCCTTCTTCCACGGTAAGAGACAAATCCTCTACGATGGTGTAGTCGTTTGCTAAAAATGAGATTTCCTGCATTTCGAACAAAGGAGTTTTTTCAGAAGACATAAGACAACACCGTTATAAAAGCATCTGCAATAATACACCAGACAAAGGCTTTAGAAACAGCCCTTAAGCCTGCCATTGGGATTTCTGTTGTTGCATAACCTGCATTAAATCCATAAAGAGTTGCTGCGCCCGAAATTATCATGCCGAAAATCAGGCTTTTTCCCAGAGAAATTAAGATTGTTTCTACTGTGATTGCCTTGAACAGGCTGTTAAAGTATTCGGGAATATCTGTTGTTGAAATAAACTGTACTACAATCGATGGTAACATGAGTCCGAAAATAGAAAAATAAATGTTCAGGAAAAAGAGTGATAAAGTTACGGCAATGAAACGGGGAGCGGCAAGGTGGGTAATCGGGTCTACGCCGGTAGCGATGTATGCTTCGATTTCGTGGCCAACTACCATTGTGCTGAGCTCGGTTGCGATTGCAGTTGCCGAACGCGCAGTTACTACAAATGCTATGAGCAGGGGCCCAAGTTCCCGCATTACTATTAAAACTAAAAGGTCGTAAGTAAGCTTTGCCTGTCCGATTGAAACCAGAAATGTATTTCCAAGCAGAATTACCGAGGTTCCGATTCCTACTGCAAGTACACCGCAGATTGGAAGTGCTTCAACGTATGTAAAAAGCAGCTGCATGATGAGGATTTTTCTTGCAGCCTTTCCACGGAACATAAATATAAACGAACTGATAATGAGTTTTCCCAGATAACCCACAAAATAGAAAAAATCCGAAATATTTGTCCGTATCGATTTTCCAAGCTGCTTTACCATGCTTTTCTGCCTTTTTTAATTCATAAAGATAGTTTTACTCTTTAATTATCGGCAGGAATAGCTAAAAACTGTTGCATTATTTTTATTTGTGTTTTTTATTAAGTTTTCTCTGTTTATGCTTTTTCCGCCAGTTCTTCCCAGCGGGCATACTTATTTTCCAGAGATTCACAAACTTCTTTGTAGCGTTTTGTTACTTCCTGCAGCTTTTCAAAATCCCCGATAGACATTTGTGCTTCAAGTTCAGTTTTTTCTTTTTCAAGCTGCGGGATTTCGGTATCTAAGGCTTCGAACTCTTTCTGCTCTTTGAAGGTGAGTTTCTTTTTAGTGGCACTGGCTGGCTGTTGTTCATTTGGGACTGCCTGTTCCGATTGTGCCTGCAGTTTTTGATCAAACTGTTTTTGTTCGTTCTTTCTAGAGTCTTTTTCTTCCTTCTCTTTTTGCTGGCGCAGTTCTTCCCTGTATTCAATATACTCCGAACATTTGCCTACAAACCCGCTGATGGAACCGTCTTCTTCAAGAATGAACAGGGAATCAACAGTTTTGTCCATAAAGTAGCGGTCATGGCTTACGAGCAGGAGACAGCCTTCGTAGTTCATCAAAAACTGTTCGAGTATATTCATGGTGAAGATGTCAAAGTCGTTTGTAGGTTCGTCAAGAATCAAAAAGTTTGGATTTTCCAGGAGCAGGCGGACAAGATAAAGACGTTTACGCTCACCGCCGGAAAGTGTACTTACCGGTGAATGCTGGATTTTTCCTTCAAATCCGAACTCTTCCAGGAAACGGGAGGCACTTACTTCTTTTTTTCCGTCGTTTAAGGTCATACGCTCGGCAGTTTCCTTTATGTATTCAAGGACGGTAAGGTTTGTGTCTTTGAACTGCGGGTTCTGGGTGTAGTAGCCGAACTTTGTATTCAAGCCCACTTCTACGTTGCCGGTGTCTGGCTTAAGGTTTCCTGTGACGATGTTAAGGAATGTGGTTTTACCGCTGCCGTTATCGCCAAAGATTCCGATTTTCTGTCCCTTGGTGAACTTGTACGAAAAGTTACCAATAACTGGTATTGTTTTCGATTCTTCCTGTGCAACAAAACCTTTCGGGTAATTCTTACTTATATTGTGCAATTCCAGCACTTTTCCGCCCAACCGCTTACCTTTAACTTCAAATGTAAAGCCTTTATCTGCCTGGAACTTTTCGCGGTTGATAAGCTGTTCGTCTCGCTGGATTCGGGCTTTAATTTTTGTGCCGCGTGCACATGGCCCTCGTAAAAGCCAGTCGCGTTCAAAACGTAGTACCGATTCTATGCGCCGTTCTGTATTTTCTTCGATTTCGGCCTCGGTTTCCTTTTTTTCCAGATACTGCGAATAGTTTCCCTGATAAAGCTTAAGCTTGTTTCGTGCCAGTTCGTATATGTTTGTGCAGACTGCATCAAGAAAGTAGCGGTCGTGGGTAACCATAAGTACGGAACGTTTTGTTTCCTTAAGATAGTTCTGCAGCCAGGTGATAGTCGTTATGTCCAGATGGTTTGTAGGCTCGTCGAGCAGCAGAATCTTCGTGTCTTCAACAAGAACCTGGGCCAGGGCGACTTTTTTTATCATTCCGCCGGAGAGTGTCCCCATTTTTCGTTCAAGGTCTGTAATGCCCAGTGTTGAAAGTATTGAGCTTATCTGCGATTCGTAATTCCACAGGTCAAGGTTATCCATTTGCAGGAGGATTTGGTCATAGCGTTTTTGTGTGCCAGAAGAGGTGCCTGTGCCGGTACCTGTTCCAGCTGCCATTTCTTCGCAAAGTCTTGTATATTCATTTATAATCTGCAATTTTGGCGAATCATTTTTAAAAATATGCTGACGGATTGTATCTTGTGGATTAAAAGCAGGATTCTGTGGCAGAAAGGAAACTCCGGCTTCTTTGTTCAGTACCACGGTACCTTCATCAGGTTGAAGCACACCAGAAATAGTGTTAAGCAACGTGGATTTTCCTGTACCATTTCGTCCTATAAGGGCAGCCTTTTCTCCGTCCTGTAACCCAAAGGTAACGCCCGTAAAAAGTGGTTTTTCCCGTCCTATTTTAGCCAGATTATTGATAGAAAGCAGATTCATAGGAGAATTATAATAAAAAAAAGTGTTATTGAGAATCAATAGATTTGTATTATTTAAAAATCAGTGGTAAAATATATATTTATAGGAGACTCTTAAAAAGGGAGATTAAAGATGATGAAAAACTATCTTAAAAAAATCGCTTTGATTACAGTTTTAATGACATTGGCAGGGGTGTTGTTCGCTCAGGGAAAAAAATCTGTCGACACAAAAATTATTTCAATTGACAGACACGGAAATATGAACCTTGAAATTACCAATTCAAAGTTTGCTGCAAAAGGTTTTGCTGCCAGCGATATGGTAAACGTAAAAGTTGGAAACTTTAAGTTTACTGCTCCGATTGTAAAAGATTATAGTGATGTTGATAATGGAGAGTATCTTGTAAGAATTAATGGAGAAGAGGTTTCTATAGCTATCAATATGGGAAACCTTCAGAATGTTTCCGGCGCCGAGATGGGCACTCCTGTAAATATTACATTAAAGGAAAAACAGGGATATCTTATTACTTATCAGGTAAAACGCCTTGTAAGAAGTGATGATAGAGAAACCTATTCTAGTGATGAAGTATTTGCAAACTTCCGTGAAGTAAAGATGGGCAGCATTGGTGCTGGAAAACTTTACAGGTCTTCAACTCCTGTAGAAGAGGATAATCCTCGCGCCCCTTATGCAGCAGCTCTTCTTGAAAAAAATCATATTACATCTGTAATTAATCTTGCAGATTCTCAGACAAAGTATCTTTCAAGGGAAAATATACCAGAATATTGTGGCAAGCTTTATGATGAAGGCAAAATCTTGTTTATGAGCATGAGTGCTTCTTATTCTTCAGATGAGTTCCCTGGTGAATTACATGATATTCTTCTGTTCATTGCAGAAAATCCTGGTAATTCATTCTGTGTTCACGGAAAGGAAGGAAAAATACGAACAGGTTATGTTTGCGCCGTACTCGAAGCTTTGTGTGGTGCTTCTATGGAAGAAATTGAAAAGGATTATATGATTACTTTTGAAAACTACTACAGTCTCAAGCGAAACAAGCAGCAGTATGAAAATCTTCAGAAGACAATTCCATATCTCTTCCAGCACATGAATGGCGGCAGCAAGGCAAATCCTAAAAAAATACAGCAGATAACGCAAAAGTTCCTTAAAACAAAAGCCGGTCTCACCGACGAGCAGCTTGCTCAGGTTGTAAAGAACTTGCAATAGAAAAAATCAAAGAAGAGAGTTCGAATTAAAAAAAAGTCACGAAATTGTACAATATATAGAAAAATAGTTTGAATCTTTTTTATGGAGTATTTTTTTGATGGCGGATTTTCAGATTAGACAGATTATCAATGTAGACAAAGACAAATGCGTTAACTGCCACCTTTGTGTTTGGACCTGCCCTGTAAAAATGTGTAACGATGGTTCCGGTGACCACGTAAGCGTTAATTACAAGCTTTGTATAGGCTGCGGTCAGTGTCTTACAGCCTGCATTCACGGTGCAAGATATGGTATTGACGATTTTGGCGCATTTATGCAGGACTTAAAGAAAGGCACAAAGATGATTGCCATAGTGGCTCCGGCAGTTTCAGTTTCTTTTAAGGGAAAGGATCTGGAACTGAACGGCTGGTTACAGTCTCTTGGTGTAGAAGCATTCTTTGATGTCAGTTTTGGTGCGGAGCTTACCACTAAATCTTATGTAGAGCATCTTAAGAAAAACAATCCTAAGCTTGTAATTGCCCAGCCATGTCCGGCACTTGTTTCCTTCTGTGAAATGTACAGACCTAATCTTTTAAAATATCTTGCTCCGGCAGACAGTCCAATGGGACACATAATGAAGATGATCAGGCGCTACTATCCTCAATACAAGGATTATAAGATTGCCGTAATTTCACCTTGTTATGCAAAACGTCGTGAGTTTGATGAAACTGGTCTTGGCGATTATAACGTTACGATGAAGTCTATTGAGTCGTATCTCAGGGCAACACAGACTAAGCTTTCGAGCTTCCCTAAAGTAAAATACATTAATCCTGTTGCAGAAAGAGGCGTTGGTTATTCAACTCCTGGTGGATTAATGCATACGGCAGAAAGATTTGTTCCTGGCATTTCTGCACAGACCCGTAAAATTGAAGGTCATCCGGAGATAATAGAATATTTTGTTCAGCTTGCTAAATCTATGGATAAGGGAGATAAACCTGTTTTTAAGTTGATTGACTGCTTGAGCTGCGGACACGGCTGTAATTCTGGTCCTGCAACCGCTGTAGATAAAATGACTCTCGATGAAATGGAAGGCTATATTGAGGCAAGAAAAGCTGATCGTGAAAAGTATTGGAAGACCTCAGAAATGCGTAGAAAAGCTTCCCTTAAAAAGTTGAATAGAACAATCAATAAATATTGGGAGCCGGGGCTTTACACTCGAACTTACGAAGACCGAAGCAGTATTTTTAAGTCTATTATTAAGAATCCTACCCAGGCTCAGATTGATGAGATTCACTTTAATATGGGTAAGCGCACAAAAGAAGATATTTTGAATTGCGGTGCCTGCGGTTATCGTTCCTGTGAGCAGATGGCTGTTGCAATCTTTAATGGTTTGAACAAGCCGGAAAACTGCCGACACTATAAGAATTATCAGCTTGAAGAAGCCAATGCTGCTCACAGTATAGAGATTCAGAATGCAATTGACCAGGTAAAGAAAACTTCTCTTAATCAGCTTGGTGATAATGACCGTGATGTTAATGCAATTCACAATGTTTCAAATACGATGTTTGACAGTGTAAATAATTCTGCCGCCGCTATTGAAGAAATGATTGCAAACATTAAGTCAATCGATACTATTCTCAAAAATAACGAAGGTTCAATGCTTGCACTTTCAAATGCAACTAAAACAGGTAAATCAAGTATAGAAGAAATCAGCGTATTGATTGGTGAAATTGAAAAGAGTTCTAACGGACTTAGCGAAATGTCCAGCGTAATTCAGCAGATTTCTTCACAGACAAACCTTCTTGCCATGAATGCCGCAATTGAGGCTGCTCATGCCGGTGATTTTGGTAAGGGCTTCTCTGTAGTTGCTGATGAAATCCGTAAGCTTGCAGAAAGTTCTGGAAAAGAGGCTAAGCAGATTTCTGAAGTTTTGAAGGAAGTTAAGTCGCTTATAGATTCTACATTTGGAAAAGCTGTTGCGGTAAGACAGGATATTGATAATATTGTTTCTCTTGCAGATGCTGTTACGAATCAGGAGAATGTTGTTAAAAATGCGGTTGCCGAACAGAATGAAGGCGGTCAGCAGATTCTTGAAACACTCCAGGCTGTTAAGGATAGTGCACAGAGTGTAACGCAGGCTGTAGAGCATCTTAGAAAAACAACAACAAATGTCAAGGAAGCTATAAACGCTATTGACTTGAATATCTAGTAAAATGTGATATTATTCTTAGCATGGCTACTAAGAATAATTCTACCGTCGAAAACGGTACAAAAAAGACTCAAACAAAAGAATCCGCGGAAAGCAAGAAAAAGACTTCTGCGGATTCTTCTGTTAATAAGGGTGGGGAACAGAAAAAGGCTGGTGCAAAAAAGGCCACAAGTACGGAGAAAAAGCCTGCTGGCACAGAAAAGAAAGCTGCTTCTGAGAAAAAAGCTTCTGTTGCGACGGAAAAAAAGCCTGTAAGCTCAGCTGAAAAAAAAGCTCCTACATCATCAGAGAAAAAAGCTGCAACTGATAAGAAGACAACTGCAACTGAAAAGAAAGCAACTACGGTTGAGAAAAAATCAACCACGACAGAAAAAAAATCAACTGCAACTGAGAAAAAAGCCACTGCAGAAAAAAAGTCTGCTCCATCAACGGAAAAGAAAGCTATAACTGCAGAAAAAAAAGTAACTACAACAGAAAAGAAATCAACTACGGTTGAAAAAAAAGCAGCAACATTATCACCGGAAAAGAAAGCTCCAACTGCAGAAAAGAAGACAACATCATCAACGGAAAAGAAAACTTCAACAGTATCAGATAATAAAAATCCTCCAAAAGCTCAGATTCCTGAATCACAGAAAGCCGAAGAGGAGGCAGAAGAAAATCCAAAGGAAGTTAAAATCACTTTTAATGCTGCAGAGGCGGTTGAAAAAGCTGAAAAGGCAATGTCTGCAATAGAAGAATATGTTCCTGAATCTGCAAAGCCTAAGTTTTCAAAAGTAAAGAAAATTGTTATTGCAGCAGTTTCTGGCTTTGTTGTGCTTTTGTCGGCAGCCTGGTTTTTCTGCGGTAAACCGATTGTTGAGTTTGGAGCAGAAGGATTTTCTGTTTATACAACCGAAGAACCCATTCTTTATCATATTCCGGAATATCTTTCGGGAGAATATCCGCCTGAAACAAATTATGGTGAAATAAACGGAACGGGTGGAGTTTTTAATACTTCTATTGTTTTAAGTCAGGGAAAGATTACTGTTTCCGGCGATATAATGCGGGACAAGACTCCGCAGCCTGCTACAGACGGTGCTTTCAGCGAAAAGCCTTCTTCAAAATCAGCGAGTGGAACTAAAGGTTCTAATCCTGCTTCAGATTCGGGACATGCAGAAAACAGTCCGCTTTATTTTGGTAACCCGACAGATTCAATGCCCGATTCCCAAATGAATGCGAATTATCTTATGGTAAAGCCTCAGTATACGCTTTCGTATAATACAAGAACTCTTTGTCCTAACTGGGCAGCCTGGCATCTTGATAAATCAAATATGGGACCTGCCGACCGCTGTGATGATTTCCGCCCGGATGAAGATTTGCCTGAAGCCTGGTACGGTGTAAAAAAAGCCGACTACCAATACAACAAATACGGCTTTGACCGCGGCCACGTCTGTCCTTCTGCCGACAGAACTGCAACAAAGCTTGATAACTCAATGACCTTTCTTATGACTAACATGGTTCCTCAGTCACCTGACAACAACCGTGTTATATGGATGCACTTTGAAAACTATGAGCGCGAGCTGGTTAAGGCTGGAAACGAAGTTTACATAATTGCAGGCCCTTACGGAACAGGAGGAACAAGCCAGAAAGGTACTTTTGACGAAATCCCAATCACCCTGAAAAGTAAGGAAGTTCTTCATATGAATGTTCCTGCCTATACCTGGAAGGTTTTAATTGCAATCCCGGACGGTGGTGATGATATTTCCCGCATTGACGAAGAAGCGATTATAATTGCTATAAATGTACCAAACCGTATGGGCATGGGAAAAACCGGCGACTGGGAACAATACATCTGCTCGGTAGATGAAATAGAAGACATGACCGGTTATGACTTTTTTGAACTTCTACCCGATGACGTAGAAGATGCCATCGAAAGCCGTAAATACGTTTATACAAAATAGTGATACTTTTATTCTAAGAATAACTGTAAAAATACGATAACGTAAGATTTATTATAGACAAGGATTGTCGGAGCAAGTCCGACAATGACAAAATAGTTGAGTCCGACAATGATTTTTAATAGGAGATGTTATTATGAATAAGAAAATAGAAAAGCTTCTTAGCGAACTTACTTTGGAAGAAAAAGCTGGACTTTGTTCAGGAAAAGATTTCTGGCGTTCAAAGGCTGTAGAGCGTTTAGGCATTCCATCTATTATGGTGAGCGACGGCCCGAGCGGCTTACGAACTCAGAATGAAAATGGCAAAGATGAAAACGATTCTCGTGTATCTGTAAGCTTTCCTTCCGGCTGTGCAACAGCTTCTTCTTTCGACAGGGAGCTGCTTAAACGCGAAGGCGAGATTCTTGGTGAAGAAGCAAACAACTACAATGTTTCGACTTTACTTGGACCTGCAATCAATATAAAACGTTCTCCTTTGTGCGGACGTAATTTTGAATATCTTTCTGAAGATCCGTATATTTCCGGTGAGTTAGGTGCGGCTTACATAAACGGTGTTCAGTCTAAAAACGTAGGAACATCTCTTAAACATTTTGCTGCAAACAATCAGGAAACAAACAGATTCTCTGAATCGGGAATGATTGATGAAAGAACCCTGCGCGAAATCTATCTGGCCGGCTTTGAAGCCTGTGTAAAAAAATCAAGTCCGGCAACAATTATGTGTTCGTACAACGCAATTAACGGCGAGCTTTCTTCTGAAAATAAATGGCTTTTGAATGATGTGCTCCGCGAAGACTGGGGTTATAAAGGAATGGTTGTTTCCGACTGGGGTGCTGTTTATAACCGCGTAAAGGGAATTAAGGCAGGTCTTAATCTTGAAATGCCATACAGTGGTGGTCTTACAGATAACGATATTGTTGAAGCTGTAAAAAACGGAACTCTCACAATGGAAGAGCTTGATAAATCGGTAAGCTGTGTTTTGGAATGGGTTTTTAATTATGTTGAAAATAAGCAGGCTGGCACTTACGATATGGATAAGGATCATGAAGAATCTGGAAAGATTGCACAGGAATCATGCGTTCTGTTGAAGAATGAAAATAAAGTGCTTCCATTATCAAAAAGACAGAAGGTTTTATTTGTAGGTGCATTTGCCGCAGAACCAAGATATGGTGGCGGTGGAAGCTCAAAAATTAAATGTTACAAATTGACCGATGCGCTTACTGCTGCGAAGAATGCCAGAATAAGTGTTGAATACGCACAGGGCTATGGAAAGGATTTTATTACATCAGATAAAAAGCTTGCGGCTGCTGCTGTAAAGGCTGCGGCTGAAGCAGACAAGGTTGTTATATTTGCAGGTCTTCCGGAAAGCTTTGAATCGGAAGGGGCAGACAGAACCAGTCTTGATATGCCGGCTGCACAGAATGAGCTTATAGAAAAACTGGCAGCGGTAAACAAAAATGTAATTGTCGTTCTTCATAACGGTTCGCCGGTTGCAATGCCTTGGGTAGATAAGGTTAGCGCTATTCTTGAATGTTATCTTGGTGGTGAAGATATTGGAACTGCTCAGATTAATCTTTTGTACGGAAAGGCAAACCCTTGTGGTAAGCTTGCAGAAACTTTCCCAATCAGGCTTGAAGACACTCCTTGCTTTATGAACTTCCCTGGTAACGGCCGCGAAACCTATTATACAGAAGGAATCTTTGTTGGTTACCGCTGGTACGATTGCAGGAAAATGCCGGTGCTCTTTCCATTTGGACACGGCTTGAGCTACACCAAGTTTGAATATAAGGATATAAAGCTTAGTTCAAGCTCCATAAAGGATAAAGCTGGCCTTGATGTTTTTGTGACTATTAAGAACAAGGGAAAAATGGAAGGAAAAGAAATTGTTCAGCTTTATGTTGCAGATAAAACCGGTGTAGAAATCCGCCCTGTAAAAGAGCTGAAAGGTTTTGAAAAAGTATTCTTAAAGGCTGGCGAAGAAAAAACTGTAAAAATCAGCCTTGATCAGCGTTCTTTTGCTTACTGGAATAAAGATACTCACAGCTGGTATGCACCAAGTGGTGAATATGAAATACTAGTTGGTGCTTCTTCGGCAGACATAAGGTTATCTGCAAAGCTTAATGTTACTTCATCATCAGGAAAAGCCTTTAACATAACTCCGCAGACAACTATGGGCGATATGCTCAAGGTAAAGGAAATGGCAAAACTGATTGCAAAGGATTATAAAAAAGCCTGTGCAATTATGGACAATGTTACCGACGAAGAGTTTGAGAAAAAGTTCCCATTCCCTAAGGTTGCAATGCTTGGTATGATACAAAGTGCTCCATTCCGCACCCGCCGTGGTAAAGACGGTTTAAACACTTTTGAAGATATTCAGAAGTACGTGGATGAGTTGAATGAAAAACTGAAATAGTGCGCAAAGTGTACTGGTGAATTAAGTTCAATGATGTACAATGCATACTAAATTGCTCAAAGGAAGTAATCAAAAATGATTCGTTTGCTTGCTAAGTTATTCATAAAAAACAATAAGGATTATAAGAACCAGACTGTACGCGAAAAGTATGGCATTCTTTGCGGCGGATTCGGGATTTTTCTGAATGTAATTCTCTTTGCACTCAAGTTTATTTTTGGTACGATTGCGGCTTCGGTGGCAATGGTGGCAGATGCGTTCAACAACCTTTCCGATGCCGCTTCATCCATTGTGCAGATTTTAGGATTCAAGCTTGCCTCCAAAAAGCCCGATTCTCAGCATCCTTTTGGACACGGGCGGCTGGAATATGTTTCGGGACTTGCAATTTCGTTCCTTATCCTGCTGATGGGTTTTGAATTGATTAAGTCCTCGGTTACAAAGCTGATTAATCCACAGCCGCAGAATTATAATCTTTTTTCTATTCTTGTAATGGGCTTTGCAATTTTGATTAAGTTCTATATGTATTTGTATAACCATCAGATTGCAAAAAAGATTGATTCTGTAACAATGGAAGCAACTGCAAAAGACAGCTTCAGCGATATGATTTCAACTTCTGTTGTAATTATTTCCATCATTCTTTCGCGCTTTACGAGTTTTCCTGTTGATGGAGTTGCCGGAATTATTGTAGGGCTGTTTATTCTTAAAACCGGCTATGAAGCTGCAAAAGATACAATCGGTCCTCTGCTTGGTAATCCGCCGTCCAAAGAGCTTGTTGAAGAAATTGAAAAGGAGCTTTTACAGCATAAGCCTATAATCGGTATGCACGATTTGATTGTTCACGATTACGGTCCGGGGCGAATGATGATTTCGCTTCATGCAGAAGTTCCCGGTGATATGAACATTTTTGATTTGCACGATGTAATTGATGTTGCCGAGGTTATGATTTCGAAAAAGTTCAACTGCAGCGTTGTGATTCACATGGACCCGATTGATACGAATAATACTAAGCTCGAAGAACTAAAAAAAGTTTTGGCCGAAGAATTGCCAAAAATCGACAGCAAGCTTATGTTCCACGATGTACGGATGGTTCCGGGACCAACTCATACAAATCTTATTTTTGATGTTGTAAAGCCTTTTGAATGTGCGTTGACCGATGAACAGCTGATTACAGCAATTAACATTGCAGTTCAACAGCATGATAAGAGCGTTTTCTGTGCAGTTACGATTGATGCACCTTACGTGTAGGATTGTTTGTCACTGTAGAACTATTTGTCATTGTCGGACTTGATCCGACAATCTTCTATAGGTTACATAAGAATAATGAATGTCATTTTCTTCGCAGTTTGCTTCTATTGTTTTAGTCCATCTGCCGGTTAGCTTTGGAAAGTGGCGGTCACCAGGGAAAGAAGCGTCTATTTCTGTGGCATAAACTGTTTTTGCGTATGGAAGAGTCTGACGGTAGATTTCTTCGCCACCTGCTACAAGGATTTCTTTTTCGGTGGAACTTGTGCCTGTCGGTGTACCAGTCGCATTATCAGAGAGTTCTTCTGCATTCACACAATATTCAATCGCTTTTTCAATGCTATCCACCAGCACACAGCCTTCCGGTGCAGCCTTCATCGTTTTTGAAACTATTACGATTGTACAGTAGGGGAGTGCACGTCCTATTTCTTCAAACGATTTTCGTCCCATTATAATATGTTTGTTGTGGCAAACCTGTTTAAAACGAGTTCGCTCAGACGTGAGACTCCAGGGAATCTTACCATCTGAGCCGATTACGCGGTTTTTGTCGTAGGCAACAAGTAAGGCAATGTTTAGCTTTTCTAAATCCAAAATGTTATTCCTGAAAGCTTAGGCTTCAACCTCTACCAGAGAAGCAACCTTCTGTGGCTGTGCGTAAACACTTCTTGCATTTCTATATGGATTTTTGAAGTTCTGAATCTGGTTGCGGATACTTTCAATATGAACTCTGAGCAAATCTCGGTTGATTTCGTTCTGCTTGAGGACACGATTCTGCAAATCAGAAAGTTCATTCTGCAGCTGCTGAATAGACTGAGCTTCTTTTTCATCATTTGCAGCAGATGAATTACCTGGAACTGCAGCTGCAGATTTGTACATCTGAGCCATAGGAACAATTACTTTCTGTAAGTTTGCAATGTTCTTTACAACCTGCTGTTCAAGTTCTGTATGTGCAATTAAGCTTTCCGGATTTTCTGATGAAATAGAATCCTGCTGTTTTTCAAGAACAGTAAGGTATTCCTGGAACTTTGCTCTCTGCTGTTCAAGCAATGTTCTGAATCTTCTTAAAAGTGCAACTCGTTCGTTTAATTCTTCCTGTGTAATTTCTGCCATAATAGTGTCCCCTCTTTATTAATTTACCCCGTAATATTAAGTACGTTTTCAACTTTAGCGGCTGGTGCGTTGGCGGTGCTGCTGGCAATTTTGCGCCAGGAATCTACAAGCTCGTTGAGCATTTTGATGATAAAGTTGATTTTATCCCTGTTGTGCGTAATGTTTATAGATACCAGCTCTTCGTTAAAGAATACATAAAGCGACATAAGATTTTTAGCAATATCGCCGCCTTTATCCATATCAAGCGAAACCTGAAGCTCAGTAATTATAGCCTGAGTTTTCTGAATGCAGATTCCGAACTTTTCAATATTGCCCGGTTTAATCTTGCCGTCAATTTCTACATAATTCAAAGCAGTATTCAGCTGCTTGATTGCTCCCTCGTACAACAGAACAACCAGTCTTCCCTGACTTGCAGTGCTTATGTTCGTCTTCTGATAAGCGTTATAAGCGTTCTGATATCCCATAAAAACCTCCTGATGGGATCCCTGAAAGTTCATCTTCCAGGAATACTAAGACGGTTTTGGCAACACGTCAGTTTATTGTCGGAAAATAAAAACAATACTTAAGGAAAAATTACAAAATATATAAAAAAAGTGTTATTTTAGTGACAATTTGAATTATTATCAGTATATTTAATAAAGCTATCTTTAAAATAGCTATCTTTAAATGGAAAAAGTGAACAAAATTGATTTTATAGGATTTTTAAATGGCAGAAAATCAGACAGACGACAAAGATAAGAAAACAAATGACGAAAATGACCCGTACAAATTCTTTAAATTTGCGGGCCCGGAAGATAATAAAAACAACAACAAGGACAAGAAAAAGAAGCCGAAGTTTTCATTTATCGGTGTGCTTCTGCTTTTGCTCTGTGCTTTTGCAGTTATAGACGTATTTTTCCTTTCAAAAACTGATAATTTGATTGATTATTCAGAATTCAAGCAGATGATTGAAGACGGAAAAATTGTTTACGTAGAAATTGGTGAAAACTATATTACCGGTTACGGTCCTTCTTCTACAATAAACCTTGGTTCTGGTAATGATAAAGGAATCCAGCTTTTCCAGCCAAAATCTATTAAAAGTGCAGAACAGTATAAAACAGCCTCTGTCCTTATGCAGAACTTTATAGATTTGCTCGACGAAAAAGGCATTCAGTATAAGTTTGTGATGAAGCAGAATAATTATTTTATTCAGCTGCTCATAAATCTTATTCTGCCGTTTGGCTTGATTCTTCTATTTTATTTCTTTATTTTCCGAAAAATGGGCGGTGGATCCGGTGGCGGCGGAATGGGAAGTATCTTTAATGTTGGTGCTTCCAGAGCAAAGGTTGTTGAAGAAGGAAAGATTAAAACACGTTTTGCAGATGTTGCCGGTGTTGATGAAGCAAAGGAAGAGCTTGTAGAAGTTGTTGACTTTTTGAAATCGCCTAAGAAATATACGGATATTGGTGGAAAAATACCGAAGGGTGTTCTTCTGGTTGGCGACCCTGGAACTGGTAAAACACTTCTTGCACGTGCGGTTGCCGGTGAAGCTGGAGTTCCATTCTTCAGCATATCTGGTTCTGACTTTGTTGAAATGTTTGTTGGTGTTGGTGCCAGCCGTGTACGAGATCTGTTTAAGCAGGCACGTGAAAAAGCTCCGTGTATTATTTTTATAGATGAAATTGATGCGCTTGCAAAGAGCCGTGCAAACGGTTTCAGCAGTAACGATGAGCGTGAACAGACTTTAAACCAGCTTCTTGTAGAAATGGATGGTTTTGATAACGAAAAAGGACTTATAGTGCTTGCCGCTACAAACCGTGTTGACGTTCTTGACCCTGCAATTCTGCGTCCAGGACGTTTTGACCGTCAGGTTCCTGTAGAAAAGCCTGATGTAACTGGTCGTGAAGCAATTCTCCGCATCCATGCAAAGAATGTTAAGCTTGACAGTGATGTTGACTTTACTTCGCTTGCACACGGAACAACAGGTTTTGCAGGAGCAGATCTTGCAAACGTTGTAAATGAAGCTGCAATCCTTGCCGTACGCAATGGCCGGAAAAAGGTTACCATGGCAGATTTCAACGATGCAATTGATAAGGTAAGCATCGGTCTTAAGAAAAAGACACGCAGCGAAAACGAAAAGGAACGCAAGATTGTTGCATTCCACGAAACAGGTCACGCCCTTATGGGAGCTTTCACCCCGGATTACCCACCTGTAAACAAAATTACAGTGGTGCCACGTTCACACGGAATTGGCGGCTTTACACAGTATCGCGATGAAGAAGAAAAGACACTTCAGACCCAGAGTGATTTAATTAATGAAGTTGATGTAATGCTTGGTGGACGTGCCGCAGAACAGGTTGTTTTCGGCGAGATTTCTACAGGTGCTGCAAACGATATCAGCCGTGCAACAGATATTCTTAAACGCATGATTACCGATTTTGGTATGAGCGAAAAGTTCAAGAATATGACACTTGGAAAGGGTGTCCGCGGTTATGCAGGCGGCGAACCTGAGCTTATCCGTGAGTTCAGTGAAGAAACACAGAAGTATATTGATGAAGAAATTGCCCGTATCATGAACGAGCGATACGAATATGCAGTTAAGCTTCTTACCGAACATAAAGAATTGCTCGATTACATTGCCACCCGCCTTATGGAAAAAGAAACTATGGACGGCAAAGAGTTCGCTGAAATAATCAAAGGTGAACAGCACTGCAAAGAATTAAGCGATAATTCTATTGAAGAAAAAGCTTCTGCAGAAAAAGCTTCCAAAAAATCTAAGGCAAAAGTCGAAGAAAAGCCGGAAACAGAAGTAAAAGCTAAACCAAGAACCAGAAAAAAGGCTGATTCTGAAGCAAAAAAATCTGAATAACTGCTGCTAGTGACAATTTGATGATTAAACGCTATAATCTTTAGAATATGAAGAAAAGATGTTTTTTATACATGACCATTCTTTTTATTACAAGTTCCGTTTGGTCACAAGGTATCACTACAGCAAGTGCCTATTTCAAACAAATCTCAGAATACTACGGCTCACTCAAAGATTACGAAGCCGATTTTGAAATAAAAATTGAAAAGCAGGAAACCGCCGGAAAGCTTTCCTATAAAGCACCTGATTTACTGCGTATGGACTATTCCACACCGGAAAATCAGGTAATCTGTTTTAACGGCGATATGCTTACAATCTATCTTCCGGATTCATCAGCTGTATTGCAGCAGTCAATCACACAGGAAAACGGAAGTGCCGCTTCTCTTTCTACACCACAGGGACTTTCACTTTTAAGCCGCTACTATACCGTTGCCTACGAAACAGGCCAGACAGCCGAACCTCTTGAAAAAGGCTCCGACGAAATGGTCGTAAAGTTTATCCTTACAAAGAAAAGTAATACCGAAGCTTTTAAGTATATAAAAATAGCAGTAAACGAGGACACAAAGCTTATTCGAAGAATTGAAGCCGTAACACCAAAAAACGAAACCTTTATCTTCAATTTCTTTGACTATAAGGTAAATCAGGATATTTCCGATGCAAGGTTTATTTACGACCCGCCATCCTCAGCTAATAACTTTAATAATTTCCTGTTTGCGGAGTAATTGTAATTATGGAAAGTTTTGGCGAAATCCTTCATAACACTCGAGTAGAAAAAAATCTTGATATAGATAAAATTGCCAGGGAAATCTCAATAGAAAAAAAATATCTTCAGGGACTTGAAGATGAAGACAGCAATGTTTTTCCTGGCGAAGCTTACATGATAGGTTTTTTAAGAAACTATTCTGCCTATCTGGAACTCGACACCGAGTTTATGCTAAAGCTTTACAACAACAAAAAGATTCAGGAATCACCTGTACCGGAAGGACTTATAGCAAAACGCCGCCCGCGCTGGCTTATTCCTGCAATTATAATTCCTGTTGTTTTTCTTGTTGGTGTTGCAGTTACAATTACAGTTTTACTTCTTTCAAAACGAAAGCCTGACGATGATTCTCTTGTTGTAGTTACAAATAATTCAAAGAATGCCCAGTATGTGCTTGATGATACAAAGTTTACACAGCGTGTTTACAAGGGAGACCAGTTCCTTGTTCCAACAGAAAAGGGGCAGATTGTTCTTACAGTAAGAGACACTCTTTCATCCTTTGGACTCGACACACCGGCCGGAGTTTTCTATACAGATCTGGCAGAAGAATCAGAAATTGATATAAACGGAGACTCAGTTGCAGACCTGATTATTTATGTTTCCGATATTTCCTATACTGATGAAAACCGCGGTGTAGAGCTTAGTGTTCTTGTTCGTCATGGAATGCAGGCACAGGAACAGAATGCAACTCTGGTTGACGAGATTCCATTTATCACCGACATAAAATCTAAGCATCCACAGAAGGTTATTGTAGAAGACAACCGTGCTTATCCGTTTACGCTCAACGCAAGCTTCCGCGGACCTTGTCTGTTCCGAAGCCGTGTTGATAATTCAGAATCTTCAGAAACTTATTTTTCACGTGGCGAAGTTTTCACTGCAAATCCTCATAATGGTATACGACTCTGGATTTCTAACAGCAATACAGTTAAGTTTACGATTATTGCGGATTCAAGAACATTTGAGCTTGATATTGGTGTAGCCGGACAGGTTCTTGTAGAAGACATTAAGTGGATTAAAGATACCGACGGAAAATACAAGCTGGTAATAATTGAACTCGACTAATTTTTATATAGATTTACACGGTTGTGCCAAAAATCAAACCGATGCCGAAATAATTGTAAGTTTTCTTGAAAAAGAAGGATTTTGTTATGTTCAGAATCCTGAAATTGCTTCATTTATACTCATCAATTCCTGCGGTTTTATTCAGTCTGCAAAAAAAGAATCAATAAATGCAATTTACGAGCTCAGAGCTGCGTATCCGGATGCAAAAATAATTCTTACGGGTTGTCTTGCAGAGCGTTATTCTCAGTCTTTATATGATGATATGCCGGAGCTTGACGGTGTATTCGGTAACGGTAATCTTGCAGAAATTGCCGGCTTTATGAAAAAGTATTCGAAGAATCAAACCCGTTTGGCCCAGACTTTTCCGCAGCAGGGTATTTGTGCGGCTGAACGTAAGGTTCTGTTTAATTTTCCGGGCAGTGCATATGTAAAGATTACCGAAGGCTGTTCAAATAACTGTTCTTTCTGTGCAATAC
>JAEEGG010009400.1_pt1 | contig 21890 bp, 19 predicted proteins | sample 9134161 | NCBI WGS metagenome assembly JAEEGG01 (sample SAMN16246543, study PRJNA631951) | gut metagenome | biome: gut microbiome; feature: rumen; material: CR-attached | host: Bos | place: Iran: Karaj | collected 2018-10
TTATTACACCTCCAAGAACCGCATCGAGCTGCACAATGCGGCGGCTGCCGACAAGGTATTCGAGGCTGTCAAGAAGAAATATGCGCATGAGAAACTCACCACCATAGACGGTGTCCGTGTCGACTTCGAGGCCGACAAGATGTGGGTTATCCTTCGCAAGTCCAACACCGAGCCGATTATCCGCGTTTACGCCGAGGCTCCGGTAGAGGTTGTCAGCCAGGCCATTGCAGAAGAAATAATAGACGTCGCCAACGAAATCCTGTAGCGTATGTTCTCTTTCAGGACTACGCCGCTGCTGGAGCAGGAGGATAACACGCTGCGCCGGGGCCGCATTGCGGTGCTGGACGACGAGACTGCGTGGCATCCGCAATACGGTGAGTATCTGTATTTTACATTGGCGCGCTACCGCAACGCCGTGCGGCTGCATTCGCTTGAGGATGCGGGTGTGCTGGCGCAGTGCCAGGGGGTGGTGATAGAGCATCAGCCTACCGGCACCCGGTTTGACCCGTTCCTGAAGCAGTTGCGGGCCTTCTTCCTGGAGCTCAACCGCAGTGAGGATCCGCTTTCGGTGTACATCATAGACCGGCTGAATCCCAGCGGCCGGTGCGTGGAGGGCGGTCATTACGACGGCCTGCCGCACAAGCACGGCCTCACGATGGGCGAGATTGCCAACATGTACTACAGCGAGATGAACGCCAGCTTCCCGCTGCACATCATCAGTGCCGCTGCCAACGATGCGGCGCGGGAACTGATGCAGTGGAGCATCCCTCAGCCGTGCGGCTTCTCGGGGCTGTTTTCTGCGGTATTCATGAGCGGCGCATGGTTGTGGAACGGCACAAATGTCAGCTGCGGACAGGGAACGACCCGTCCGTACGAGATGTTTGGCGCGCCGTTCATGAAGTCTCTGGAGCGGGGACGCGACCTGGCCTGGGGCGATGCGCTCACCTGGAACGATGTCGATTCGCCTGTCTACGACAAGGGCGTCTACATGCGCTGGTGCAGTTTTACCCCCACCGCCGGGCTGTACACAGGGCAGGAGTGCTACGGATTCCAGATGATGCCGAACCCCGGCGAGCCGCAGTACAACGCCGTGCTCCACACCCTGAGGCTGATGCGGTTCGTGAAGGAGCAGTGTCCCGAATTTGCAATCAACGACCGGCTGGACTCACTGGCCGGCAACGAGATGATGCTGAGCTATCTGCGCGGCGAAGAGGACTACGACACGCTGCGCGAGGCTGTAAAGACCGAGGAGCAGAAGTGGCTCCGCAAAGCCAAGAAGTACCTCCTCTACGACGAACCCTTGTATCGTGTGAAATAGACCGAGGCGGGCAGGGCCTTCGCTTGAATGTTGTGCCTCGCTGTCGCTTCGCCCGCTCCGCTCGCGCCCGGAATGCGCTCGCTCCCGCGACCTAGCTAACGCCGCTCGGCACCTCCATTCAAGCTGTCGGCTTTTCTGCCCGCCTCGGATGAATAGTGCGCCTGTCGGTCCATAGTTTGGACCTTCGGGCGCATCTATAACAATTCGTACATAGCAGAGGCGATGCGGCGGGCGGAGGAGGGGGCGCCGAGGGAACGGCGGACGGCGTCATAGTCAGCGAGCATTTGCGCGCGGTAGTCGGTGTCGCCAGTCAGGCGCAGGAGCTCGGCGGAGATGGCCTCCGGAGTGCATTTATCCTGCAGCAATTCCTTGAAGATTAGCTTGTTCGCTATCAGATTGGCGAGACTTACGTACGGAACTTTGAGGATTGATATAGCTATCTTGAAGGACAGGGGATTCATGCCGTAGCAGACTACCTGCGGAGTGCCGACGATGGTGGCTTCGAGACTGGCGGTGCCCGATGCAACAGCCGCGGAGGCGCTGTGCTTCAGCAGTGCGTAGGTCTGTCCGTACACCACGCGGATGCCGCTGCATTTGTCCACTGATGTTGATTCACCACCAAATAACTTCTCATAAACGTCCCCGCTCAGTCCCGGAGCACCGGCAATGACGAACTGAAATACCGATAGGTGAGGGTCAGCCGCCAGTTCGCGGAACCGCGGCGCCAGAAACTTTATCTCCTGGAGCCGGCTACCGGGGAGAAGGGCGATAATTGGTTTGTCGGAAAGGCCGTTGGCGCTCAGGAATTCTTCGCGAGAGGGCGCCGCCGACAGTGCTGCTCCTATGCTGTCAATCAGAGGATTACCTTCATATACCGGCTCGATGCCGCGGGCGCGGAACCACTCCACCTCAAAGGGGAAAATGACAAACAATTTGTCGACATAGCGACGCAGCTTCTCTACCCGTCGCTCGCGCGAGGCCCAGACCTTGGGTGCGATGTAGTAGAAGATTTTGAACCCGGCGTCGTGGGCAAACCGGGCTATCTTCAGGTTGAAACCGGGATAGTCTATAAGGATGACAGCGTCGGGGCACCAGGCCAGGATGTCGGCCTTGCACATGGCCAGATTGCGGCGGATTCGGCCCGCCTTGGCAATCACCTCCACGATGCCCATCACCGCCGTGTCGCGGTAGTCGCGCACCTTGACACCGCCAACCGCCTCCATCTTCTCACCGCCCCAGAAACGGAAATCAGCCTGCGGGTCGCTTTGCGCCAGCCCCCGCATCAACAGCGAGGCGTGCAGATCGCCCGAGGCTTCACCCGCTATGAGGTAGTATTTCATGGGGTTTTAATCAAAGTCCCAGCACTGCGAGAGGCGATCCAGCTCGGCATAGTCGGTGGTGTCCACGGTGTGGGGTACTATTGTGATGTAGCCGTCGCGGATGAGCATGTGGTCGTCGGTAATGTCGTCGCCGCCCGCCAGGTTCAGGAATTCTCCCACCATCCAGAAGATTTCACGGCCGCGCGGGTCAATTTCGCGCACGAACTCCTTGTGCCAGCGGCCGCGGCCCTGACGGGCCAGGGTGATGCCGCGCACCTGCTCCGGCGATATGTCGGGAAAGTTGATGTTCAGGAAGGTCCCGGCCTTGGGAGGACAATCAAAGAACCGGTCCATGATGTCGTCCAGATAGCAGTCTATGATGGAAAAGTCGGGAAATTCGTCGTGGGTGTCGATAGAGAATCCAAGGGAGGGGATGCCGTACAGCGCGCCCTCTTTGGTGGCGCCCAGCGTGCCGGAATAAATCGCCGCCGCCGATGCGTTGCTGCCGTGATTGATGCCGGAAATGAGCAGGTCGGGCATGCGGCCCTCCTCAATAAACATATTGATGCCCATCTTGGCGCAGTCGCACGGCGAGCCGTCCAGCGTATAGACGCGGACCATTCCCATTTCGCCTTCGGCCTCGATGTTATGAAGATGCTTCAGATGCAGCGGCCTGTCCATAGTAAGGGAGGCCGATTTGGCGCTCTGCGGTTCCTTGGGCGCAACTACGGTGACATCGCCGTAGTTGCGGAAAAGGTTTGCCAGGTGCATCAGTCCTACTGCATTTATTGAATCGTCGTTGGTAAGCAGAATCTCCCGCGTCATAATATAGCAAATAAATCTGAATTCTTACCACAAAGATAAATTTTTATTATATTTGCACCTCCTTAAAAAGGCAATTATTTTTTAGTTCAATTTTTATTATAAATCAGTAAAATGACAAAAGTAGCAATTAACGGTTTTGGCCGTATCGGTCGTCTCGCATTCCGTCAGATGTTCGAGGCTGAAGGTTATGAAGTAGTAGCAATCAACGACTTGACAAGTCCCAAGATGCTCGCTCACCTGCTGAAGTATGACACAGCTCAGGGTGGTTTCGCCGGCAAGTTCGGTGAAGGTAAGCACACTGTAGAGGCTGGTGAGGACTTCATCGTAGTTGATGGCAAGAAGATCACCATCTATGCAAAGCCCAACGCAGCTGAACTCCCTTGGGGTGAGCTCAATGTTGACGTTGTTCTGGAGTGCACCGGTTTCTATACTTCCAAAGAGAAATCAATGGCTCACATCCAGGCTGGCGCCAAGAAGGTCGTTATCTCCGCTCCCGCAGGCAACGATCTGCCCACCATCGTTTACAATGTAAACCACAAGACTCTGACTCCCGCCGACAACGTTATTTCTGCAGCTTCCTGCACCACCAACTGCCTGGCTCCCATGGCAGCTGCCCTCAACAAGTATGCTCCCATCCAGAGCGGTATCATGAGCACCATCCACGCTTACACCGGTGACCAGATGATTCTGGACGGTCCTCAGCGCAAGGGTGACCTCCGCCGCAGCCGTGCAGGCGCAATGAACATCGTTCCCAACAGCACAGGTGCTGCAAAGGCCATCGGTCTTGTAATCCCTGAGCTCAACGGCAAACTTATCGGTTCCGCTCAGCGCGTTCCCACAATGACCGGTTCCACCACTATCCTGGTTGCAGTTGTCAAGGGTAAAGACGTTACCGTAGAGGGCATCAACGCAGCAATGAAGGCTGCCGGTACCGAGAGCTTCGGTTACACCGAGGATCAGATCGTTTCCAGCGATGTTATCGGTATGAAGTTCGGTTCCCTGTTCGATGCAACCCAGACCATGGTTAGCAAGATCGACGACGACACCTATCAGGTACAGGTTGTTTCCTGGTACGACAACGAGAACTCTTACACTTCTCAGATGGTTCGCACCATCAAGTACCTCGCCGAGCTGAAATAATCACGCTACGATATGTTTAAAACGGCTCCCGGCTTCGGGGGCCGTTTTTTTGTACCCGCCCGCCGATAGCCGTGGCAGCAATCCTCTTGATTTACAGCCCTTTACGCAATCTCCCTTGCGTAAAAATGCGCAAGGGAGATGTTGTAATGTGCTGATAGTTAGCAGTGTGGGTGCCACAGTTGGTGACTCCCCGAGGGCTATAAACAGCGCTACATGTTGAAGCGTACGCCGATGTTTAGGGTGAAGTAGAGAGGGTTGTCTTTGTAGAGGGTGTTGGGGGCCTTCTCGTTCTTGAAGTACCAGGAGAGGGTGGGTTCGGCGTAAAGGCCGATGAGCGGAGTGATGTGATATTCAGCACCGGGCGAGACCCCCACGCTCCACATCAGCGGAATCTCGTCCAGCGTAGTGAAGTTGCAGGGATAGTTTGGGGATTCACTGCCGTAAATGCACTTGGAGCCCATTCCGTAGGCCGACCCGTAGAGGTCGAATTTACCCAGGCTGGCGAACCTTGCACCCAGCCCCACGGGGATGCCTGCAAAAAGCAGGTTCTGCCGGGCCCCGGTGGGAGTAACCCATGTGCGCAGGTATGTAAACCGCAAACCCGTCTCGGCGTAGAATTGGTTGGTAAAGTGGTATCTAAGAGATAATCCGCCGGAGACGGGTGCGGTGTAATGATATTGTATTTCCGGTGCCCCGAAATCGAAGTACTTGTTGCCTTCGCGGTCGGTGGTAACGCTCAAATCGTTGGGATTGGCATGGTCGCCCCGGGCGGAGGCGTTGGCTGCCAGTACGCCCGAAGCACCCAGCGAGAATCGCTTGAGCTGCTTGCGGACGGGCTCGACGGGCTCTGCAAACGGGTCGCTGCCCAGATCTGCGAGACCAATATTCTGAATAGGCTCGGCGGCATCCCCGGCATCGGCCAGAAGGGGCTGGGCATCCTTTTTGACGATGCTGACCGGTTTTACGCCGGTCGGCTTTGCTACGCTACTGCCGGGCTTCGAAACAGGCTCCGAGAGGGGTGCAGATACGTTCTCGGGAACGCTTGTGGTGGAAGTGTTCACATTCAAGACGGGCTCTGAATCTGACGCAGATTTATCTATAGCGACGACTTCCTGCTGACCGGCATCGGCCAGACCGGAAGTCTGCTGGCCGGAACGGTCGCGAAGCAGCAGGGCACCGCCGGCAACCACGGCCGCCAGCGAAGCGGCATAGGCCAGCCACCGCAGGCCGCGCTTCATAGGAACGGACGCTCCCTTCGGCGCACCCGTACCGGCCCCGGCCCCGGCGCCAGAACCAGCTCCGGACGCAGCCCCCGCCGCAATCATCTTCTGCTTCAGGTCTTCAAAGCCGGGCAGCTGCATATCGTCGGGGACGTACGCATCCATCTTCTGCTTCAAAACCTCTGTCCAATCTTTCTTCATATTATCGTTTTTCATATTTTTCAATCATCTCTGCCAGGTGCGCCTTGGCCCTGTAAAACCTCATTGCAGAGGCACTCTCCTTTATTCCCAGCATCGAGGCGATCTCCTTGTGGGAGAACCCCTCGAACACAAACATGTTGAGCACCGTGCGCTCGTTGTCCGGGAGAGAAAGAATCATGTTGTACAGATCTTCGTCCCTGACGCCGGCGATGCTCTCTGCCAGGCCATCGTCCGACACGGTCTTGAAGCCGACCTGCGTGATGTCATCCGCCTCGCGCACCGGATCTTTCTTGCGCAGATACATCAGGCAGGTGTTGGCCATGATGCGGGCCAGCCACGCCTTGAGGCTGCCCGGACCGCGGTCGGAGAATTTGCTCCAGTTGGTATACGCGCTCACAAAACCGTCCTGGAACATATCCTGGGCAGTGGCCGCATCACGAACGTAACGCCTGCACACCGACAGTAAATATGCCCCATCTCTCTTATAGGCTCTTTCCAAAGCTTCGATACCGTCCATTGCAATTCGCTTATTAAATGCAAATGTCATCAAAATCTTACATAATTTTATGTAAATTTGCGTTTATGAAAAGAAAATCATCTGATAATGGCCGCAAAAGCAGCGTCCGCCGCAAGGTCCGCGTCGGCTTTGCCGTGATTGCGTTCATACTGTTTTTCTCCAGCATTGTGTCGCTGTACGAGTTCACCCGGATGAACCGTGTACTTACGCAGCAGATTGGTGACAACGTTAACAGCGTGAATATTGGCCGCGACCTCATAATGCTTACCGAGGACTACAACCTGGGCGTGCTGAATGCCATTTCTGAATACGAAGGGGGAGAAGGCGCCCTCTCGGCCGACAATATCCATCCGGCGCAGAACGCCCGCTTTGTGGAGGAGTTCTCCGAGACGATGGAGGAGATGCGCCGCTCTTTCACCTCCCGCACCACTCATAACGAGCGCAACCTGGCCGACAGCGTGCTGCTGGCCTACACCGCCTACATGCAGGTGCTGGGCGAGGGGCGCGAGATTGTCCGGGAAGAGGACCCGATGACCCGTCAGGAGTGGTATTTCGAGCGGCTGCAGCCCTACTACATCAAGCTGAGAAACTACATCCAGAGTCTGACCAACGCCAGCCAGGATGCCCTTATAGACAATTCCAAGAAGGTGGACGCAACCTTCTACCGCAGCATCACCCCGGCCATCGCATCGGTGGTGGTGGGTCTGCTGCTGGTGCTGCTGTTCAACTATTTCATAAACTTCTACATCCTGACCCCGCTCATCAAGATTAGCAAGGGCATCCAGGGCTACCGCAGCTACCGCAAGGATTACAATGTTGAGGTTGACAATAACGGCGACGAGATCGACCAGCTGAACAGCAACGTCCGCGACATCATAGAAGACCACAAGTCGGTCCAGAAACAGTCATAGATGAATCTCCGGGTCATAACCAAGAACATCGGTCTGGCGCTCCTGGTGGACGCCGGCTTCATGTTTCTGTCTGCGGCGGTGTCGGCATACTACAAGTTTGACTCGGCTTTTTCTCCGCTGTTGCTCAGCGGCTTCCTGACTTTGGTGGTCGGCATTCTTCCCATCATCTTCGTGGGCAAGGGTACAAACCGCATCACCACCGCAGAGGGCCTGCTGATCCTCTTTTTCGCGTGGTTTCTCTCCTGCGTATTCGGCCTGATTCCTTACGCCCTGTACGGCGGCGAATTCTCGCTTGAAAACGCCTGGTTCGAGAGTACCTCCGGCTTTACCGCCACCGGCGCCACCATCCTCCAGGACATCGAGGCGCTGCCGCGCGGCCTGCTTTTCTGGCGCCAGTCGACCCACTTTATCGGCGGCTTGGGAGTGGTGGTATTCATGATGATTATCCTCCCGTCGGCCGGCACGGTGAAGCTGCGCATGCGCCACCTGGAGGTCTCCGACGTTTCGGCCGGCAGCTTCAACTACCATTCCAACAAGATCGTAAGGGTAGTGCTTACCATTTATATATCGATGATGGTGCTGTGCGCGCTGCTGTTTATGCTGGCCGGCATGACTGTCTTCGACGCCGTCTGCCACGCATTCAGCGCGGTGGCCACCGGCGGCTTCAGCACCCACAATACCTCAATCGGATACTTTGACTCCCGCTGGATAGAAATCATCGCCATGTTCTTCATGCTGATGAGTTCGCTCCATTACGGGCAGATTTACGCCTCCATCGCGGGCCGCAACTTTGGCGTCTTCCGCAATCCGGTGGTCAAGTTTTTCCTGACGACCATCGGTATAGGCATCGTGGCGGTATTTATAACACTTTGGATTTCCGGTACTTACACCAATCCGCTGATGGCGCTGCACGAGGCCGCCTTCAACGTTATATCGTTGGGATCTTCCACCGGCCTTGCAACGGTCGACACCTCCGTATGGCCCACCTTCGCCATCGCGGCCCTGCTGTATTTCATGATACAGTGCGGTTGTTCCGGATCCACCACCGGCGGTGTCAAGGCCGACCGCATCATGCTGCTGTTCAAGTCGGTAAGGGCGCAGGTGACAGCTACAATCCACCCCAACGCAGTGGTTCGCGTCAAGATAGGCGGCCAGAACACCGACACCAGCATCGTGAACAGTGTCACGACGTTCGTCATCCTCTATTTTGCGATAATGTTCATCTGTGCGCTGATTTATGCGGCGTGCGGCATGGACCTGGTGGATTCTTTCACCGGCAGTCTGGCCCTCGTGGGCAATGTCGGCCCTGCGTTCGGCAGCATCGGCGCTATGGAGAATTACGCCTTTGTGCCCGTGCTGGCCAAGATTATCATGCCGTTGGAGATGATTGTCGGCCGTCTCGGAATCTACGCGGCCTTCAGTTTATTCTTAATCAAAAAACGATAGGATATGGCGGCGGGGAGTTTTGCGAAGGAGATGAGATTGAATCTGGCGTTTGAGCCGACCGAAGACCAGGACAGGCTGTTCGAAGCTTTGGAAGACTTTGGAGGCGATCTGACCTCCGACATAATGGTGGTGGCGGGCTATGCCGGCACCGGCAAGACCAGCGCCATCGCCGCCTTCGTTAAGACTCTGCATCAGCATCGGTATAAGTTTGTGCTGCTGGCCCCGACCGGCCGCGCCGCCAAGGTATTATCCGGCTTCACCGGCTTTCCGGCCTACACCATCCACAAGCATATCTACCGCCAGAAGTCGCTCAGCGGCGGGTTCGGCAAGTTTTCGCTGGATGTTAACCGGAATCGCAACACCTTCTTCATAATTGACGAGTCGTCGCTGATTACTATTGACGGCGACGGCGGCGGCAACGTCTTCGGCAGCGGCGACCTGCTGCAGGATCTGGTGACATTCGTCCGCTTCGCCCCCGGCAACAAGATGATTTTCATTGGCGACCGCGGTCAGTTGCCTCCGGTGGGGATGGACGCCAGTCCGGCGCTGGACATCGACTTTATGAGCAGCGCGTTCGGCAATATCCACACCGCCGACCTGACCACCGTGATGCGACAGGCGCAGGAATCGGGCATATTGCACAATGCCACCATCCTTCGCGAAATGGAGAGGGAAGGAAGCCTGAAACTGCCGCAGCTGGAACTGGAGGGCTTTGACGACATCTCCCGCGTTTCCGGCAGCGAGCTGATAGAGAGCATGAGCGACAATATCGGACGCTACGGCCTGGACGACGTGGTGGTGCTTACCCGCAGCAACCGCAGGGCCAACCGCTACAACGCCGGCATTCGCGCCCAGGTGCTCTACCGCGAGGAGCAACTTACCCGCGGCGACAAATTGATGGTGGTTAAGAACTGTTACCAGTTCCTGGAAAAGGTCGAGGACGAGGATTTCTTTATTGCCAACGGCGACATGGGTCGTCTCAAGAAGATATCCAAGTACGAAGAGCGCTACGGGCTGCATTTTGCCCAGGCGACCATCTCTTTTCCCGACTACGACGACCTGGAAATCACCGCCAAGATTATTCTGGATACCCTTACCAGCGAGGCGGCGGCGCTCACCTCCGAGCAGCAGAACGCCCTTTTCGAAGGTGTCTGGGCAGATTACGAGGATATCACGGTAAAGAAAAAACGCTACGAGGCGGTGCGCGAAGACAAGTATTTCAACGCGCTGCAGGTCAAGTATGCCACCGCCATAACCTGCCACAAATCGCAAGGCGGGGGATGGCCGTGCGTCTATATCGACAACCCCTTCTGGGGCGATGAAATCACGATTGACGACATAAAATGGCTATATACTGCAATTACCCGTGCCACCGAACGAGTTTTTTTAGTAAATTTCCCTGATAATTGTTTTAAACGGTAAAAGATATGTCACTGTATTGGATTCTCTTTATCGGAATTGCGGTGCTGAGCTATATAGTTCAGGCCAGTCTTCAGTCCAAGTTCAACAAGTACTCGCAGATTCCCATCGACGGCGGCCTCACCGGTCGTGACGTGGCGGAGAGGATGCTGCGCGAGCACGGCATATACGACGTTCAGGTGACCTGCATAGAGGGCACTCTCACAGATCATTATGACCCTACCAAGAAGACGGTGAACCTCTCCGAGGCAGTGTATCGCTCCAACAGCGTGATGGCTGCGGCGGTGGCGGCGCACGAGTGCGGTCATGCCGTTCAGCACGAGGTGGGCTATGCCCCGCTCAAGCTGCGCAGCGCCCTGGTGCCGGTGGTGAGCTTCTCTTCCAAGATAGTGATGTGGGTGCTGCTGGGCGGCATGCTGCTGCTCAAGGTCTTCCCGCAGCTGATGCTGGCTGGCATCGTGCTTTTCGCACTTACCACGCTCTTTTCCGTAGTTACACTTCCGGTAGAAATCAACGCCTCCAGCCGCGCGCTGGCATGGCTCAATCAGACCGGCATTACCAATGCCTACAATCATCCTTACGCGCAGAAGGCCTTGCGCAGTGCCGCCTACACCTATGTCGTCGGGGCTCTTTCGTCGCTGGCCACGCTGCTCTATTACATCATGATATTCACCGGCGGAAGCCGCAGATAGCTGTATGAAGAAGGCTTTATTGATACTGTCTCTGGCCTTGCTGCTTTGCGGCCAGGCGTTTGCGCAGAAGAAGGTGCTTACGGACCAGGATCTCGCCTCCGGCGTTCTACCGGAAGGCATCCTGAACTTGCGTCCGGCGCCGGTTTCTGACAAGATGATGCGGCCGCAGCCGATGCCGGAGATGGTAAAGGGGTGGGAGAATCCTACATATTCGCCCGACAAAAAGTATATCGCCTACACGCTTAACGGCGATTTGTATTCCGTTGAGGTGGCTACCCGCAAGACGGTGCGCCACACTACCGACGGCAGCAACGTCATAATGAACGGCTATGCCTCCTGGGTCTATTACGAGGAGATTTTTGGCCGCCGTACCAACTACAAGGCCTTCTGGTGGAGCCCGGACAGCAAGGTCATCACCTTCTACCGGTTCGACGACAGCAAGGTGCCGATGTTCCCCATCTACGATGCTAAGGGGCAGCACGGCACGCTGCGGGAGACCCGCTATCCCAAGGCGGGCGACCCAAACCCGGAGGTGAAGATAGGCTTTGTGAGCGTAGACGGCAACGCCGTTGTATGGGCCGATTTCGACCCCAGGAAGGACCAGTACTTCGGCACTCCGTTCTGGGACTACAAGGGCAAGCGACTAATGGTGCCGTGGATGGACCGCTCGCAGGACAACATGATAATCTACAGCGTGGATCCGCTCTACGGCCAGAAAATCTCCATTTACAGCGAGCATCAGGACACCTGGGTGGACTGGCCGGAGAATATGCTCAGCAACGCCCGCGGCATCTATATGGTGCGTGACTACGAAAAGTGGCAGCACATCTACTTCCTCTCTTACGACGGCAAGGAGTTCCGGTATGCCGGCGACCATACCAATTACTGGGGCGTCCGCCTGCTGAAGCTGACCGACAAGTATCTGTTCTACACCGCCCGTTGCAGCGAGAGCAGCCTCCGCACCGATATCTACCGTATCACCCTGTCTAATAACAAGGTACAGCGCGTTTCCTTTGGCGAATACGATTTCACCGCGGTGCGCGTGGCCGACGACTGCCGCAGCGTGACCGCCTTCGCCTCCAACAGCCACACGCCGATGCGCGAGGTAGAAATAAAGATACCCGCCAGCGGCGATGTCAAGGAAAAGAACGTCAAGGTGATATTCGACTCCAAGGGGCCCGAATATGACAACTACCGCATCGCCGAGCGCGAGATAGTCTGGATTACTATGCGCGACGGCAGCAAGGTGCCGGCGGCTGTGATATGGCCGTTGGACATGGACCGCAGCGGCAAGACAAAATACCCCGTCAAGGTCGACATTTACGGCGGCCCCGACAGCCAGCGTGTATACGACCGCTATGCCGGCGTCACCTTCGATACCCAGTGGTGGGCCAATCACGGCGTGGTGCAGGTGATTCTTGAAACCCGCTCCGCCGGCCATCTGGGTAGAGTTGGGGTCAACAAGGTATACCGCCGCCTGAGCATTGAGGAACTTCAGGATTTCATAGACGGCATCAAGTATTTCGATGCCCTGCCGTACATTAATTCCAAAAAGGTCGGCATAGAGGGCTATTCCTACGGCGGCACCATGGCACTGCTGGCAGCTACCGAGGGCAACGAGTATTTCCAGTACGCAGTGGCCAGCGGCGGTGTGATGGACTGGCAGCTGTACGACAGCCACTACACAGAGCGCTATATGGACCGGCCGCAGGATAACGCCGAAGGCTATGCCGCCGCCTGCGTCTTCGACCGCCTGAACAAGTATCGCGGCGACAAGACCAACATGCTGCGCCTGACCCACGGCACCGGCGACGACAATGTCCACATGCAGAATACCATGCAGCTGATAGACAAGTTGCAGAGCATGAACAAGGATTTTGAACTGATGCTATACCCCGGCGGCATGCATGGCTACCGCGGCTACCAGGAGCGCCAGTTCGAGATGCAGAATATGAGGTTCTGGTATCGCTACCTGCTGGAGCAGGATCTTCCGGAAGTTTTGAAAAATAGATAATACAAATAAATACAAGATATTATGGAACAATACATGGCAACGGCCAAGAGTTGGCTGAGCGAAAGTTTTGACGAGGCGACCCGCGCTGAGGTCGCAGAACTAATCAAAGGCGATCCCAAGGAGCTTGAGGACCGCTTCTACCGCACTCTGGAATTCGGAACCGGCGGCCTTCGCGGCATCATGGGCGTGGGCACCAACCGGATGAACAAGTACACCGTGGGCATGGCCACGCAGGGCCTTGCAAACTATCTCAAGCAACTCTATCCCGATGCTCCCAAGTCGGTGGTAATCTCTTACGACTGCCGCAACAATTCGCGCTATTTTGCCGACATCACGGCGGGCGTGCTGCTTAAAAACGGCATCAAGGTGTTCCTGTTCGAGGATATCCGCCCGACGCCTGAACTTAGCTTCTCCATCCGCCATCTGGGCTGCAACGCCGGTATCATGATCACCGCCAGCCACAATCCCAAACAGTACAACGGATACAAGGTGTTCTGGGAGGATGGCGCACAGATAGTCGAGCCGCACGATGTGAACATCATCGCCGAGGTGGCAAAAATCACCGACCCGGCTCAGGTGGCCTTCAACGACGACCCCTCTCTGAAGCCGGTAATGGTCGGTGCAGAGGTCGACAAGGCGTTCCTCGATTCGATTTACACGCTGATGCTTTCGCTAGACTCGGTAAAGCGTCACAGCGACATGAAGATAGTCTACACTCCGCTGCACGGCACCGGAAGCCGCACCGTATATCCTTTCCTGGATATGATGGGCTTCAAGAATGTAATCCACGTGCCTGAACAGGACGTGAACAGCGGCGATTTCCCCACCGTGGTTTCTCCCAACCCGGAGGAGCCTACCGCCATGAAGATGGCCATGGAGAAGGCCGATGAGGTTGGTGCCGACCTGGTGCTGGCTTCCGACCCCGATGCCGACCGTATCGGCGTGGCTGTGCGTGACGATAAGGGCAAACTTATACTGCTCAACGGCAACCAGATTCTCTCGATTCTCTTCGCCTACATGCTGGACCGCTGGAATGCGCTGGGTAAACTCAAGACCGGCGATCCGTTCATGGTAAAGACCATAGTCTCCACCCGCATGGCAGACGCCATCTGCGCCAAGTATAACGTGCCGCTCTACAGCGTTCTCACCGGTTTCAAGAACATCGCCACCGTGGTTCGCGAGTTCGAAGGCAAGCGGGTTTACATCGGCGGCGGCGAGGAGTCTAACGGCTTCAACCCCGGCGACTTCGTACGCGACAAGGATTCCGCTGCAAGCTGCGGCCTGCTGGCAGAATGCGCAGCATGGCTTGCCGACCGCGGACAGACCGTATACGGCTATCTGCAAGAGCTTTACAAGGAGTTCGGATACTACAAGGAGGGCCTGACCAACATCTATCGCGCCGGCAAGGAAGGCGCCGCAGAGATCCAGAAGATTATGAAGGACTACCGCGAGAATCCTCCCAAAGAACTGGTCGGCAGCAAGGTGGTCAAGGTTATCGATTATCTTGAGACGGAGAAGACCAAGCTTCCCAAGAGCAATGTACTGCAGTTCCTCGCAGAGGACGGCACCATCGTCTCCGTTCGTCCTTCCGGCACCGAGCCCAAAATCAAGTTCTACTTTGGCGTCCGCGGCGCAGATGCCGACGCCAGGATCGATCAACTCAAGAAGCAGTTCGCATAAATGTACAACAGACGCACAAAGGTCGCGCTGGTCTACGATTTTGACGGGACCCTTTCGCCCGGCAACATGCAGGAGTACGGATTCATCCAGGCTCTGGGCAAGTCGCCGGAGGAGTTCTGGGGCGCCAGCAACAGCATCAGCGAAGAGCTGGAGATGAACGGCATCCTCGCCTATATGAAGATTATGATAGACGAGGCCCGCAAGGCGGGCATATCGCTCAAGCGCGACTCGTTTGTGGAGTTTGGCCGCAACATCGAACTCTATCCCGGCGTCCGTGAGTGGTTCAAAATGGTGAACCGCTACGGCGCCGAGAGGGGAGTTACGGTAGAGCATTACATCATATCTTCGGGCATGACAGAACTCATAGAGGGCAGCGAAATATCCCACGAGTTCAAGAAAGTCTTTGCCAGCAGTTTTCTCTACGACGACACCGGCGATGCCGTATGGCCCGCCGTCGCAATCGACTTTACCAACAAGACGCAGTTCCTCTTCAAGATCACAAAGGGCATCATGGACATCGCCGACAACCGCCGCGTCAACAAGCAGGTGCCGGACGAGGACAAGCCGGTTCCCTTCAGCAACATGATTTACGTGGGCGACGGCGACACCGACATCCCCTGCATGAAGATTGTGAAGATGTTTGGAGGCAATGCCATCGCCGTGTATAACAGCAACGCCAAGAAAGCCACCGCCCAGCAACTCCTGGACCAGGACCGTGTCAACTTCATCGCCCCCACGGACTATACCGCCCGCGGCAAGTTGTTCGCGCTGGTGTGCGCCATCATCGACAAGGTCAAGGCCGAATCCGATTACAATAAGCTGAAATTACAAGATTAGCTCCGGGCAAAGGCCTCCGCATGTAATTGGTTGCTCCCTTATCAGCCGGTCGCAACCCAATTCATGCATCCGGCTTTTTTGCCCGGCAGAAGCCGTGGCACCTACATCTCTTACTATCAGCGCATTGTAACATTTCCCTTGCGCATTATGACGCAAGGGAAATTATGTAAAGTGCTGTAAATCAGTCTGGTTGCTGCCACGTATATCGGCGGGTAGATTTTGTCCGAAGCTTAGCTTTCATGCAAGGCTCTTCCCGGCGCGAGTTAGTTCTTGCTGCCGAATAATGCCAGGAGGAGGTAAATGCAGAAGAGGAGGAGGGTAAAGAGGGCGAGGTAGCCGGCGAAAAGGATGCCGCGGGGGGCTACCAGAGCGATGCCGACCACTACGGCGAGGGCGCCGCCGGCCAGCAGATAATGCTTGATGCCAATCTTTTCTTTTACGGAGAACATCCGGATGCGGCTCACCAGCAGTACGCAGAGCACCACCGCCAGCACCGGTATGAACCACGCCGTGCCCAGCAGGTTAAGAATGGCGCTCTCGGCGCCCGCCATTGCGCAGGTGTGGCCGTAAGCTACCAAAGACGATGAAATCATGGCAGAAGCGGGGGTGGCGAGGCCTCTGAAGTAGCTCTGTTCGCTGTCGTCTATATTGAAACGCGCCAGCCGGACGGCGGAGAAGGCCACCAGCAGCAGCGGCACGAAGGCGAGGGGATTGGGAGCGCCCTCGCAGTTGATCTTGAAATACCAGGCAAAGAGCATCAGCGCCGGAGCCAGACCGAAGCTGACAAGGTCGCTGAGCGAATCCAGCTCCCTGCCCATCGGCGAGGTAACACCAAGCCGGCGGGCAAGGGCGCCGTCGCACAGGTCGAATACCGCCCCGGCCAGAATAAAGCAATATGCCTGGTAGAAATAGCCCCACAGGGCGAGTATGCAGGCGCACACTCCGCACATAAGGTTCAAGCAGGTAATAAGGCTGGGGAGGTACTTTTTCATATTAAATAGAGTGGAGGGTTCTAGTTTATGCCCATTTTCTTACGAATGTCTTTGGGGATGGCATTCTTGTGGACAGTAATGTTGAGGGTCTTGTAGCGCACGAAAGATTCGGAGGCGTACCAGATTCCGTTATACTTGCCGGTCTCGCCCCAGGAATTCTTCACGATGTAGAACTTGCCGCCGTCCTGGTCCTTGGCGATGCCGTAGATGTGCATGCCGTGGTCGTCGGTCATAGTCTTGTTGTCGAACTCCTCCTGGCGGGTCTGCTGGTTGGTCTCGGCCTCCACGACCTTGGTAAGGGGGGCGGGAGCGCCCTGCTCGCGGCCGACCCAGTGCTCCTGGTCGGAACCGACGGAAGCGGCGGCCGTGGCCTGCTCGTCGATCAGGATGCCCAGGCCGTTGCGGGTGAAGCCCGTGTGGCTCACGTCAGCACCCCAGCAGGCGGTGTAGCCGTTCTCCAGGGCGTTGTCCAGGACGGCGATCATCTCATCGATGGGGACGTTGTAGGACTGGGTGCCGCGCCAGTTGTCGGCCACCTCGAGGGCGAACCAGGTATAGAACGGATGGTGCGTGAAGGAAGTCAGTTCGATATAGTCGTCCGGGTTGATCTTCATCGCGTCGCGATAGGATGCGGCCGTATAGGTCTTGCCGTCCACCACGAAAGTCTCCGGGGCCTTGCCGAAATACTCGTCCACGACGGCTGCGAAGCCGCGCTTCCAGGCGGTCGAAGGCTTGCGGCTCTTGGACACCGCGGTCACGTAGTTCAGCAGGATGGCGTCCAGCTCGGACTGCTGCGGGAGCGGCGTGCCGTAGTTGACGCCCGTCACGCACTCGTTGGGGACGATGCCGTGGTTCTTGACGACGTCCAGGGCGTCGCCGCAGCCGGAACCGACGCTGAAGTTCAGCTTGCCGTCCAGGCGGATGAACTTCTCGGCGCGCTCCTTATAGGAAGTGCCGACCACGAAGAATTCCGAGAAATCGGGGTATTTCGCCTCGTCTTTGATATTGCAGAGACGGATGGCCTCGGACTCCAGGAAGCTGATGGCGGAGAAAGACCAGCAGGTCCCGCTGCTCGCCTGGTTCTTGATCGAAGTGATCGGGTTGGCCAGGACCGTGGTGAAGGTGAATTCCGGCATTTCCGGGGCAGGACGCTGCTGCGCAAATGCGGATGCGCCCAGGCACAGCAGGGCGGCGGCTAAGAAGAGGACTCTTTTCATATGATCATATTTATTACAAATACAAAGATAAAAAAAGGATGGCAGAATCCTGCCATCCCTTGTAAAAAAAGTCGCGTCTTCGCCTAGGCGATCACCTTCGCCATCTCGAGGACCTTGTTGGAGTAGCCCCACTCGTTGTCGTACCAGGCGCAAACCTTCACGAAGGTCTTGTCGAGCTGGATACCGGCCTTGACGTCGAAGATGGACGTGCGGGCGTCGCCACGGAAATCGGTGGAGACGACAGCCTCGTCGGTGTAGCCCAGGACACCCTTGAGCTCGCCCTCGGAAGCTTCCTTCATCGCGGCGCAGATCTCATCGTAGGTGGCCTCCTTGGCGAGCTCCACGGTCAGGTCGACGAAGGAGACGTCGGAGGTGGGAACGCGCAGGGACATGCCGGTGAGCTTGCCGTTCAGCTCGGGAAGCACCTTGCCGACAGCCTTGGCGGCACCCGTGGAGGACGGGATGATGTTCTCGAGGATACCGCGGCCGCCGCGCCAGTCCTTCTTGGACGGACCGTCGACGGTCTTCTGGGTGGCGGTGGCAGCGTGGACCGTGGTCATAAGGCCGCGGACGACACCGAACTTGTCGTTGAGCACCTTCGTCACAGGGGCGAGGCAGTTGGTGGTGCAGGAGGCGTTGGAGATGATGTCCTGGCCGGCGTAGGTCTTGTGGTTCACACCATAGACGAACATCGGGGTGGCATCCTTGGACGGAGCGGACATGATGACTTTCTTGGCGCCGGCCTGGATGTGCTTGCGCGCGGTCTCGTCGGTGAGGAAGAAACCGGTGGACTCGACGACGATCTCGGCGCCGACTTCGTTCCACTTCAGGTTGGCGGGATCCATCTCGGCGGTGACACGGATCTTCTTGCCGTTCACGACCAGGTTGCCATCCTCGACCTTGACGTCGCCCTCGAACTTGCCGTGGACGGAGTCATACTTGAGCATGTAAGCCAGATACGCGGGATCGAGAAGGTCATTGATGCCGACAACCTCGATGTCATTGGGGAAATTCTGCACCGCAGCGCGGAAGACCATACGGCCGATACGGCCAAAGCCGTTAATACCAAGTTTTACCATTTGTTGATGAATATAAAAGTTAATAAATCGTTTGTTTGTCTTCTAACCTTAAAGGCTTGCAAATTTAGCTTTTTTTTGTGTGAAAATCAACCCCTTTTCCGGATTTCTTCTATCATCGCACGGGCCACGGCGCGGGAGGCGCCGGAGCCGCCCAGCAGGCGCCGGATTTCGGCGTAATCAGCCAGCATCCTGTCCCGGTAAGCGGCATCTTCCACCAGGCGACGGATCTCCTCCGAAGCCGCCTCCGCGGTGAAGTCTTCCTGGATCAGCTCGCGGAATGCCTCGCGGTCCACGCAGAGGTTGCCCAGGGAGATGTACTTGATGTTGTCCTGGATGCGCAGCACGTGGCGCCCGAGCCAGATCGCCAGGGGCGAGGTGTTCCAGGCGACCACCTGCGGCGTGCCGACGAGCACGGCCTCGAGCGAGGCCGTCCCGGAATTGATGACCGCAGCGTCGGCGAATCTCAGCAAGTCGTAGGTCCGGCCGAACAGCAGCGACACCTTCTCCCTTCCGGCGATAAAATGCTGATAATCGGCTTCGCTGCGGGCCGGGGCTCCGGCCACGACGAAACGCACGTTCTCCCACCCAGGCAGGGCCGAGAGCCGGTCCGCCGTGCCCATCAGCACCGGCATCATCCGCTTGATCTCTCCCTTGCGCGAGCCGGCGAGCAGCGCGATGTAGCGCCCCTCCACGGGACGCACGAAGTCGTGCCCGTCCACCGCGTCCACCAGCGGATTGCCCTTGTAGATGAACGGGACGCCCTGCTCCGTGAAATACGGGATCTCGAAGGGGAAGATGATGAAGAGCCGGTCCACGCAGGTTTTGAGCTTGCGGTTGCGTCCCGAGCGGGACGCCCAGGTCTTGGGGGCGATGTACCAGAAGACGCGGATGCCGCGCGCGTGGCACCATTCCGCCATCCGCATATTGAAGCCCGGGTAGTCGATCAGGATCACGACGTCCGGCTTCCAGGCCAGGATGTCCTGTTTGCAGTCCCGCAGGCCGCGCAGCAGCTTGCCGGCCTTGCCGAGCACGTCCGTGAAACCCATCACCGCGCCTTCGCGGTAATGGGCGGCCACTTCCGCCCCGGCCGCCTGCATCAGCTCCCCGCCCCGGCAGCGGCAGACCGCCTCGGGGTCCTCGGCGAGAAGACCCTTGACGAGGTTGCTTCCGTGCAGGTCGCCGGAAGCTTCGCCGGCGATCAGATAATAGCGCATAGCCTGTCGAGTTCGCTCAGGTCCGTATTGTCTATGTTCTGCGGCGTGATGACCACGTAGCCCTGCCGGAGCAGGACGTGATCGGCGTCAGCAGGATTGTCTCCGTTGTCCGTGAAGTCCCCCGCCATCACGTAGAGCTGCTCGTCGCTCTCCACGTGCGCGAGATAGCGGCAGTCCTCCTCCGTGGGCGTATGGCCGCGCTCCTGCAGGAAGGTGGCGTAGTTCTGGTACTCCTTCTCCCAGTGTCCGTGGCCCATCCGGGCGACGCGTACGCCGTGGATGCGGTCCGCGGGACGGTTCGGGAAATTGATGTTGTAGAAGACGCCGAAACGCTTGTCCAGATTCGGCAGCAAGGTGCGGAGTATGCCCGGCAGCAGCGTCTCCACGCAGGAGAAGTCGGCGTCGGAGCTGAAGGTGTCCAGGCTCACGCCGATGGCGGGGATGCCGTTCACGGCGCCCTCCATCGCGGCCCCGATGGTGCCGGAATAGATGGAGGCGGTGGCGGCGTTGTTGCCGTGGTTCACCCCGCTGACGATCAGGTCCGGGCGCACCGGATACAGGACGTTGTCCAGGCCGAACTTGATGCAGCTCGCCGGGGTGCCGTCCAGGTACCACCAGTCCTCCCCCGGCTTCTGCTCGAGGTGCTTCACCGCAATGGGCTTGTAGCCCATCGTCACGGCCATCGACATCCCGCTCTGGGCGTGTTTCGGCGCGACGATCGTCAGCTCGCCGAAACGCTTCAGCACGCGCACCAGGGCCAGCAGCCCGCCCGCGTGGATCCCGTCGTCGTTGGTAATCAGTATCTTCATTTCAATATTGTCTTTCTCCGAAAATGGCCGTACCGATACGGACGATGGTGGCGCCGTAGTCGAGGGCCAGCGGCCAGTCGCCGGACATCCCGATGGAGAGCTCGCGGAAGTCCGCCAGCTCCGGGAAGAGGTCCTGCAGGTAGGCCTTGAAATCGGCGATCCGCGTGAAGTCCGCGCGGATGTCCTCCTCGCAGTCCGTGTGCGTCGCCATCCCCATCAGGCCGCAGAAACGCACGTGGGTGTATTTCCCGGCCCGGAAAAGAATATCCAGGATCTCCTCCTCGTGGAAACCTTGCTTGGTCTCCTCCGCCCCGATGTGCAGCTCCAGCAGCACGCTGACCACCTTGCCGTTCGCCTTGCCCCAGTCCTGGACGGCGTCCAGCAGGTGGAGGCTGTCCACGGATTCCACCAGGTCGGCGTACGGCAGGACCAGCTTGAGCTTGTTGGTCTGCAGATGCCCCAGGAAATGCCACTCCAGGTCGAGGTCCGACAGGGCCTCGACCTTCGCGGCGAACTCCTGCGGCCGGTTCTCCCCGAAGACGCGCTGCCCGGCGGCGTACGCCTCCCGGATGGCCTCCTCGGGGTGGAATTTGGAAACTGCCACCAGTTTGACCTCAGGTGGCAGTTTCTCACGAATCGATAGGATATTCTCCTGGATCATTATCTGCGCTTCTGCTGTTGACGCATCTGCTGCTCTTGAAGCCTTTGCGCTTCCTCGAGGCGCTGCTGCCATTTGCTCTTCGGCAGCGGCTTGCCCTCGGACGCCCGCACCTTCTCCAGGATCGCATCCTTGTCGATGTAGCGGCGGATGGCCCAGGTCTGCACGATGGAGATCAGCTGGGAGAGCAGGTAATAGTAGCTGAGCGCGGCGGAGAGGTTGTTGCAGATGAAGAACATCATGATAGGCATCATCCACACGCTCATAAAGCGCATCGAAGAGGCGCTCGGATCGTTCGCCCCCGCCTGGTTGCTCATCGTCATCTTTGAGTAGAGCCACATCGTGACCGCCATCAACAGGGCGAACAGGGAGATGTGGTCTC
>JAEEGG010009401.1_pt1 | contig 21889 bp, 18 predicted proteins | sample 9134161 | NCBI WGS metagenome assembly JAEEGG01 (sample SAMN16246543, study PRJNA631951) | gut metagenome | biome: gut microbiome; feature: rumen; material: CR-attached | host: Bos | place: Iran: Karaj | collected 2018-10
GTAGTTTTGGCTTGTCTCCGTGTACATTGGTTATTACCGTGCCTTCAAGACCAAAGTGCATGAATCTGTTGATGGCTGTGACGACGGATTTTACGGTAACTAATATTCCTTCATTCGGCATGTGTCAATCGTTGACAAACCCGGCGGTATCCTCGGCTACGTCTGCCGCTATGGGTGTGCTGACACCGATGCCTTGTGTGCCAGTAATCTCAGCTCCTTGGTCACCAGGCAGTTCTCAGGTAAAGGTCGGTGGTGTGCCTGCTCTGACAGACAACAGCAAGTGTATGTGCTCCTATATGGGTAACATCTCGATTGTCAGTCCAGGCAACACAATGGTGACAGGCAAATAACTGCATGCAGAAAAAACTACTGGTAATCTTACTGATTGCAGTACTATCGCTGCCATGTGTTGCACAGAAAATCAGCATAGGGCAGTTTAAGCGGGTCAAATTTGATCTTGCTACTAAGAAGTTTTTACCTGTTGATAAGAAAATGGCGACTTTGGACCTGAAAACCGATGAAAAAGGGTTCACGTTCAAAGCCGATGGAAAAACAGCAATTGCGGCTCAGGAGGGTGATGGCAAAATCACTTTGTTAGCTCCTCATAAGACCGCGTTCCTGCTGGTGCAACATCCAGACTACGGACAGTTAATCTGGAAGGTTCCTGGCAAGGGATTAAGGAAGAAAAAACATTACCAGGCTGTCATGCAGACAGACAAACCTGGGAAAGAATATAAACTGTCGAAGCAGTGGGTGGTGTTCCAGGTTTCTCCTGAGAATGCCATTCTGCAAGTAGATAGCACAGTGGCACTGGTGAGAAATGGAACGGCCCAGTTTCACCTTCCCTTAGGGAAACATGGTTACCATGCGGAGGCTCCATTCTTTGAGGAACTCTCTGATAGTGTGGAGGTCATAGATAGTGTAAAACTTGTAGTGCCATTAGTATTACAATCGGTCTATTCTTATCTGACTGTGAGATTACCTGTCGAAGACGGGCGTATCTTTATCGATGGACAACCTATTGGAATAAGGGAGGCAACCAGCGGGCATCTTCAGCCTGGTGACCACCATCTGATAGTCATGCAGAAAGAGACCTGTTACGTAGATACAGTGATCAATCTGAGTAAGGGGGAGAAAAAGGTTCTGACTCTGAAAGCAGGTGACCTCCGGGCACGACCGCTGATGGCACGTGCCATAACACCTGGGGTGGTGGCTACAGATACAATAGCAGCAGACTCTACAGCCGCTGATTCGATATCAGTACCACAGGACTCGTTGAAGGCCTTGGTTACCATTACCGCCCCAGATGAGAAAACGCAGATATGGCTCAACCGTGAGCCTTTGGCATATGGGAAATGGGAAGGACATTTAGCTTTAGGGTTTTATTCTGTCAGTACATTGAAGGATGGTTTGGAATCTAAAACTTTCTATTTATGGGTAGACGACACGCTTCCTAAAGTACTCGACCTGAGTTTGCCGAAAGCCAGTTATGGCGTGCTGAATATCCACAGTAATGTGATAGGGGCGACCATTCTTCTCAACCGTGTCAAGGTGGGTGTTACACCATGTATCTTGGAGAATATACCTGCCTCCATGGCTTGTAAGATATGCCTGAAGAAAGAAGGCTATCATGATGCCAACTTGAAGGTTATGCCTGTGCCCAATGATATGCTAGATGTAGAATTAAATATGAAACCAAAATAACTAACTGATGAGTAACTGCCTAGAACAACAGCGAGTATCGGCTGCACGCGTAATGGTGGTCGGATGCGGTGCCTTGGGAAACGAGGTACTGAAGAACTTGGTGTTGCTTGGTGTCGAACATCTTGTGGTTGTTGACTTCGATATAGTAGAGGTCGGCAACCTGTCGCGTTCGGTGCTCTTCTCGAAAGCCGATGCTGAAGCGCATCGGTTGAAGATCGAGGTGGTTGCAGAGCGTTTGAAGGGTATGAATCCTGCCATTGAGATCCAGACTATCTGTGGCGATGTGGCTTATGATGTTGGCCTCTCTTTAGTCCGACATATGGATGTGATCATCGGTTGTGTTGATAGTCGCTGGGCACGTTATTGCATCAATCGTTTGTGTATGCGTGCGAACGTCCCCTGGGTTGATGGCGCCATCGAGGAACTGGAAGGAACGGCACGGGTATTCATGCCCGGTAAGAATTGCTATGCTTGTAATTTGGGTCCAGAGGGCTTGCGTGATATGGCAAAGCGTATGTCGTGTACGGGTGTGATCCGTCGGCATGAGCAGGCAGGTTCAGTGCCAACCACTTCTCTGATGGCATCAGTGATTGGTGCAGTACAGGTGCAGGAGGCCATGAAGCTGGTTCATCATGAGGCTTTAGAGCAGGGTACATTTACCTCCTTGTGTGGTAAGATGTTTTATTATGATGGACAACATCTCACAACCAAGCTTCTCGATTTCCAAGCCTATGACGACGATTGTGCCGTACATGACTGTTGGGCACCTATCCGTTCATCAGAACTGTCTAGGCAGTCATCAGTATCTGATGCCCTTGGTCAGCTACGTCAGACGTTAAGTGCCAAGTTGGTGACAATTTATCTGGAAAATGATTGCTTTGTGGATTATGTGTCAGAACGCGCTAACGATCGTCGTACAGAAGTGATGCTTCCAGGTCATGCTGTTGAGGCTTTTGTGGAAGCGGATTCCCATTTGAGCGGCATTCCTCTCAGTGGGCTTTATCAGCATGAATATAGAGAAATAGATGTTGACTTCCCTTATGGATCGTTGACACTGGCACAATTAGGTATTCCCAGCCATGATGTGTTGCATGTTGTGGCAGATGGACAGGATTATTATTTTGAAATGTGTGAACAATGAAGATAAATAGGAACATCAGCCAGATTAGGGCCGAAGTGCTGCTGAACTATCTCTATCCTGAGTTGGAGAAGAAGTGGATAGTTCAGGGTAAGGGTACTTTCTACCGAAACTACAACCAGGATGTACTCGCCTTGTATGAGAAGGAGGAGAAGATTGTCTTGTCACGTGACGGTTTCCTGCGCCTATTGCCTGAGGGGCTGTTGACACGAGACGAAGATCTTCGCGGAGAAGATTTCAAAGCGAAATATGAAGAGTTGGAATGGCGCAGGGAACTGCTGAGTGAAGCTTTCTCGCCATATGATACTTATGTATTCCGCAAGAAGTTAGAGATCGAGCGTCAGGCATCGGAGCTCTTGGATCAGAAATTGAGTTATCTGTTGAACGAATATTTCAATTATGATATTGAGGCAGAGCGTAACAATCTGGTAAAAGAGGCTGCGGTGATGCTTCCTTTTGTGAGTAGTCTGCGGGGTGATCTTGGTCTTGTAGGCAATCTGCTGGGTGCTTTGTTGAAATGTAATGTGGAGGTGGTTAAAGGACGGTATAGTCCTATTGATACTACCCGACTGTGGTTACCTCAAGTGACTTATAAGTTGCTGATTCCTGGGTTGACATCGTCCTCATATCAGGAAGCAGCAAAGTCGTTAGAACCATTGGCTGCTTTCTTGAAAGAGTGGCTGATTCCTTTCGATGTGAGATGTGTGATAGAAATAAAACAGCATTGGACGCCTCAACATCCTGATAGTAGTCTGACGCTGAATTATAATACAGAACTGAATCAATAAATCAGTAGGGTTATGGATCTTAATTCAAGAATAAACTGGTTTCCAGGCATGGAAATTACAGCCCAGACATTCATTGGTCTGGAGGAGAAACTGGATTTCCAGCAACAGATTGCCATTCGTGCGGCATTGGGAAGCACGCAGATGGGGCTGTTGCCTGGTACGGAGATGAGTTGTAAGGGCGTATTCGTTAAGAATACATTTGAAGTAGAGAACGTCCGGTGTATGGCTCTGTTACCGTCTGGTAAGATTATCGATGCCGACGAGAAGGCTGTCATTCCTATTCCTATGCTGTTTGGTGATAGCTACTATCTCACCATTGGCATCAGCGATACGACGACAACTTTTGAGAAAGAAGGTGTGCCATATGTTCGTCCACATTATGAATATTCCCTTCTATCATTGGACGAGACAGAGGCTCAAGATGTGATGCCATTGCTTCGATTCAATGTCAGTGATGGTGTATTCTCTATCGATACGGCTTACATTCCACCTTGTCTGCTTATGACGGGGAATGATCAGTTTGCTGCCTATCTGGAGAGATATGTCAATAAGCTGAGTACCATCACATCACATCAGAATCTGGAAGAGGGAGATGGTAAACGTGCGCTTCTGCATTACCTCTTCATTATGAAAGGATATAGTCTCCGAAACAGTGTCCATGATTTTGTGATGCTGTTGCAGGAGATTGCCCATGCAGTCGATTATTATATCATCTCTCCCAACACAGAGCAGACCATCAAGATTCCTGAACCCAGTCAGGTGGATATTATGATGTGGCTGAGTTGGTTTGAGGATTATCTGACGGGTGCTGTTGCCGTGCTCGACAAAGTGGTTCTGGTTGATAATACCATCGACTACGATGCACTTCTGAGACAGGCTAAGGCAGAGTTGTATGCCCAGTTGCATGAGGAACTGATTGTCAAGCTGTTGGAAGAGACCAAGGAGAAGCTGATAGCTTTGGTGAAGGAGGAGATGCAGAATGCCCTTGCAGAGCAGACGAAGACGCTTACCGACTACATCAACGACCAGATGAAGCCTGCACTCATGGAGGAACTCCGTACCGAGATGAACAACTCGTTGGGTGTAATGGAGGAAAGCCTGAAGGAGAGACTCTACGAGCGTCTGTACCAGGAGCTGTTCGAGCATTTGTTCAATGCGCTCTATGTGCCTGAACCTGAAAGTGAACGATTTGTCCCATTAATCTAACACGCGTATGGCATACCTGGAAATACCTCTGAGAGTGGTCAAAAGCGGCTTGGCTCGTGAAGACAATATAAAGCGCTCGATTGATGAGGCGCTCAGCATGTTGCTGACAACGCCACGTTATAATAGTATTGGAGACTCTAAATATGGCTTCGTCTTCAATAATATGCGTTTTGAGATCTTCGACGAGCATGAAGGTGTGATCTATAATTCTGGTGACACCCTCTATGAGAATGGCTTGCGTGACCTGTATTCCAAGAAGATCTCCGGATCATCAAAGAATATGAATACCTTCGCGGCAGAGCTGAAAGAGGCTGTTAAGGATTATGAGAAACGCTTGGATGATGTGGCTGTGACGATGACTTACATCCGTGAGGAACGTCTTGTCTATATCACCATTAAGGGAGTGATTATTTCTACTAAAGAGCCGTACTTGTATAAGAGTACTTTGCGCGTATGGAAATAAATAAGATAAGGAAGCATGAAACAGACGATATTTGAAAACAAACAGAGAGCCGAAGAGCTGTTGAATGAGGCCGTCCGTATCTGGCGGAGTAGTGATCATCCCGACCAGTTGGAAGGCATCGAACAGGATCCTGTAGTCTCCTTGCTGCTGACGGCACTGGCCTATCAGTCTAATGAATTAGAGAATGAGTTAGACCAAATGAAAACTGAGGTACTTGACGAGTTCTCCCAGATGCTGGCCCCTTATGAGGTAGGTCATGCAATACCTGCGACAGCTATCGTTCAGGCATCTTTGCAGCCAGGTCTTTCCATGATGGATCTTACTCAGGAACATGTATTCACCTTGACAGACACAGAGGCTACTTTCATCCCTCTGTTGAGGACTCGAGTCTATAATGCTGCCATCCGTTCTGTAGTCAGAATGGACGGACGTCGATGGAAGGTGTCACTGAAATTCGAAAACCCCATCTCTGATCTCTCTGGGCTTAGCTTTGTGGTAAAGAATCATAGTTTCAAAGATCTCAAGGTTTCGGTCAAAGGGCACATCCTGCCACTTGTTAAACCTTGGGAGTTCTCTGAGTTGCCTCTTTCACCCTGCTTCGATATTGATACAGTGCTTTACAATGGTAACCAGACCTATAATGCGGCAGTGTCATGTCTTGATTTGTTTGTACGCCAGAATATCAGGATGTACTGTGTAAAGAATGATAAGAGCTTCCAGACAGATACTGAGGCTGTTGACCTGATATTCGAGTTTTCTGGCATCAAGGATGATTTTGTTTTCGACAAGAACAATCTGATTCTGAATAGCATTATTCTGGTGAATGCTGAAGTGCGTACTGCCGACCTGTCCTCCAATAACCCTATTGTCCGTGTGGCAGGCTACCAGAGTCTTGGAACCGAGTTGGGTAGTGCCAGTCAACAGTTCTTGCATTTGCTGCGCCCCTCAACCGATCAGATCTTTCGTCAGTTCCCCATAGAGGTGCGAAAGATGAGTGCCGACCGTTTCAATCAAGGTCGTCTGGTGGTATTGCTGAATACCCTCATCAGTCGTTACTATACGGATTTCTATGCCTTCCTGTCATTGCGTGAGGAGGCAAACGATAAGATCATTTATAGCCTGATAGAGACGCTGACCCGTATGCGTGATGCCGCTCGTTCCAATGCCGAAGAGCGTGTCCCCGGTGTCTATCTGATGCTGAATCCCCGTGCGGCAGATTTCCGCAATGATGTATCCCTCTCCCTGACTTATGTCACTACTTTAGGCTCTGCCGTCAATAGTCAGCTTTCTGATAGCAGCACCTTCCAACCGCCAGCAGGTTTCAATAATGAATCCGTGCAACTGATTGCTACACCGATGCCTGGTAGCGATGAAGTGCGAGACGAATTGGAAGAGGCCAGTCTGTCGCGTTATTATATGATTACCCACGATCGGTTGGTGACACCAGCCGACATGAAGTTGTTCTGTTATATGGAATTGATGACGCGTTATGGCATCACTCGTCAGATGGTGAAGAGCATTACAGTCAGTCATCGTCAGCAACAAGATCGATGGGAGGCAGGCTTTGAGATACTCGTCGAGATCGTGTTGAATGAGAACTCGTTTATCCGTCGTGGTTTTGAAGAGAAGATCCCTCAGGCAGAGACACTGATGCAGGCCATGATGAGTGTTAGGAGTACGAACATCTATCCTATACAGGTAACCATTACGATTGAAAAAAGTGAGAAGTAAAAGTAATAAATAGTATAATATGGAAGATTTCTTTTTGGACATCTCTTACAAGAATAAGACAGTCCGGTTTAAGGTTGTGAATCCAGAAGCCCCTCTCAGTACGCTGATGGACAACCTGCGTCACGCCATAGGAGAAGACGGACGTCTGATTTTTGATTTCCCGTCGATTGATCAGACGGGTGCACCGCTGGATTATTTCTTCGGAAAGGAAGATCCTCAGGTGCATGAGGTTAGAGTTATGCGTCCTCGCATCGGGCGTGAGGACCAGAAACTGGCTGATTATAATGTGAAGAATGGTGATCTGGTTTATTTGGTGCCGGATCCTATTCCAGGATGAGGCAAATATGAGAGCGGTATGATGGAGCGTGAGATACAAGCTTTCGATGCCACTGGCCTTCACGGACGCAACCGTCGTCTGTGGTATGAGTGGCAGCAGCTGGAGAACGGACTGGCAGATCGTCAGGACATCTCCTGCCAGGTGACGCGTCGCAATGCTGACGGGTTGCCTACAGCTTATCTAGTCACTTATCATCTGCGTAGCATTTGTGGTGTCACCAACGAGGAGGCTCTGAATGAGCCTGGAGTAGAGAACAAGCCTCTTTATGCTAATAGTTTTCAGATGATGATCGAACTGCCCCATAATTATCCTTGTGTGGATGCGCCGCCATCGTTGCATTTCCTCACTTACGACGCCACAGGACAGCCGATATCGCACCCATGGCATCCGAATATCCGATATTTCGGTGATTTTGCCGGACGGGTGTGCCTGAACATGACAGATACCTATACCGACCTGTTGTGGGGCGTTCAGCGGGTGGCATCCTATCTGCGTTATGATACTTACCATGCGTTGATAGAGGCTCCTTATCCAGAGGATTTGAAAGTAGCAGCATGGGTTACGCGTCAAGGCGAGCCTAAAGAATGGATTTATTTTGAGCAATCATAAAAGCATGATGAAGATAACACATAGATTGATACTCCTGCTGGCAGGCTGTTTCTGGATACTTGGCATTCAGGCACAGACCGTTCGGACTATCACCGTAGCGCAGGGGAAGTCCTACACCGATCATATATCCTTGAAACCAGATAGTAAGGATATGGATCTGATGGTAAAGTTCGTATTCAATGAGGATGCCAACGCCCTCACTGTGACCCTTATTTCCTATCGGTCACTGTTTGTGTTCTGGGATAAGGTGCATTTCAAGCCGTTAATCAAGGGGCGTAAACTTCGTCCAGCTAAACTCCCTTATGTTGTGACATTTGATCCTGCCGACAAGTATTATGTCACAAAGCTTGTCAAGGCTTCCATCCCTCAGCCGCGTAAACAGTTCTTCTTCCAACGGTGGATCGACTATGATGGTTTGCAGCCGGTTCCTATCGAATATAAGATGGAGAATGACTTCATTGCCCAGACATTCGATGTGCTGAATAAGCGGACACAGGTGAGTGTCACGCTCCACGATGTGTTCTTGATCGACAAGACCGAGAAGAAGAAATACAATCGTTATGATATACCATTTGGTAGAGATCTGAATCAGCAATATCAGATCACCATTGAACGTAATCCCTGTTTCGGTATGGAAACAGAGGTTGAGGGTGCCCAGAAAGCCTTGGAGGGCATTACTCAGAGCTATACATCATTGAAGAATAAATATGGTACAGGTATAGTCGCTTCTCAGGAGTCGAAGAAGATATTCGATGAGATGAAAGCCACAGTCCAGAATCAGTTCCAGCCGAAGGATGTCCAGAGTCCTTGTCCCGAAGTGCAGACGGCATGGGATCAGTATAATCAGTTAGTGGATTCCATAGCAGCGATGAAGGTTGTGTTGGCAGGACCTAAGGATATGAAAGGTGGTGGCATATCACCGGAAGATCTGAAGATACTGATGGCGAAATCCCGTCAGATAGATCATATCGTATCGCGCTGGCTTGTAAGTGTTGATCCGATAGAGCGTCAGGACCTGATTAAACAAGGTCAGGAAAGGATCAAGAGTGGAATCGACCTGATAAATGGTCGTACTGGTGTTACGGCAGAACAGAAGAGGGTACTTGACACTTTCCATGCTGCCGAACGTTACTTTAATCGTACATGTCTTCTTAAGAAAGAGGTAACACCGCAAAAGGATGAGTAGAAGTCTTCAATATATTGTATTGGCTCTTTTGGCCTTTACGCTGTCAGGTCCTTTGATGGCGCAGCAACAGCCTGCACCCTCGGATCAAGGTGCTAAGACAGAGGGAAAAGAGGAACTGTCGGCTGAGCAGCAGGCATTGGCTTTAGAGATTGAATCACGCCTGTCTCAGTTTTCGGATGAATTCTCACAGCTACAAGTGGTGAGCAATTTTACCCTGACACCTGATGCCAAGCTGGGAGTTACCAAAAACTTTGTTGGTGTTCTGAAACAGCGTTTCAAGTCCTACGATCAGCGTTTTAACAGCTTAGATGTAATGTGGAACACTTATACGCAAGCTCAGCAGATGGACATTGCCAACAATGAGGATCTGATGAAAAAAGTGGCCGACGTTGAACAGGTGAGGCAAGCCATCAAGGATACGCTTGATGCCAAAGCTGATATGGTGAAGGCTGTAGAAGATTTTGCGAATGCCGATCAGTATATCATGAGTCAGATGGGCGTTTATAAGAAACTCTATAAGCGCGCTTTTCAGCTCTCGCTGGTAAAGAAGTTGACTCCCCAGCTCGAGAAGGTTAAGGCGCGTGAGTCATTGATATTTGAGAAGCTGCAGGCTAGTTATGACTCTGCAAAGGCTGCTAGCGAAATGATTCCCTCGTTGCAACCCCGAATGAATATACTCGATGAGCAGTTTGTGGTGATGAAAAGTGTGTCTGAGAAGGTGCAGGCATTGGAGTACAAACCAATTATCCAGCGTGTCAAGGACTATCTGATAGGGTTGGCTGCAGTCGCCATTATCCTGCTGTTCCTCAGCATGCTTAAATCCAAATACAAAGCATATAAGGATAAACTTGCCAGCATGAAGAAGATGGATGAGATGATGAAGAAACAAGGAAAGGATGCTCAGTATCCTACGATATAATATAAAGATAAAGGAATAAGCTCATGATAAAGAATTGGTATCGTATATTTCTGATCGCTGCCCTCGCCGTGGCCTTTGTAGGTTGCGATGAGTTGGTAGGCAATGCTTCTGTCGATGAAGATGAGATGAGTGATATCTTCAGTACAGAGTCTGAGAACGATTCAACTGCCAACGATGATCCTCGCCTTGATGTGCTGGGCGTGGAGTTCACGCCTGGTTATAGGCATTTTAAGGTACTCGTATCTGTCAATGATATCGGTCCTTACGCCCTTACCGACACCAGTCAGGTTGTGGTGAAAGCAACAGAGTATATTGGTGGTGTGCCGAATAACTCCAGCAGTAAACCTGTCCTGACTTATGTGAGGAACACCGAGGGTGAGGAGATAACTAAGGAAATGATAAAGATGTTGGTACTGGTTGACCTTGACCAGCCTCAGACAGTCGTGGATGAAGAGCAGAACGCTGTCCGGGAGATACGAACTGTTTTAGGTACGAATCTTTATCTGGCGTTTATGTCTGACATGTCTGTTAGCGAAACGATGCAGGCTACCGACTATGTGATTAACAGTCGTTTTGTTTCTAATCAGTCGCAGAACAAATATCTCTATCGCTCCATCATGCAGAAGAAAAAGGAGATAGAGGATCATGCCGGTCCTTGGGCGAATGCCAGGAAAGTGATGATGACGGTGTTCTCTGACGAGCGGGTATATGGCAATAACGACGAACCTATCGATCCCGATCACTTTGCTTTGCAGGAGGCACTGGTAAAAACCGACTCCGTGCAAATCTCCAGTTACCTTTCTATCAGTGCTGTACGCTTTGGTTCTCTTGAGGATGCTATCTCTGAAGATCAGGCAGAGAATGTGATGAAGGTGCTCTCAAAGAATTATGGCGGAATCTATGAGACAAAGTACTCATGGGCCGATCTGAAAGAAAATATCATGGGAATGAAAGCCCAGGATATCATTGCCAATGAGCTTGACTTCGAGAACCCCGATGGTAAGGTGTATAGTGGTATTGGCCATGTCATGGTCATCGAAATTTTTGCCAAGGATGATGGACATCTTCTTGGTAAAACCTCTACCGCCATTATTCTTGGTGATGCGTTTAACCCTGTCATTGTGAATGGCTATACCAATATTAACACATTCCTCCAGGGTATCGGACTTGCACTGCTTGTCATCCTGCTTGTCTATCTCATCTTCCAGTTCTTGATACCCTATGTCCAGTATGAGATATTCAAGAAGAAATATGTGGTAAAATACATTCCCGGCAACATGAGTGTGGGTAACATCTCAGTCTCTGAGACCTGCTACTATTGTAAAGCCCCCTTCAATACTGGCGATGATGTCGTGGTGAAGTGTGAGCACGTCATGCATAAGAGTTGCTGGGATGAGAACGAATATCACTGTCCGGAATACGGATGGCGCTGTCATGAAGGTTCGCATTACTACAATCATACAAACCTGTTCGATCATAAGAATGCGCTCTACCACATGAAGTGGATTGTCATGGCTATCGTGGCAGCAGTGGTGGCGTGGTTCCTGTATGTGGTGCTGGTAATAGAGTATGACAATGAAGTTCCTACCCTGGTTGCGAGAATGACAGACTCACAGCTGCCCGAGGTGGATTCGCTTGCAGTCTTCAATGGTCAAGCCGATAATCAGGGCTATGAGCCAATGTTTGGCTTGTGCCTCAGCTTCTGCCTAACTATCATGTTCTCATTGCTGGCGGCAGGACGGCAGTTGTATCTCAGGCGTTACCTGGAAATCATCCTGCGTGCCTTAGTCGTAGGTATCTTGTCATTCTTTATATTCATGTTGACAGAGTCCCTGATTCTGGCCTTCAACGTAAATACAATGTCGGTTTTGTTCTACTGGATCCCAGGGGCTGTCATGGCTTTGTTGATAGTCTTTGCCTCGACGATCGAATCGAAGTTCCATCTTCGTAAATACATCCTCTTGATAGGTATCATCCTGGGTGTTATCTCAGTATATGCATGGACTGTCTTCTTCAGGGGTGTCTTGCAGTTGGATATTCGTGTGCTCCTGCTGTTCAGCTGTATCTTCTATAGCGTAGGCGTAGGATTGGCTATAGCACAGCTGGCACCTGTTTCCGATCATTATTTCCTGAATGTGAAAGGTGCAGTGAAAGAGATGGATATAGCCCTCTATAAGTGGTACCTTAACAATCCGAATGAGGTGGTTACCATCGGAAAGTCCATCGACTGCATGTTGCAGATGACGTGGGATGTCAAGGGACAGGTGGCACCTGTTCATGCGAACCTGCAGCAGACAGCAAGAGGTATTCGTCTGACGGCTCTTGAGGATGGTGTGATGATAAACGGAAAGCCACTCCATCCAGGACAGAGTGTGGCGCTGTTCCATAATATGAAGTTCTCCATCGGAGATACGACCTTCACCTATATAGAGCGAGACATCTAGTAAACTCAGAATCTCAATAACTAACCAAAACAATAAGATGAAAGGGAAAACGTTTTTGTTAGCCGCTTTGTTCTGTGTGGTATTATCCACACAGGCACGCGAGCGGCAGTGCTTTGATAAGGGGTGGCGCTTTATCCTCGCCGATACGGCAGCGATGGCAACACCCGAGTATCATGATGCTTCCTGGCGGCAGCTCGATGTGCCTCACGATTGGGCTATCGAGGGTGATTTCTTTGTGGGGAACCCCAGCGGTGCTGGCGGTGGAGCTCTGCCTGGTGGCATCGGCTGGTATAGAAAGACCTTTGAGGTGAACAGTGAGGATGTGAAGAGTGAGAAATTCTTCCTGGAGTTTGATGGCGTGTATATGAACTCCACTGTCTATGTGAACGGACAGAAGGTGGGCTATCGTCCTTACGGCTATTCCAGTTTCGAATACGATATCACTCCCTATGTTCATGAGGGCACAAACCTTGTGGCTGTAAGGGTTGATAACTCCGATCAGCCCAACTCCCGCTGGTATTCCGGCTGTGGCATCTACCGCCATGTATGGCTCACCAAGACCCATCCGATTCATGTGAAGCACTGGGGTGTCTTTGTGAACAACGGCAAGGTAGAGGTGGATTATGAGAATCCCACCAACCAGAAGGTCACTGTTAAGAATATCTGGCTCGATGCCAATGGCAAGCCAGCTAATATCAAGAAACCCCGTAAGTGGTCGTGCGAGGATCCGTATGTCTATACAGTCCGCACACAACTGATCGCTGACGGCAAGGTGGTTGATGAGGTGGAGACTACCACTGGCTTCCGTGATTTCAAGTTTGATGCCAAGACGGGCTTCTGGCTCAATGGCAAGAACTTCAAGATCAATGGTGTCTGCGAGCATCACGACTTCGGTTGTCTGGGTGCTGCACTCAGCGAGGATGCCCTCCACCGCAAGCTCACCAAACTGAAGGCCATGGGTGTGAACAGTATCCGTTCTTCGCATAACCCACCAGCTCCGGAGCTGTTGAATATGTGCGACACGATGGGTCTCATCGTTATGGACGAGTCGTTCGACATGTGGCGCCGCAGGAAGACACAGAACGACTATGCCCGCTTCTTCGATGAGTGGCACGAACGCGACCTCTCCGACCTGGTGATTCGCGATCGCAACCACCCCTCCATCCTCATGTGGAGTATCGGTAACGAGGTGCTTGAGCAGTGGTCTTCTGCTGAGGCTGACACCTTATCACTCGAACAGGCCAACCTGATCCTGAATGCAGGTCACGATGCCTCTACACTCGCCAAGGAAGGGGAGCTCTCCGTACAGTCGCTTCTCACACGGCATCTGGCAGAGATTATACGTCGTTACGACACGTCGCGCCCCATCACGGCAGGCTGCAATGAGCCCGATCCGGGTAACCACCTCTTCAGGAGTGGTGCCATCGACATCATCGGTTTCAACTATCATCACCAGTGGATTAAGGATGTGCCTCAGAACTTCCCCGGCAAGCCCTTTATCATGTCAGAGAGTGTCTCTGCCTTGCAGACACGCGGTTTCTATATGATGCCCTCCGACTCTGTGTACGTGGCTCCGAAGGAGTGGTGGCTGCCCTATACCGATCCCACCTATATGTGTTCGGCTTATGATAACATGCACGCCTCATGGTCAACGACCCACGAGACAAACTGGGATGTGGTGAAGCACACACCCTATTGCGGTGGACAGTACATCTGGACAGGCTTCGACTATATCGGCGAGCCCACGCCCTACGGCTTCCCGGCACGTTCATCTTACTTCGGTATCATCGACCTGGCTGGTTTCCCCAAGGATATCTATTATATGTATCAGAGCGAGTGGACCTCGAAGCCCGTTCTGCATCTCTTCCCCCACTGGAACTGGATTCCTGGTGATGAGATCGATATGTGGTGCTACTACAATAATGCCGACGAGGTGGAGCTGTTTATCAACGGAAAGTCACAGGGCGTACGTCGTAAGGCCGACTCCCATCAGTATCATGTTATGTGGCGTGTCACCTTCGATCCTGGTGAGGTGAAGGCCGTATCCCGCAAGGATGGTAAGGTGGTCTGTGAGCAGACCATCAAGACAGCTGGTGCGCCAGCAAAGATCCGCTTGTCGAAGGACTATGTGGGTAAGGAGCTGACCTTTATCACCGCTGAGGTCGTTGACAAGGATGGCAACCTCTGTCCCTGGGCTGAGGATCAGATCTCTTTCATCAGCGAGGGTGGTGAGATCTTAGCTACCGACAATGGTTGTCAGACCTCGATGGAGCGTATGCGCCTTGTTGCGACTCCCGAGAATCCTCACCCGTCAGCACTGCGCAAAGCCTTCTTCGGCAAGTGCCTGGTAGTGGTCAAGGGCAATGGCTCCGTTACGGCTAAGTCGCCGATGCTGCTGCCTGATGTGATGGGGTTTTAGTAGTTAAGTAGTTATGAAGTTTAGAAGTTAAGCCATATGAAAAAGTATTTATTAGTATTTCTCTCTTTTCACTTTTCACTCCTCACTGCTGTGGCTCAGATTCAGACCAATGCGGGTGTGCAGTATCTGCAAGGTATGCAGAAGGATGTGTCAACCGATTTCTACGACCTGTCTAACATTTACTTCCTGGCCGACTCCCTGTCGGGTTTCGATGCCCAGAAGGGTGAAGGAACTGTCAACTGGAAGCGCTTCCGTCTCACCCCCCGTCAGGCTTTCAACCTCAATGGCTACTGGCCTGTTCGTTTGCAGATGCTCGACTTCCCCGATGCCGCTTACGTCAACGATCCCGATCTGAAGATCAAGCTCGAATTCATCTCCCCCCGTACAGTTCGTGTGCGTATGCTCACCACACCGATAGAGCCTGCTGACAACGAGCAGGACGATCCGATGTTCTGCGATCAGTTCAAGCAGCGCCAGGGTGGGGTAGCTTGGAAAGTGTCGCAGACCGATAAGGCAATTGTCTATACCTCCCCTTACGGCAGCATCGAACTGCAGAAATATCCCTGGCGACTGGTGGTGAAGGATGCCGCAGGCAAGATCCTCACACAGACCCGTCACAATCTCGACAACGACTCCTCGCAGGTGAAGCTGTTGCCATTCTCGTTTATCAAGCGTGGCTCCGACAACTCCCGTAGTGTCAACCCCGTGCTGACGCTGGCTCCTGGTGAGCGTATCTATGGCTGTGGTGAGTCGTTCACCTCTTTGAATAAGGTAGGGCAGAAGGTGCACCTCTCCGTCACCGATCCTCAGGGTCCTGAGACCGATGGCGAGTACAAGCCAGTGCCTTTCTTCTTCTCCAACCGCGGCTATGGTGTGTTCATGCATACCTCGGCACCTGTTACTTGCGACTTTGGTGCCTCCTACATCGGCACGAGCCGCCTGTTTATGGCTGATGAGCAGATGGACTTCTTCCTGTTCCTCGGTGAGCCGAAGGATATCCTCAATGAATATACCAACATCACGGGTAAGTCGCCCATGCTGCCTCTCTGGAGCTTCGGCACTTGGATGAGCCGTATCACCTATTTCTCACAGGCAGAGGGACTGGAGATAGCCCGTCAGTTGCGTGCCAACAGAATCCCCAGCGATGTGATCCACTTCGATACAGGCTGGTTTGGTGTCGATTGGCAGTGCGACTATCAGTTTGCCAAGGATCGTTTCCCCAATCCCGTGAAGATGCTGCAGCAGTTCGCCAAGGATGGTTTCCACACCTGTCTGTGGCAGCTGCCTTACTTCACCCCGAAGAACCGCTTCTTCCCTGAGATCATCGCAAAGGGCATGCATGTGGTGAATGCCGCAGGCGGTATGCCTGTCGAGGATGCCGTGCTCGACTTCTCCAATCCCGAGACTGTCAGCTGGTATCAGCAGAAGATCGAGGGACTCCTGAAACAGGGCGTCTCCACCATCAAGTGCGACTTTGGTGAGGCTGCACCTTACAATGGTTTCTACCATAGTGGTAAGGGCGGACTCTATGAGCATAACCTCTATCCCCTGCGCTACAACAAGGCACTCTGGGAGGTCGTAGAGCGTAATCATCCTGGCGAGGGCATTATCTGGGCACGTTCTGCCTGGGCTGGCTCTCAGCGTTATGCCCTTCACTGGGGCGGTGATGCCGCTACCACGAATACAGGTATGATGGGTGATCTGCGAGGCGGACTCTCCTTCGGACTCAGCGGTTTCTCTTTCTGGAGTCACGACATGGGAGGCTTCGTCACCGCTTCACCAGAGGATATCTATCGTCGTTGGTTGCCCTTCGGCTTCCTCAGCTCTCACACGCGTGCCCACGGAGCGCCTCCCACAGAGCCCTGGCTCATCTCTGAGTCGTTCACAGAGGCCTTCCGCGATTGTGCCGAGATGAAATACAAGCTGATGCCTTACGTCTATGCCCAGGCGAAGGACTGTTCAGAGCGTGGTCTGCCGATGGTACGTGCCCTGCTCGTGGAGTTCCCGCAGGATCCTGGTGCATGGCTCGTTGAGGATGAGTATATGTTTGGTTCCCAGATCCTCGTAGCTCCGTTGATGGAGTCAGGCAACAGCCGCATGGTTTATCTGCCTAAGGGCAAGTGGATCGACTACCAGAGTGGCAAGATCTACGAAGGTGGCTATCAGACCATCGAGGTGGGTAAGATCCCTGCCGTCATTCTGGTACGCGACGGCTCGCTGATTCCTCATGCACCCCTCGCACAGCGCACGGACGAGATCGACTGGAACGCCGTTGAGCTGAAGGCCTATAGTGCCGATTCCGACACCTGCACTGGTCTGCTCTTCAAGCCAGGCGACAAGGCGCTTCAGACCATCACCAAGCGTGCAGAGTAGTTGAGATGCTATTGATATTATTAATATTAGTAATGTAAAGATAAATGAAGAAATGTTATCTGTGGATGCTGACCGCCATCCTTCTCTGCGGTTCCCTGACAGTGCAGGCACAGGAAGAAGAACCCTCATTTGTAGTAACCGAAGGCACCATCCAGGTCCTGAAACAGAAAGGAAAGACTGGTACCGTTGAGTTTGATTACGATCATGCGAAAGTTGGCGATCTGACAGCTATGAATATCACCAATGAGACGCTGTTGGAATTTCTGGAGAAGAACGACGAGAAAGCCTTCCGCAAGTGGAGTAAATATAAGGAAGAGGGTAAGGAGACCTTCATCGATCGCTGGAACGATGAGAAGAAGAAATGCGTCAAGCTCATCGAGGATGGTCCTGCAGATTACAACATCAAGGTCAAGGCCGACTATATCGACACTGGTAACGCAGGCGCAGCCACTTGGAGCTGGAACCGACGCGACGGCGGTATCATGATTACCGGCACACTCGAGGTGTTTGATGCCAACGGCACCAGTGTCTGCAAGGTGAAGATCAACCGCTACAGAGGACGAGCCAGCCGCCCCTTCGATTTCGCTGCTCCGTTCTCCCGCCGTGTGGAACTCTTCCATAAAGGCCTCGCTCGAGACTTGCTCATCCTGATTCTCGGTTAAATTATATTAAATATATGCCGTTTGCGTTGCAACGTATCGCTTTTTTTTGTACTTTTGCACGCTTTTTCAGCATAACAAGACAAATATGAGGCAATTAAAGATTCAAAAGAGCATTACCAATCGATCGAGTGAAGCACTTGACAAATACCTCGTAGAGATTGGTCGTCAACCCCTTGTGACTATTGATGAGGAGATCGAACTGGCACAGGCCATCCGTAAGGGCGGTCCTGAAGGCGAGAGAGCAAAAGAGCGCTTGGTGACAGCCAACCTCCGCTTTGTCGTCTCTGTAGCCAAGCAGTATCAGCATCAAGGTCTGACGCTGACCGACCTGATCGACGAGGGAAACATCGGACTGGTAAAGGCAGCTGAGAAATTCGATGAGACACGTGGTTTTAAATTCATCTCCTATGCCGTATGGTGGATTCGCCAGAGCATCCTGCAGGCCATCGCAGAGCAGAGCCGTATCGTGCGCCTGCCGCTGAACCAGAGTGGAGCCCTGAGCAAGATTAATCAGGAGATCAACCGTTTCGAGCAGATCCATCAGCGCCGTCCGTCAGTCACCGAGTTGGCAGAACTCACACAGATCGACGAGGCAAAGATTGAGCAGACCGCTAAGGCAGACAGCCACCACATGAGTATCGACGCCCCCTTTGGTGAGGACGACGACAACTCGATGGCCGACATGCTCAGTTCTGGTGATGATACACGTACCGACAAGCAGGTAGATTACGAATCGCTCACCTCTGATCTCGAGAATGTGCTCCGCAGCGTCCTAAAGGAGCGCGAGCTGAAGATCGTACGTGAGTGCTTCGGTATCGGCTGTCAGGAGCGCGGACTTGAGGAGATAGGTGCCGAGATGGGCCTTACCCGTGAGCGCGTACGTCAGATCCGAGAGAAGAGCATCCTGAAGCTTCACGATAGTGGTCATGCCCGCATCCTGATGAAGTATCTGGGTTAAACAAATCAATAATCCTTCGCCCAACAGCGGAGGATTTTTTCTTTAGCGTCATGATGACAAACAGACATATTCTTACCCTGGCAGGCCTGATGCTGGCATTGCGACTCTTCGCGCAAACCCTGCCTGCCGACGGACCACTCACCCTGCGTCCCATGCTGCAACAGCTCGGCGAACGACTGCTACAGCATAAGACGGGCAGTATCGTGGCTATCAATCCCGCCAATGGCGAGATACTGTGTCTGGCCACCAACACGCCCAGCGGCAGTGATGTGCGTCAGGCCATCGGCAAGCCCAATGCCCCAGGCTCCACCTTCAAGACAGCCCAGGCACTCACCTTGCTCTCTGAAGGCATCATCACACCAGCCACCACTGTGGAGTGCCAGTCGGGCATCACCGACGGCAATATCAAGGTAGGCTGTCACAAGCACCGCTCGCCGCTCGATCTGAAAGAGGCGCTGGCGCAGTCGTGCAACACCTGGTTTCTCACAACATTCGCCTCGATGATCAACGACGACTTCATGTATGCCTCGCGTGATGAGGCGATCACCACCTGGCGCTCCTACATGCAGTCGATGGGCTTGGGGGGGCCGATGCACATCGATATCCCAGGTGAGCAGGGCGGTCTGCTGGCAGGTGCCGACTACCTGAACCGCCGTTATAAGGACGGCTGGGATGGCAAGACCATCTGGTGGGCTGGCATGGGACAAGGCGATGTCACCTGCACGCCCCTTCAGCTCTGCAACCTCGCTGTCACCATCGCCAACCGAGGCTGGTATTACGTGCCCCATATCCATCAGGACACCCAGAACCAGCGTTATCTCACGAAGCGTCAGACCAAGGTGGCTCCCGAAGCCTATGCCCCCGTTGTGGAAGGCATGCGACTCGCCGTAGAGCATGGCACTGCCACCAGCATCAAGACCTCCTATCCCATCTGTGGCAAGACAGGCACCATCGAGAACCCGGGAGAAGACCACTCGGCCTTCATCGCCTTTGCCCCGATGAACGATCCCAAGATCGCCATCTGCGTCTATGTGGAGCACGGCGGCTTTGGTGCCGATCTGGCAGCTCCGATGGCAGGCCTGATTATCGAGACCTATCTCAAAGGCAAGCTCTCGTCGAAGTCAGAAGCAACCGCCACCCGACTTGAAAGGAAAGTATGTAAGTAATAACAAATAAAACCATAACCAAGATGAAAAGTCTATATATACTACTATCATTTGCGCTCTTTGCCCTTCAGGCACAAGCCCAGAGCCCCACATTGAATGAAGAGTCAGTCGATCTGGAAACCCTTTACGAAGAGCTCGACGAGGCCATCGGTATGTCAACAAAGTATGTGGCTGACCGTGAACGTCAGATCGCAGCCGCTCGTGACAGCCTGCGGAAGGCAGACAGTCCTGAGAAGCAGATCCAGATGACGGAGCAGCTCTATCAGCTCTACCGCTACTACAAAAACGACTCCGCTCTGCATTATATCGAAGCATGTGTCGTACTCTCCGATTCGCTTCGCCGACCAGACCTCGCCGGACGTTATCGCTCCATGCTTGCCTCCCAGTGCTCCAACACTGATATGGAGGCAGAGTCGCTCGAACAGCTCCTGCTTGTCAACAGTTCCGCCCTCGACAAGAAAGGGCGTGTGGAGTATTACAAGGCATGGATGCACCTCTATGGCGAGCTGGCATCCTACACGCAGCGCAATGGCATGCATCGCAGCTATCTTGACCAGCAGGATCTCTACCGTGATTCCGTGATGATGGTGGCCGACGAAGGCAGCGAGGAGTGGCTCCACCTGAAGATGGACATCCTCTGTGCCCAGCGCCATTTCCAGGATGCCCTAACCGTCAACAACAAGTGGCTTAAATCCGTTAAGAATGGCACCCATGAGAGTGCCTTTGCAGGCTTCTACCGCTCACAGGTGTTCCAACATCTGAACAACCACAAGATGACGTGCTACTGGTTAGGCCGCTCCGCCCTCGACGACATCCGTTCTGGTATCATGGATCAGGCCTCACTGCTCTTCCTGGCAGAACAACTTGCCAACGATGGCGACCTCGATCGCGCCACCCGCTATATGGAGTTCTCCAAGGCCTGCAACGATGCCTTTATCCCTAACATGCGAGCCTATCAGTTTAATTCCATCCTCACCGTCATCGAGAAGGGTAAGGCTGCAGCCGAACAGCGGCTCATCCAACTGCTCATCGCCGCTGGTGTCATCATCGCCCTCCTGCTCATCGCCCTGGTGGTGATGTTCCTCAGAAGAAAGGCTTGAATTACAAACTCATATCATAACAACAAGAGGATGTGCCTATTTTGACACACCCTCCCTTTTCAGAACCCCATGCAAGAGGTAGCACCCAACGCGGTCAATACCGCCGTTGCTATTGATGCTATGATCTGCACCACAAACTTAAAAGTCTCCTTTTTAGTCATAATGTTGAGTGTTTAGTGTTTCTAACTTGGAGGCAGGGAGCCCTTGAAACTCCCCCGAACTCCCTGTCTCCTTTAACTTAATCTCCTGAGGGCTGGTCGTAGTCAGGCTCTTCAACTGGAGGGGTAGGGGTGTTGCTGCCACCGTTACCGCCTGAGGTGCTACCACCGTTCTCGTTCTCGGGATCCTCCACCTCGCCGGAAGTCGAAGTTACACGCTTCACCTCTTTACCGTCTCGGTCGTAGCAGGTGATGAGGATGCCGGTGGTGGCGAGCTCATCCTTCAGATCGACACTCGGGGTGAAGATGATGCGGCGACTGGTGATCAGCCCGGTCTTCACGTCCTCCACCTTCTCCACTGACTTCGAACGGAGTCCGAATCGCATGGAGCCCAGTCCGGGCAGAGCCACCGCGTGACCTTCCGTAGCCCAAGCTTTGATCACCTCACCGGCTGCATCCCAGCAGGCCTTCATCACGCCCTGGCTCACGCCACTTCTAAGAGCTGCCTCACGGATCACCTTCTTCTGG